>SMVB01132449.1_pt1 | contig 24961 bp, 29 predicted proteins | sample 2456461 | NCBI WGS metagenome assembly SMVB01 (sample SAMN11095934, study PRJNA526329) | marine sediment metagenome | biome: Marine sediment; feature: Surficial sediment; material: Deep marine sediment; isolation source: Hadal surficial sediment | place: Pacific Ocean | collected 2014-05 | depth...
ACTTCGGAACGAGCCCGCCGGCTTAGAGTGACAGTACTCCTTCCAGGACGCGCCACAAGTACTTCCCTGTAGGCTCGGGCGCGTCATCCCTGACGCTTACGGTCCTGGAAGAAGCACTGTCACTCTTTCCGGCTAGTGCCAGACTGAAACGAAAGAGAAGGAATGACCGCTGAGCAGCATAGGTCACTTCACAGGCTACTCTCTTCTGTGGCGAAGGGTTTTGATCTGTCAGTCTGGCACAAGCCCGTTTGCAGTAAGTGGCCTTCTTCCGGGACCCTTTGCAACAGGACGTTGCAAGAGGAGGCCCCAGGGATGGGTTTATGCCGTGTCCTGGAAGAAGGCCACTTGCTGCAAACGGGCGAGCACGAAGCCAGCACAATCAAAAAGTGAACACCACCGCTGGAACCCACACTTAGAGCATAGGCGTAAATACCCCGTAGCCGGATTTATGGACAGAATCCGGAGCTAATCCGGGTCCGCGTCCGGCGCTCTATTGCTGATGTGTATCTCTCTCTGTGGGAAAGGAATTACGATGCCTTCTTCCCTGAAACGCCGGTCAATTTCCATCAACAGGTCATGCTTCACCCGTCCCCGCATTTCCGGATGATTGATCCAGCCCAGAAGTTCAAAATCCAGTGAACTGGCGCCAAACGCCCTCATCCTTACCCGCGGCGCCGGGCTCTCGTTTATTCCGGAGCAATCCTTGGCAATTTGTTCAAGAATGCCGACAACCTCTTCGGTATTGCTGCCATAAGCCACACCAACGGGAATCCGAATCCGATGTTTGATCCACGGACCGCCACTTTCATTGGTGATCTTTGCGTTGCCGATGACCGCGTTGGGTATGGACACCTCGACGTCATCGCGGGTCAGCAACCTTGTTGACCGGATGCCCAGGTTGGTGACGACACCCCGCTCACCGGTATCGAGGACAATGTAATCCCCGATTTTGTAGGGCGCGTCGGCAACGATGGAGACACCGGAAATCAAATTAGCCAGGGTGTCTTTGGCGGCAAAACCCACCGCAATACCAATCACACCAGCCGAAGCGAGCCAGGCCGTCCCGTCGATGCCCCAGATTGCCATTAAGAGATAAGCGAATATGCCCAGCATCACCACCTTGATGCCCATCTCGATCAATGGCACCGTACGGGGCTGGAATGCTTTGAAACGATCCGGATTTGCGCCCAGAGCGTCCACCGCCATGTGTGAGGCTTTGAACCAGGCCTTGAACCAGAAAATCAGCAACAGCGACACCAGTATGCGAATCGCAACCTGGTTGAATGCCGACGGGGCATCAGGAATCAGCACGACCAGAATCAATGACAAGGTCACCGTGGTCTGCAAAATAGGCGCCAACAGAAAAGGAATCAAGCGGTCATCGAAGTCCGTCTTTGTTTTTGAAGTAATGCGCTGCAGGCTGTTGGAAACCAGCCATTGCAAGGCCCTTCCAAGCAGGTAACCCAATATTATGATGAGGATGCCGAGCGCCAGGGGATACTGTTGAAATAAAGCCCAGGCAGGCTGAAGAATTTCCGGCAGGTAATCCCCTATATTCAAGTCGAGAGTCAGGGCTACCGGTGCGCGTGCGCTGGCTTCAGGAGCTTCCGCCACCGTTGTTTCTACAGTTGATTGCATCATCTGTTTCTGATCACCTCAATTTACGGATACCCACGGCATCCCTGATGCGTGCCAGGAAAGGGGTGGCATAAGCGCGGGCTTTTTGTGCGCCCTCGATCAATCTCTCTTCAATACGCGCCGGTTCCTCGATCAATGCCTGGTAACTCTCGCGGCTCTGCGCCAGTTCCGTATTGATCAACTCAAAAGTTTGTTGCTTTGCCTCGCCCCAGGCGATTCCATCGCGATATGCCTGGCGCATGCTTTCCCGCTGGGCCTTGTTGGCAAAAGCCGCATAAATTTTGAACAAGGCCGAATCATCCGGATCCTTGCTTTCACCGGGCTCCAGGGAATTTGTCACGATTTTCATGATGGCCTTGCGCAGTTGTTTCTCCGGCAACCACAGTGGAATCGTATTGTTATAACTCTTGGACATCTTGCGTCCATCCTGCCCCGGCAGTACGGCAACGTGCTCATCTACAACGGCCTCGGGCAGCACAAAGTGCTTTCCGTAGTGGTGGTTGAATCGCTGGGCGATATCCCTGGCCATTTCCAGGTGCTGGACCTGGTCTTTGCCAACCGGCACATGGGTGGAATTGAACATCAGAATATCCGCAGCCATCAGCACCGGGTAACTGAACAGGCCCATTTTGATTGCAAAATCAGGATCTTCACCCGCTTCCCGGTTGTCCTGCACAACAGCCTTGTAGGCATGGGCCCGGTTCATCAGGCCCTTGGCCGTTGAACAGGTCAGTATCCAGGTCAGTTCCAGGATTTCCGGCACATCTGATTGCCGGTAAAATACAGCTGTATCCGTATCCAGACCCAGGGCGAGCCAGGTAGCGGCGATCTCCAGGGTGGACTGGCTCATCCGTTCGGGATCCTGGTTTTTTACCAGGGCGTGATAGTCCGCGAGGAAATAATAAGACTCGACGTCTTCATCATTGCTGGCGTCGATACACGGTTTAATTGCACCAACGTAGTTACCCAGATGAGGCGTGCCCGTGGTGGTAATGCCGGTCAGAACGGTCCGTTTACTCATTAAAAACTAATCCGAATCTCATTTGCTTGCGCCATTTTACGGGAAACCGGCTATTGTTTTCGAGCAAATTGGTTTTACCGGGTTTACCCATGCCAGCAGCCCGGAAATTTTCACTCAGCAAACTCCAAATCACCAGGACATTGATGCAAATCTTCGTTTTCACTTTGAACGGATTTCGAACCATGCGCAAGCCCCCGGATGCAAGCTAGCAGCTCGAATGCGCCTTTTTTCAAGGTGCGCCGAATCAGGAATCGAGGCGAAGGAAAACTTGGCTGTAAATGGACCTTGTAAATGACAACAACCGCTTCGGGCATGTGGATAAATTCCCAACTGGCCTGCATGAATTCAAGCGATCCTTCGACAAGTTGAATTTCAGACCGGGTGTACGGTGTGCGATGAGTTCGGAAGCTATAGTCCATGGTGGGAATGGGCCAGCCTTTTTTAATCACCTGGCGGGTTACGGTATCCACGCCATCGTTTTCAAGTACCTCACAGATTTTCAAACCGTCCAGGAAAATAAAGGCATTGGCACAGGAATAAATTGTCGCCCAGATGTCCTCTACCGGCGCCCAGATCATCAGGCTTGCCTTGATTGCCCCCCCTTTTTGCTCCGCTTGTACGAACTCAACCACGATTTCTCCCAAACGTAAACGGTTCATCGTCTCCAGGTCCGGAAGAGGGGTTTCGCTCGCCTGTGAAAACAGGGGCACAAGAAGCATTAATTGCACAGCCACGGCCTGCATCAATCGCTTAGCCGGATTGATCATTGGCTTTTTCAATTAAAAACCCTCGCAGGATTGAGATGACCTATATAATGGAAGCATGAATCTCAGGGCGCTCCAGTACTTTGTAAAACTTTCCGATCTCAGGCATTTCAGCAGAGCCGCTGAAGCCTGTTTTGTCAGCCAGCCTACACTCAGTACACAGATCAGGAAACTTGAAGATGAGTTGGGCGTCCAGCTCGTGGAGCGTTCGCCGAGAAAAATCATGCTGACTCCGGTGGGAGAAGAAATCGCAGATCGTGCCCGCACTGTCCTCAATGAAGTCAATCAAATACGGGCGGTCGCCCGGCGCGCAGGGGATCCTGCCGATGGAAACCTGCGCATAGGCCTTTTTCCGACGTTGGCCCCTTATCTTCTTCCGCATGTCATTCCGACGATTCGCAAACAATATCCCAACCTGAAATTACAACTGGTAGAAGAAAAGACTGAAGAAATCATCAATATGTTACAACAGGGTGAACTGGACGCAGCCTTGGTGGCCTTGCCCATCAATGACGATGGCCTGGAGATGAAAATTCTTTTCGAGGAGCCATTCGTGCTGGCCTTACCCGGCGAACACCCGCTGGGAAGCAAATCCGATATCACGCTCGAGGATCTCAAGGGCACCGAGCTGCTGTTACTCGATGAAGGCCATTGTCTGCGGGATCATGCATTGGAGGTCTGTGCACTGGCAGGCGCCCACGAACGGGTGGACTTCCACGCCACCAGCATGGAAACCCTGCGCCAGATGGTAGCTGCAAATGTCGGTATTACCTTGATGCCCATACTGTCGGTAAAACCGCCGATTGCGCAAACCAGCAACCTGGTCACCAAAAAATTTGCCAGCCCGGAACCCAGCCGTACCATCGCCATGGTGTGGCGAAACAGTTCTGCACTTTCGGACTTCCTGCGCGTACTGGCCGATTGTTTCAAAAATTTGCCGCCTGATTTGCTAAAGCACTAGCAAACTCGTGTTGTATCACGCTAACGCAGTGTGGCCAGGTCAGGTTCGGGAACCTGACCTGGTATCCACCCCTATCCACATACGCCACTAATACTCCAGGCCTTCCAGCAAATCCTGAGCTTCATCCAGACCATCGGGGATGTTCTCGAACAAAGGCGTGGACAGGTATCGCTCCCCGGTATCCGGTAACATGGCCAGAATGACTGAACCGGGTTCAGCTTTTTCCCCCACCTTTACCGCGGCGGCAAAAGTTCCACCCGACGAAATGCCACAGAAAATTCCTTCCTTGAGTGCCAGTGCGCGCGATGCCTCGATGGCTTCCTCGTCGCTCACCGTAATGTTTTCGTGCGCCACCTGACGATCCAGAACATCCGGAATAAAATCAGGAGTCCAGCCCTGAATCTTGTGCGGCTGCCATTCATCACCTTCGAGCAGGGCAGCACCGGCCGGCTCGGTGGAAATGATGTTTACGTCCGGCCGCGCCAGCCTGATCATTTGTCCCACACCGGTAATTGTTCCGCCGGTTCCGTAACCGCTGACATAATAATCCAGCCTTCGATCGGCGAAATCACTGAGGATTTCAGGCCCGGTGGTGTTGCGATGATAGGCGGGGTTAGCCTCATTCTCGAACTGCTGTGTCATGAACCAACCATGCTTTGCGGCCAGAGCCTCGGTAGCCCGGACCATGCCGGTTGCACGCTCGGCTGCCGGGGTCAAAACCAGAGTCGTACCCATGAAACGCATCAAACGGCGACGTTCTACCGAAAATGATTCCGCCATTACGGAAACGAAGGGGTAACCACGAACGGCGCAAACCATTGCCAGTGCGATGCCTGTGTTGCCTGACGTGGCTTCAATTACGGTCTGTCCCGGCTTCAGGACACCTCTTTTTTCCGCGTCCAGGATAATCCCCAGCGCCAGTCGATCTTTAACCGAGCCCATCGGGTTAAATGCTTCGACCTTGACGTAGATATCGACGCCCTCAGGCGCCAGCTTCTGGATTTTTATAACCGGTGTATTGCCAATTGTCTCTAGTATATTGTTGTAAATCATTTCGTATCCTTCGTAAAAGTGTTCTGGTAACTGTTCCTGTCGAGATTACTCCTCAGCGCCGCCATCTGTCCAATTGCAGGTACACATCACGCCCGCTTTGCAGCCCACCAGGGAGCCCGTGTTCAAGCTTGTATCAATATTGCTGCGACTCATGTCCGTAGTAAGTCAGTCAGGGCGACTCCACGGGCAAGGGCCGGGGCATTGCGATTTCTGCCGGCAGCCCGTTTGATGAATGCTTCCTTGACAGTCCAGCTGCGTGAGACCAGGCTTAAGCCAAGCCGGCGCAGAGGCGCCAGGGCTTCGGGCATGAAGAGCCCACGGATACCGTGAATTCCCTTTGCCATGACCTCGGTTTCGGATCGTCGCCAACGCTCAAATTTACGTAATGTTTTTTCGCCCGCTATGTCAGCCTTCCGGCTGCGTGCCTGAACCAGCACTTCCGCCAGCCCAGCCGCATCCAGCAAGCCAAGGTTTACTCCCTGCCCTGCCAGGGGGTGGACAACATGCGCGGCATCACCGATGAGAACAGCGTGGGATGCAGCATAACTGTGACTGAGCCTCATCGTCAGGGGAAAGGCTGCGCGCGGACCGCAGCTGACAACTGTTCCGGGCCACGTCTTGATTTCCCCTGCAACGGCCTGTTCCAGTTCAGCGCAAAAAGTGTCGTCATCGAGTTTCAGCAACCGCTGTGCTTCAGCTTCCGGTTGCGACCATACAATTGAAGAGCGCCCATCCTGCAATGGCAGGAAGGCCACCGGTCCACCCTGCATGAATCGTTGCCATGCGATTCCCGGGTTGGGCTGGCCGGTCTCCACCACCGAGACAATCCCCTGCTGACCGTATTCCCAATAGTCCTGATCAATACCCAGCATTTTACGGACAGTCGAATTGGCCCCGTCAGCGACAACCAGCAGACGGCAATGAATGCTGCGGCCGCTCTGCAACCTGGCTACCGGCTCGTCATTTTCATACTCCAGAGCGTCGAGCTGATCCGGGCAAATGATTTCCACGCCCCCCATGGCCTGCAGTGTTTGCCACAGCGACCACTGTACGAGTTGGTTTTCAATGATAGTGCCCAGGTGCTCCAATCCAAATTCAGGAGCGTTGAATGTGATCACGACTGACTCATCCCGGTCCTCTACCCGCATTCTGCGATAGTGGCAGTGACGCTGTTGTTCAATCTGCCGCCAGGCGCCGGCCGCGGTGAGAACTGCCTGTGCGCCGGGTGAAAAAGCAGAAACCCGTAGCCCGACGGCAGCGTTTGAATCAAAAACCTGTGGTTCACGCGCTTCCAGTATGGCCACTGAAAAACCCGAGCGGGCCAACAGGCATGCCGCGGCCGCACCAACCATTCCGGCGCCGACAACCAGTACATCGAATTTTTTATCGTTCATCATTTTGCACCCGCATCCACAGCCTGGCGCGATTCAGCCCCGCTTGTGCTTGCAAGCGACAACGATTCACCCAGGGCCAGTCTTGGAATGTCTCCCCTGAACCCCATCGCCTTGACAGCCAGTTGTCTGCGTAGAGGCGGCAACAGCGCATGTGCAAACAGGCCGGCAGTACGCACCGCTGCTGCCAGCGGTGATGGATTCGCAAAAATACGCGCCAGCCCATCGGATTGGGCAATCGTCCCCTGCTGATCCGGAGCGCGCCACTTGCTGTAACGCTCCAGCACTTCGATGCTGCCAATCGGGCGCTGCTTGCCGGAAGATAGTTCGTCATACAGCACTTCAGCCAGCACGGCTGCATCGCGCAAGCCGAGGTTAAAGCCCTGCGCTCCAATGGGATGAATTGCATGGGCGGCATTTCCCAGGATGACGACCCCCGGCCTGATGTCCTCATGGGCCCGGACCAGTTGCAGTGGATAACTGGAACGCCGGCCTGAATTCATAAATTCACCCAGTATGCCGCCGAAGCGTTCCTGCGCCCGACGCAGAAATTCCTGATCCGGTAATTCCAGTAATTCCCGGGCGTCATCTGTATGTACACACCAGATCAGACCGCATCGGCCGCCAACGTGCGGCATTACCGCGAACGGACCCGAAGGCGTAAAACACTCGAAAGCACGGCCCCGATGATCACGTTCCGGTGTGATATTGCAAATCACGGCCGTCTGTTGATAATCGTGACGCTCGGTTTCAATCCCCAGGCTTTCCCGAATAAAGGAATGGGCGCCATCTGCGCCCACTACAAGCCGGGCCTGGAGTTGCAGCTGCTCACCCTCATTGTCCAGTACGATACCGGCGCCGTCTTCGCTGCACTCAAGGGAAACGATTGATGCGGGACAGCAAATATCCAGATTTCCCAGTTCCGGAAGAAGGCCCGTCACTGCCGCACCGAACTCCCTGGCTTCCACCACATGACCAAAGCGGTCCAGCCCCAGCTCTTCGGGAGTCAGCACCACCCGTCCCGGGCGGTTCAGTTCACGCACATGAATTTCGCGAATCGCTGTGGCATTTTCCTGTAGTAGTGGCCAGATTCCGAGGCCCTTCAGTATCTGACAGGAACTGGCACTGAGCGCCAGCGTCCGGTCATCGTAACTGGGCTGTGAAGAGGCCTTGAAGGGCACGGCCTCAATAAGGACAATGCTTAAACCCAGGGGCGCCAAAGCACAGGCCAGGCTGGCCCCAACCAGTCCGCCGCCGATAATGGCAACGTCGTATTGTTTTGAACTTTGCTTTTTCACTGCGCCATCAAAGCCTCGATGTCATCGGCTGTCCTGGCCAGTTTGTCACTGAGTATTTGCGGCTCATCCCGGGTGATGACGATATTGTCTTCGATACGGATCCCCACACCCCTCCAGCATTCGGCCACGCTTTTCTCTTCAGGGTGTATATAGATTCCCGGTTCCACCGTCATGACCATGCCCGGTTCCAGTTCCCGCGAATGGCCATCGATCTGGTATTCGCCCACGTCGTGAACATCCAGGCCCAGCCAGTGCCCGGTGTTGTGAACGTAAAACAGCTTGTAGCCCTCTGTATCAATTTCTTCTTCCAGGCTGTGCTTCAGGATGCCCAGGCTGATCATGCCTTCGGTGGCGACTTTGACCGCGGCGTCGTGCATGTCCTGCCATTGTTTACCCGCGTGCGCCTGCTCGAATCCGGCCGCCTGGGCGGCAAGCACTACCTCGTATAAATCACGTTGTTCTGAGGTGAATTTTCCGTTGACCGGAAAAGTTCGCGTGATGTCGGAAGCGTATCCATCGTACTCGGCACCGGCATCGATCAACAGCATGTCGCCGTCATTCAGCTGATCCCGGTTGGATATGTAATGCAAGATGCAACCATTAGCTCCACCGCCGACAATGGGAATGTAGGAAGGCTCACAATGATGACGGGTGAAGGTACTCAGTAACTCGGCGTGAATATCCGCCTCGTTCAAGCCCGGCGCGCACAGTCTCATCGCACGTTCGTGGGCCTCCATGGCGACCTTCGAAGACCGGCGCATCACCGCGAGTTCCTCCCTGCTTTTGTACAGGCGCATGTCATGCAGCATGTGATCCAGGGCATGTATTTCCTCGGGTGCATGGAACGTTTTGCGGGATTTATCACGAAACTCGTTCAGCCAGCCGATCAATCGCTGATCGAACATCGGGTGCCGGCCCAGGTCGTAATAGATCCGGTCCTGGTCATGCAGCAGGCCGGGAAGCCTTTTTTCAACTTCAGAGAAATCAAAAGCCTGATCCATTCCGTACTCTGACACAGCAGATTCCAGGCCCACCATGGCGCCATCCCACATTTCCCGCTCCGGGTCGCGACTGCGGCAAAACAACAGGCAGCGCCCGTCTTTTCCTTCCGGAATCATGACCAGCAACGCATCGTGCTCCCGAAAACCCGTCAGATACAGAAAATCGCTATCCTGGCGATACGGATAAAATGCGTCGTTGTTCCGAATGCGGGCCGGCGCCGCCAGCATAATAATGATGGAATCCTCGCCGGCCATCCGCATCAACTGTCTCCTGCGCCGGCTGTATTCTTTTTGTTTGATCATCTGGGTTTGGGCCTGTGTTTCAGTGAATTGGGTCATCGGCGCCAGGGCCGCGAAAATCCTCACGCATCATCAAGGTGACAACACGAACATACTCAACAATTTCAGTGAACGCGACTTCATCTTCCTCATTGTCCTCGCCCTGACTTTTCGGGACGGTGAGCTCAGCCCGTGCAATTTGCTGAAGATCCTCGATGGCCTCACCGGCTTCCTCAGACAGCACTTCAAATTGCCCGCCACTGGCGATACCAGCGAGAAACCCGCTACACCACTGGGCCAGGGCCACAGTTCGGTCTTCCAGCGATTCATCGTCTTCAGGCAACCAAAGCTCAAACCTCATGTCCTCATCTGACAATTGGAGGATCGTGCTTTCAAACGCGCCGTTCAATGCCGTCTTAAGGGCCGGAGCCGGGCTCATTAACAGGTTTAGTTTTGCCAGGAAGTGCAAAAAATCACCGGCCGTACCGTCGGGTTTGCGACAAACGAGACCGCACAGCACACCGTGACATTCAGCCAAACCGGAAGTATCCAGAACGCCCTGGCCCATTTGGACGGTGGCTTCGAAATCAGGCAAAGCAAGTGCGGACATAAAATGTAGTGTCCTTTATTTTGTGGCGATTAAGAACCCCACATAATATAGGACTGCAATCCAATACTCCAAGAGGCGAATATTATTATTCCCGGGACCCTTGCTACACAAAACAGGGACATCAAATTTTCATTTTCTGTTTGACGCTTTTGGTTCACCAAACTATAGTTGAGGCCATGGACTCATTGGAACAAACCGGAAAAGACCTGGACCGTCTCGAGCAGCAACTGAAACTGCTGTTGGAACAGACACTGAAACTGCGCGAAGAAAACCAGTCGCTACAAAATCGACAGGAGTCGCTGGTGGCGGAACGTGCCGGGCTGGTTGCGAAAAACGAGGAAGCACGCTCGAAAGTGGAAGCCATGATCCATCGCCTGAAGGCACTGGAACAGCCATGAGCCAACCAGCTGAACCTGTTTCCGTAACCATTCTTAAAAAAAAATACCAATTTTCCTGCGACCCGGAACAACGCAGTGACCTGGTCGAGGCTGCACGTCAGCTCGATGAGACCATGACATCCATAAAGGATGGTGGCCGCTTGATGTCATTGGAAAGAATTGCACTACAGGCCGCGCTGAACTTCAGTGCCCAGGTTGTGAAAATGCAGCAGCATGAAAACATCAGGGAAGAGAAGATCGACAGCAAAATCCGTATGCTTGCCGATCAACTGGATGATGCGCTGGGCGACTGAAAGGGATATACTCTGTACTGCCCTCTGTGGTGTTTGCCATCGGGACCGATAAATGCCTTGTCCCTATCAATCGACCTCGGGGTGGTTGATCTGAGTGTGGTGTGCATGTTCGCTTTCAGCGAAAAGCCTAAAGCCTCGTAAACCGTCCCACCTGGACCATTTGGTTCAAGGTCACCGGCCCGCAGCGGCCTCATGGAGGGTTTTTCATATCCCGCGCCGACCCCGAAACCAGCCCCTGCAACAAGCTGATCTTTAAATACCTGACGGCCATGAAGACTGAGACCAGCCAGAAAATAAACAAATCCATACTGCGCAAGGAATTGCGAGAGCGGCGCAAGCAACTCAGGAAACCGGAACGGCTTGCTCTTGATATATCCATCAATCACTACCTTGCAAAATTCATGAACGAACAGCGGTTCTCCACTATTGCAGCATTTTGGCCATTTGACGGGGAGCCTGACCTGCTACCGGCACTTAAAGAAGCGGATCAAAACGGAACGCAGATTCTTTTACCCGTCATCAGCCAGACTTCAGCCGGCCCATCGCTCATTTTCCGGCAATGGTCTGCAGAAACTGAAATGAAAAAGAATCGTTTTGGAATCCCGGAGCCCGGTGGAGGCAATGAACTTTTGCTGTCCGACATTGATCTGTTATTGATGCCGCTGGTTGGCTGGGATGAAGCAGGCAACCGGCTGGGAATGGGGATGGGATTCTATGACCGTGCCTTGCAAACTTTAAGCCACTCAGAGGTGCCCATTCGGGTGGGCGTCGCCTACCGGCTTCAAAAAGCACAGGAAATTCCAATCGAACCCTGGGACATTCCCCTGCACATGGTATTGTCTGAAATCGGATGGATTAACTGTCCTTCATCATCACACAAAAGGGAGTTTCACGAATGAACTACTGGCTGATCAAAAGCGAACCCGATGCATTCAGCATTGATGACCTGAGCAATTCACCGGGACAAAAGGATCACTGGGATGGCGTTCGTAATTACCAGGCAAGAAATTTCATGCGCGACAGCATGAGCAAGGGTGACCGGGTATTTTTCTACCACTCGAACTGCAAACAACCGGGCATAGTGGGCCTGGCCGAAATCGTTTCTGATGCTTACACAGACCACACTGCTTTTGATGCCAATGAGAAATACTATGACCCCAAAAGCGATCCTGAAAATCCGCGCTGGCTGATGGTGGATGTGCACTTCAAGCGTAAAACAAAACGCCTGATCTCCCTCACTGAAATCAAGGAGTACGCCGAAGAACTGGAAGGCTTTGCTCTGATCCGAAGGGGGAACAGGTTATCGGTAATGCCGGTTGCCAAAGAGCACTGGGATTTCATACTTTCACTGGAGTAAGGCGCCATGACATCCGGCAATCAACAACAGGCGCAAAAACAGGAAGTTGCGGAGGCGGCCCTGAGCTGGATGCGCCCGGATTGTGTACTGGGAGTGGGTACCGGCAGCACCGTTAACTGCTTTATCGATGCGCTCGCTGCCAGCGGTATCCGCATCGAGGCGGCCGTATCCTCTTCCGACGCCACCACGAAGCTTCTGCAATCTCACGGCATTGAAGTGCGCGAACTGAACCTGGCCGGCACTCTGGACGTTTACATCGATGGCGCCGACGAATTCGATTCCCACCGACGCCTCATCAAGGGCGGGGGAGGCGCGCTGACACGGGAAAAAATCATCGCCGGAGCCAGCCGGAAATTTGTTTGTATTGTTGATGAAAGCAAGAGAGTCGGCGTGTTGGGCAGGTTCCCGCTACCGGTCGAGGTCATACCGATGGCCCGCAGCTACATTGCCCGGCAAATGGTCGTCATGGGCGGTCAGCCGGAATGGCGTGAGGGCTTTATAACGGACAACGGCAATCTGATCCTGGATGTCCATAATATGGACCTTGTCGACCCCGTTGCCATCGAGAAAAAGATTAATAATCTGCCAGGAGTTGTCACCTGTGGATTATTCGCCATTCGCCCTGCGGATATTGTCCTGATGGCTACTGCATCTGGTGTTCAGGAGATTTGATAGAATCCTGCGTCTGGCCGTACACCATGGGCGGGCAGGAGTTTTCATCTCCATCAAACCAGTTTCCGTTTTCTACTGCTTGGCTGATTGCTAAAATCACGGGGCTGATTATGTACATTGTGCTGGGAATATTCGCCATGAAAACCACGATACTCCGGCCGTGGCGGATCGCCGCATTCCTGGCCGCATTATCCATCTTCGCCTGGATTATGACCGTTGCCCGGTTCAAGTCTCCCTGGGGGTTTCTGATCTTGTGAGACGCTTGCAGGCAATTCTTCTTCTGATGGCAGCTGTTCTTTTCGGCTCCTATTTTTCATTGCCTTTGTGGTTACCGCCTCTTGTACAGTCTCAACTGACCCAAGGCTGGCAACTTGAATCCCTGGTAGTTGAATACCCTTACAGTTCTACTTTGCACGTCAATAGCATCGTGGTGGGCAACAATTTAGAGGGTAATGAAATACAGGTTGCTGCACAGGATCTGAAAATTGATATCTACCAGCCTTCACTCCAAGTCAGCAGTATGAATGTGAGCATTGACTTGACGGATTCTGCCGGGAAAACAGGCCCGTTTTCAATCGACGACCTCAGGGTTCCGCTTATTATCCGACCGGGAAAATTACCCCCGATATCCATCGACTCACTTCGCCTGGACCTGCAAATTAATGGATTGCCCGATAAATCCTGGCTGTTTGAGGACCTGCAGCTTGATACAAACGACCCCTCATCCGGCCGGCTGAAATCCACCCTGCCCTTGCCTGAGCTGGAAGGTCTGACCGGCCTGATTGAAATCGAACTCCTGGATGAAATACTGGAAGCAAAATTCCAACTGGAACAAGCGGACCGCAACAAAGTACTGGAAATCAAATTCAGTCAAACCGCCGGAGGCGGGGAAATTTCCAGCGAGATCAGCGGGCAAGCCCAATTGCAGGCACTGCAGCCCCTGCTGTTGGCCATCTTGTCCGAGCTTGACTTACTGCCGGATCAGCTAAGACGGATTCAGGGCCATGTCTCCTTTGAAGCGTATTTTACGGGCAGAAAAGAGCAAACCCTGAATCGTGTGCATGTCCGTGCACGGAACCTTAGGGTCGAAATGGAAGACAAAAACCTGGAACTGGAGATGGATGTTGAGCTTAATCGAGAGCGGAACGGGGTACTGATTAACTTTCTGAGCCCCGCTGTTTTCCACTTTGATGCGGAAAACGATTGGGTTTCCGGACGGCTAAATGAGCTGTTACCGATGACACAAGGTGATGTTCATTCGACCGAAGACATGGGCGAGGACCTGGACCTGACAATCGACGCGCTCAGTCGCATCGAGCTACAAACCAGCGCACCGTTTCCAGCCGGGTTCAATGGCGGCGTCTCGCTGGACTTTTCCTCAAGCCTGCTCGACCTGTCGCTTGAACTGGGCCAGGACGCACGATTTCAAATATCTGATTTAATGGCTCCCCAGAGCCTCACCGGCTCGGGGATGATCAATATCAAGCTGGATACAAAGCGAGCACTGGCGCTTGAGGCCCCGGCCTCATTTTCTGTGCCCTTGGGCGCCAGCCTCAGCACACAGGGCCGACTGGCACTGGATGGGAACACCATTCGGTTTGATGAATCAAAGGATTTTCGGGTATTCACACCGAGGCTTATGGTAAATTCTGACTCCGAGATTATTGATTTTCATGACCTGGAAATTTCCGGCGTAACAGAATTTTTGGTGCCGGTAACGGGTGATGAACCTGCAACTGAGTTTCGTTACAACGGCCATGCACAAAGCAAGGCTTTCATGGTTTCGCACTCAGACTCCGGACAGGCTCCGCAAGTGTTGATCGATTCGGAATCAATGGACCTGAAGCTGGATTTCTCGCTCTCGGCAGAGCAATTACTCAGCAGTGGAACCGGGACCTTGTTGAACATGAAGATGGATTCATCCGGCCTATCCGCCAGCGAGCTGAACATCGAGTGGAACGCGCTTGATCCGCTGGCACTGACCGGGGAGTTTCGTACCCATACCAGGGGCCTGGTCATTAGCCACGAGGACGATGTTTATAAAGGTATTGATCTGGATCTGACCTTCGCTCTTTTACCGGGTAATCACATCAATGGGCACGGTGACATTGTGCTTGCCGGCGATATACGCTCACCGATTGAATTCAATGGGAAGTTGGGCTCGGATGACTGGCGAATAAATGTCCCACCGTTGCAGCTCAGCCTGCAGCAGGCGGCAAAAGCATTGGAAATTGTAAACGGTTCCATTCCAGACCAGCTTCAGTTGGCTGGCGGTACAATCGATTTCACCGCTAACTTCAAGGTCGGTAACACCGTCCAGGGAGATATGGATATCAATGGAAAGGGATTGAGCCTTTCCCTGGCTGAAAGCTCTGTAGATGGCGCTGAGTTCAACATCAGCTTGAATTTGAATGAAACCCTTGAAGGGTCGGGTTCATTTTTAGTCGATCGCCTTGAGCTTGCCGCAGGCCTGAACCTTTTCCAAATCCGGGCCCTGATCGTACAAATGACGCCGGAAAGCATCGATCTGCAGGACTTTGACGCCGAATTCTTTGGCGGCCACCTATCGGCAGACCGAATACAACTATCCCCGCAAGGACTGAGCCACACGCAGATAAAACTGACCGGTATCGACCTGGGGCAGGTATTGGATTATATCGATGTCGGTGGTTTGCAAGGCTCAGGGGATATCGAAATTTCACTACCGATCGGAAGCCAGGGTTCCAGCCTGTATGTACAAAACGGCGTTTTCCGTGCGAACGGGCCGGGAATTCTCAAGTATTCCGGATCAATTTCAGCTGCTTCAGCCGAGAATATCGGACTGTCCGCCCTGGAGAATTTCTATTTTACTGAGCTTGATGGAACCATTGACTACAATCCCGACGGATCCTACCGCCTGAAAATTCACCTGGCAGGAAGTAACCCGGACCTCTATAACGGCTACCCGATTTCACTCAAGTTGAATATCGGTGGTATGCTGCCTGAGGCTTTCGAAGTACTGTTTCTGACCGGCGATTTTAACCAAGCCATCCTGAACCAGATCAGGCGGGAACTATTGGACTGAGGTTCAGGCTGCATTCAGCGAATTGTCGTAGAGTAACAACAAGAATCAGTCAAAATATTTTTGGTGTATATGATGAAATTACTGATATTGGGAATGATGAGCTGCTTGTTCTTCACAGCAGGGTGTACCCCCACAATCAAGGTGGAAGCACCGGACAAACCGATTGAGATCAATATGAACATCAACATCAAGCATGAAATCCTGATCAAGGTCGAAAAACAGGTCGAGGATATGTTTGCGGGAGATGATGATTTATTCTGATCATGGCTCAAGCAACAAATCAAACGAAATGAGTAGGACAAAATGATGAAAAAATTGCTAAGCGGAACCGGACGCTTCAGGGTTACCCTTCCCATGACCATGTTAATTATGTTTCTGGGTATGTCTGTTGCCATGGCCGGCGCCCTGGACCAGCCCAAGGCAGACGGACTGATTGGCGAACAGGCTGATGGCTACCTGGGCCTTGTTAGCCAGGATGTACCGGCAGACGTCAAAGCTCTGGTCAGGGATGTAAACGAAAGGCGAAAAGCCCGTTACCAGGATATTGCCGGAAAACAAAGTGTTTCATTGGCAGAGGTTGAAAAAGTGGGTGGCACAACCGCAATTGAAAAAACTTCGCCTGGTAACTACGTCAAGCAAAGCGGCGGAGCCTGGCGAAAAAAATAAGCGCAGATCCGGGCTGTAGAAAGCAAACCTGCTTCAGAGGCTCCTGTCCCGCATCATTCACACGGGACCATAAACAAAGGGCGCACAGGGCGCCCTTCGTCTTTTAAACTTCTTTCGAAGTGCTTAATGCACTAAGTAAGATATCTCAGAGGCGGGTGCGTACAACGCTGACCAATCCACCCATCAGTAACATCAACCCACCCAGAAGGGCAAACAGAGGAATCTGTGAAGCGGTAGTTGGCAGTTCAACAGGCTCTGGTTCCGGCTCTGGCTCTGGCGCGGGTGGGGGAGGAGGAGGCGGAGCAGCTGCTGCTACAGGCTCCGGTACCGTGAAGTTACCCTCACCCCTGATATAGACATTGACTTCCTGGCGTGCTGCCAGTTCGGAAATCTTTATAGCTTCACCACCGATTTGAGCTTCGAATCCGGAAGCAAACACACGCTCGCTTGGAGCCCAGCCACCATCAGGAAGTTGGTATTGAACAACCGTGGAATTAACACCCTGGCGCACGATCCTGGCACGTAATTTCGCAAAATTTGCGCCATTTTTTTCCACGACTTCAAGGCAAACATTGGCAATATTTGCGTTGATTACCAGTCGCGATTCGCTCCAGATCAAATCTGAACAGCTGTAATCCGTCGCGCTTGCATTTACGGTGAAGCCCATTCCGATAATAAGGATGAGCATTGGTACTAAAATCATCTTCTTCATATATCCCTCACTTGTTTATTACTAAAAAAATGTTCTGCCTCCGCCTTCACAATGTATCGCTTCGGCGCATGCCCAACATAATAAAAAGGATAGCAGGTTACCAAGGTAATGGTAGCGTTTTCTGTTGGCGCCAGTACGGAAACATCACTGGGATCAACAATCACAATAGACGTCACCCTGTAATTAACCACTCCATTCTTTGTCAGTAACTTCATGTCATCGCCAACAACTATATCTTTCAATGGGCGAAAAAAACCGTCACGATGTCCCGCAATCCCGAGGTTACCCACAGCATCGATCCGCGCTGTACCCTTAATTCTGCCTGCGCCGCGATTAAGATTAAACTCGTCCGTACCGTTAAAAACAGGAACCTGGATATTGAGCTTGTCAATTGTCAGAATGGCCAGGGGTAAATCATGGTTTTCCTTGAGGCTCTTGTCATACTCTTCTATGCGCCGGGCGGACCAGGTTTTCTGGTCCGGGGCCCGGGCCTGAATGCTTTTTGCCTCACCATCAGTTAGCTGTTTCTCGACAACCCTGGCCGTTCCAGCCTCCAAAAAGGCCTGCACACTTTCCTCGCGCTGCTGCTCACTGGAAGCACGAGCCTGGAAAAACACAGCCAGCAAGACCACACCACCGAAAAACAGCGTTGCTTCGAGCCATCCGAGTTTACGTTTGAGGCTGTTGTTTTCCATCGAAGGCGCTAATCTGCAGTTGCGGGAGAAAAAGCATCATACAGTGTGTTTGCCAGCCAAGACAATGACTTCAAATCAAACAACAAGAGCGGGGAAATTGACGGTATCCTTATATCTTCATCAACTTATTCCAGGCGACGCCCGACAATCCATTGAAACAAACCGGATCGACTTTTCATCAGATAACGGTCGATGCCGCCGGCAAGGTAAACAATACCCTGGTCCAACACTGAATTTTCAACCAGTACCGGCAGGAATGCCGGCAATACGAACCCGTGCGATTCCTGGCGAAGTTCGTAGCGCTCCGGGTTGGGAATGGCTTCCCGAATTGCAGCGAGGTTCAACAATCTGTGAGCCGGGTTGAACTGCGGGAGCAGTTGTGGCTTGCCAGCCAGCGCACGCCGGTTCTTCCAGGCGATGCAGGCACGCGCCAGGTCCCCCAACTTGCGGCGCAATCCTTCTCCCCCTGCCCCTGCAACGCCGCAGTCGATATCGTATTCGAGCAGAAAGAAATGCCCACCGGGCTTGAGCACACGGTCGACCATGCGGAAGAACGCGCCCGGGTCGAGAAGATGATGCACTGTAAATATGGATACGATGACATCGAAATACTGATCCCGGAAAGGCGGCTGTTCAATGGACCCTTGCAGCAGCGTTGTGCGTGACAAGGCTCGCGAGTTGGCGACTTCGAGCATCCCGGGTGAAAGGTCAAGACCGGTCAATTGGGCAAACCCTTCCTGTTCAAGGTATTCGAGTGTAGCGCCCGTAGCGCAGCCGGCATCCAGCACCGACATTCGGGTCGGGTCCCCTACACCGCGCACGATCTTCATCATCCAGCAGAAGAAATTTTTGCGTTCCAATTGATAAACATATGAATTAGCGAGGGTGGCACTGTCATAATCAGTTGCATATTCGTCCATGATGCGCTGTTCTTCAGCCAATACCGTGGACAGATCAGGGTTCTTCATGTAGATCCGCCTTTCTCGCGGGGTTCGAAACACATTCCCAGTGCTTTGGCCTTTTTTGTTGCGAAAAACATTCGGCGCGGGCCGCTACCCAGGCAAACCAGCTTACCTGAAGGTTGCCACCCCATTCTCAACGAGGAAATAATGGAAGGATAATGAGTCCACTCAGTGACGGTGACCAGTGCGGTTGCACCGCCTTCAAGGATTTCCAGCGACCCGCCAAGAACACCGCGGCCGTGCAAACGGCGGCCACGATATTCCGCGGCGGTCCAGCCACCATACATGTACCAGTATGCGTGATCGAAATGAACCTCGAGATCACCCAGCAGGGGAGCCGGATGCCTGGAAAAAAAGCCAAAATTCACCAATATGTCCTTATCGATAATGCCATAACAACGGTCTCTGCAGTCTGCGGCCCTGCTCAGCATTTTCCCTCGCCGGTCATCACACTTTGCCGCGAATCGCCGCATTTCATCAGTCGCCAGGAAACGGCAATCAAGGTCGTCCTGAACCAGCAGGCTGCGATTTATGTGCTCCAGGCGCATGGTCATTGCGTCGTATATCGAGACACGTACAAGCTGGTTGACCGCGACATAAGCGGCCCTAATCAAGGTGCGCCAGACGCCATGGCGACGTACATAGTCTGCAACACGGCCGAAGGCCGGTACTCTCATTATTGCGGGCACCGGCTGACTCTTCATTCAGCCGGCGTTTCGTTTGTGCTCTCAATCTCAATCGCCATTTTCATATGCTGCCCCTGGATGGTATCTGCATCAACTCTGGGCATGACAACCATGTGTGGGCTTCCCTTCAATTTGAAAGTTTAATGATAGTCTATACTGCCGATTTCGCTATAAGGATCGATCCGTGGGTACGAAGATGAAGCTGAATTTGATAACGATCTCCATTCTTCTAACCGTTAATGCACTGGCGGGCGACTATACGCTGGCGCCGGATGGGACCTATGTCGGTGGCGATGAATATACCCTGGCGCCGGATGGAACCTATGTCGGTGGCGATGAATATACCCTGGCACCAGATGGAACCTATGTTGGTGGTGACGACTTTACGCTGGCGCCGGACGGAACCTACGTCGGTGGTGATGACTACACCCTGGCGCCCGATGGGACCTATGTCGGTGCGTATGATTCTACGCTGACACCGGATGGAACTTATGTTGGTGACGATGACCACATGCTGCAACCGGATGACTGCTGACAAGAGAGATATTAGCAATCGGGAATCCCGGCAGTAAAAATGACCAAACCACCGGGGCCTCTCATTGACGGTTCACAAAAAATTCAGCAACAATCGCCTTGCGATACAGGCCGCCCACTCGCTGGCTTATCTCCAAGGGAAATAATCTTCTCAGGCCCAAGCAGAACCGATTCTTCCGCTTCTTTTTTCTGGAAATCCTTCCAGGTTTTCAGCCCCTTGAAATGTTCACTGCCCTCAAGTGCTTTCTGGTCGCTGTAGTAATCAAACCAGGGCAAGCCCGCTGCCGCATAATCGGAAGCTTCATAAGGCCGGTGCGGAGGCAGGTGCCCGATGACCTGTGCATATGATGAGGAGTTGAGTAGATGAATATAGCAGCGGGAGTCATTGCTGGTATCCCAGTCTTGTGGCTTGAAATAATCATCATAGATTTCCTGCTTCATGGACCCACCCATACCCAGGCCCATGTCCATGTCCATCGAGGAATCTTCGGCGCTTAAACAAGCCATCATGTCTGACCCGGATTCCCTGAGAAATGATGGTCTATCGAGAAGTCTTTTCTCATATACGTCAGCCTTAAGCGGCCAGGCTTTTATCTGAATGCCACCGAATTCCGCATCACCCGTAATCTGTTCCTCAACGGTCACACCTTCACCCAGCGGTGCCGCAACAAATTGCCGAATCCTGCCTTTTTCGATACAAAACCCATCCAGCCAGGGCTGCTGGTTGGAGACCACGTATCCCTGGGGCTCGAACTGCATATCCTCCTGCCAGGCTTCACCGTTAACGGCGTTGATTTTGCCGGCGGCAATTTGCAATGCGATCGGATAGTCGTGATAAGCGGAATCAAAACTCAACCACAGGGCCTCAGACTGATACATCGGCATGAACACGCCACCATGCCGGGCCCATTTTCCGGGCACTTTCTCCGCGTAATCCTCAACATGATGTAGCGGGAAGTTGCCCATCCCGGGCGGCAAGGGATAATCTTTGCCGTCATCGGGTATGCGCAAAGTGCGTTGAAACGATATCCGGGCCACGGCGAGCTTGTGAACTTCCGGAAAGCGAATAAGCAGTTGTTGTCCTTCAAGTGTAATCATAATTCCTCCTACCATTCTCCATCGCGTACTTCGCGAACCAACCGGAGCACCGCATGATCCGGTGCGTTTTTCAGTTCCCGCAGAAGTTCGCCAAATAATTCGGGACGGTTGCGTACTATTTCATGCAGATCTGAAGAGACCTTGCCGGCCATCGCCAACAGAACATCCGCATCGAGCCCGAGGTCTTCAGCCAGCTTGCAAATGACTTCCTCACCCGGAGGGGGTAATTCACCGCGTTCTATCTTGCTGAGGTAAGAAGGCTGAATACCAATGCGCTCAGATGTCTTGCGAAGAGAGTACTGCCGGTCCCCTGCCTGGGCTTGCAACCGTGTTTTTCTGACAAGTTTTCCGAAACTCATGTGTAGTGTATACTACACACTAAACATTTTTTCAAGTATATGCTCCTTTATTGACCACATATTGATATCAGTTTTGTTTGGCTTCGGATGCCCCGTGGAAAATTCAGTAGTATGATTCCATTCATGAACGAGTGCACTGCAGCCATTCAAATGGATGGCAAGCTCTGCATCGGCTGGATTGAGGAGGTCCCGGGCGTGAATACCCAGGGGGGAACCAGGGGCCGTTCGGCAGTACCACTGCCACATTGAAATCAGCGACATCCTTTGCAAAAAAATTTACAAGGACCCGGGGATTGCTGAGCCGTAAGAGTCAGACCACCTCTCTCAATCGGACCAGAATTACCGCATCGGATCAAACAGTCGCAAGGCGCTGGAGCGTGTCGGGGTACTTCTTGACCAGGCTGATCAAGAGCGCGGCCTGGGCATTGGGACGAGCACGACCCTGTTCCCAACTTTCCAGAGTTCGTACTCGCGTACGTAAGTAAGCGGCGAATACGGCACGTGACAGGTTCAGATCCTTGCGCAGGCGGATCAATTCCTCTGGTGTGATCTCTGGCGGTGCCAGGAATTTCACCGGATGCGTACGCAGCGTACGCTTACCCTCACGTTCCTGTTTAAGCGCTGTAAATCCTTCGGACAACTCTTTATTCAGGTCACGCCTGGGGGAAATTGACTTGTTAAGCTCTTGCTTGTTCTTCACGGTTTTTTCCGAATCCTCAGTGCTGTCTTGATCTGTTGTTTTAACGCCTTCTTTTCATTTGGTAAAAGGTCATTCATCTCATCTTTTCCGTATAGCGTAAATAACCAGAATTGCTTACCATTTTTCCACCAGAAATAGATCACCCGGATACCGCTACGCTTGCCCTTTCGTCGCCCGGCATCAGCAAACCGAAGTTTCCGCAAACCACCGGTTCCTCGTATGAGCGACCCGGCTTCGGGATTGTTCATTAACAGCTGCTGCAGTTCCTGAAAGGTCGCTTCATCCAGATACTTGGAGCGGTATCGAGTAAACGCGGGCAGTTCGACAAATACAGATTTCACTGGCAATGTTCGCTTCTTGATTATACGTGATTTCCGTATACTTTTGAATTGAGTCTACGGTTTGGCCTGGTTACAGGTCCAGGCTCGCGGGAATCTATGAATTCTTACATTCCGACACCTGCACTGAAATGGACGAAATCTGGATTTTGTGTAGGAATTTCCAGCGCGATGACTTCCCTGCGCGAGAATGGGGGCGGCCAATGAGGCCGCCCCCTTTTTGACTAATTGATGGTCACCCCCTCGGGAACCAGGTCCAGATCAGCGTGGACCCGTCCTGCCGCGATGCGCTTGCAGACCTCATATCTAATCGAATCGGCCTGTTCAAGGGAGTTGAACACAAGGCCATCGAAACACAGTTTCCACAGTACCCGAATGGCGATTGCAGAGAGCGGCGCCCCACGTTCAGCCATGTCAATCAGGCTTAAGTTTTGGGTTTCAAAAATCCCATCGTCTGGCTCGAGGTACCAGTTGACTTTATTGTCTTCCAGTTGATCGAAACGGATGGTCAGGACATTGGAACAAAGGACTTTTTCATTACTCATGCTATATCTCCTCTTTAGCAGTATTTCTGAAAGCGCCCTGCAATCTGAAGCTCAAATCGGCGCTGCCCGGGACCATCCCGGGAATTCACATAATTCATGGGGCCGGCCAAACCCCGAATGAGGCCTTCTAAGCTACCTGGCTGACCTGCTTGTAAAAATTGAATTCTCCGGCCGGGTGTTCTACCAACATGTACCCCTTCAGTTCACTGGCCAACCGATTGGCGAACCAACGATAAATCCTGGCTTTGCGCTCCGTTGTTGCATAGAAACCCAGTCGCCACGGTCGTTTTGTGTACAGGTGTTGCAACAGGATCTCCTTTACCTTCCTGAACACGCTCAGGCTGTTACTGACCAGGTCAACATCGGAGTAGTCGGGCTCATCCCAGAACAAGTCATACTTCCGGTGCGTGGAGCCCTTCTTCGAAGCTCCGCCAATCAAGGCAAAAGCCAGGTCACCAGCCTCGCTAATGGCGACAACATAGTCCAGTCCGTCTATTTTGAAATAGTTTTTCATCTCTCCTCCTCCTGCGGCTGCAAGCATTTATTCATGTTCCGATAACTCCGGCATCGTGGGTTGATGCATCCGGGATTCGCTCCAAGATTTGGTCCCTGGCCATAGAATCCGCGGCCACCCTCAGCAAAGGCATAGTCGCCATAAGCAAGTACGTTTAATGGCTCACCACAAAGGTGGCAGGAGCGTTTTCCGCATTTTTGACAGAACCACGGTTGCATACCATTCAGGTATTCCCGCCTGGCTTTGGCAACAATTTGATCAGTGAAGATCGACTCTTCACCCCAGACGGTAAAATACAGATCGCAGCTTCCAAACAGGCTTTCCCAGGCACGAACACCCGGATAGCGATTGCTGTCCGCCTGATGGAGCAACGCTGTGCCCCTCAATTTTGTCCTGATCAGTTTCTGGCCACCGATATTTTCAACCGGCTGCCGGCAAATCAGGCAGGCCTGCGCGGTGGGCCATTTTTGAGATGCAGAAAGAATCTTTTGCAAAAGAGCCAATGAATGTGGATCCACCGGGACAAAATTTGCACCAATGATGTTGAAGGCTTGTTTCGCCGGTAACGAAACGCCTGGCAAGATGAGACCTGCCCCAAGTACGAGGCCAGTCGACAGAAATTTCCTGCGGGATACAGACATGAACTTCTCCTCTTTAGTGCTTTGGGCAAGCTGCCCCGGCGCACAAGCTGGATATCAAATGCCGGGCCGGGTTCGTCACGATGACAGGGCCGGCCGCCCTTGAATATTTACCTAAATTTTGCCAACAAAAAACCCGCCGGCACAGCCAAGCGGGTTTGAGAAATTTCTTTCTCCGCTTTAGCTGTATTTTTTAAGCGCCCGCAAGCTGAATATCAAATCGGCGCTACACTGATTATACACCATCCAGGTTGGCGGATATCTCCCCTTTTCAAATTAAAGCGAAGAGAGGGTCACTAAAATCCGCAGACAATGAAATCGATAAGGCAAATGAGTTATCCACTATTTCACACCTGCTTCGAATACGCTTGATCGAAGATCACCTCCAAATCCGGACGAAGAACGTTGCAATAGTTCCAGAATTTTGAGCGATGTTGTTTGTGTTCATGAAATCAGCTCTGGCTTGTTATCAGCAAGCCACGTTTTTACGTGCTTCAGCAAAGAATCGGCGGCCTCGATGCAAGCCTCAACCGAGGCCTCGTCAACATCTACGCCTGTATAGTCAGCTGCATTGCGCTTTAACCGGAAGGTGTCTAAAACCAACATGCGATCGTTGTCTAGATCTACAGATCGAGGCAGCGACTGAATCATCGTGATGTGATGCCCGGGGCGGTTTTTCGGTGGACGATAACCATTCGCCCACAACCCCACCAT
>SMVB01449213.1_pt1 | contig 24959 bp, 18 predicted proteins | sample 2456461 | NCBI WGS metagenome assembly SMVB01 (sample SAMN11095934, study PRJNA526329) | marine sediment metagenome | biome: Marine sediment; feature: Surficial sediment; material: Deep marine sediment; isolation source: Hadal surficial sediment | place: Pacific Ocean | collected 2014-05 | depth...
CCGGCCACTATCGACCTCGATCACGCGCAGTGGTACGCCTCCCGGGCCGCCGACTCGTCGGGCATGGTGGAGTTCGCAGTCACGCTCCCCAGCCCCTCGGGCGCCGAACCCGCGTACTGGTTCCAGGTGTTCGAGATCACTTCGGAGGCCCACGCCACGGGCGTCCTGCGAGTGCCACTCTAGGGCATCCCCCCGTGTTCCTGGGGCTGCCATTGCGGCCGAGCCGGACCAGGCAGGAAAGCCAGGCAGGCGAGCGGGCACAGCCTCGACCCGAGCGGTTCGAGCGGGAGAGGCGCTAGCGCGGCACTACGCGTGCGACCCGCTTCTTACCCACCTGCACGAGCAAGGGCGCGACCGGCGCGGCGATGAGTTGTACCGGGTCGCGCACGACCGTTCCATCGAGGCGCACACCACCCTGCTGGATCGTGCGGCGGGCCTCGGACGTCGTGCTCGTGAGGCCGATGTCCTTCAGGAGGTTCGCGAGCGGCAGGGTGTCGCCTGGGGCGCCCGGCCAAGGGCGCTCGGGGATTTCGGCGGGGAGCTGTCTGTCGCGCACTTCCCGGTCGAAGGCTGCGCGCGCGGCTCGCGCGGCCTCGCGGTCGTGGAAGAAGCTCGTGAGCTCCTCGGCCAAACGCGCCTTGGCCTCGCGCGGATGCCCGGCGAGGAGCGTCCGAACTTCATCATCGGGCAGGCGTGTCAACTGGGTGAACCACGTGCCCATCGAAGCGTCGTCGAGTCGCATCACTGCGAAGAACATCGTCCGCGCTCCGTCCGTGAGGGTGATCGCGTTGCCGTAGGACTTGCTCATCTTGCGGCCGTCGAGGCCATTGATGAGTGGGGTCGTCAAGCACACTTGCGGCGCCTGACCCTCCTGTTCCTGGAGTTTGCGGCCGACGAGGAGATTGAAGAGCTGGTCCGTGCCGCCGAGCTCGGCATCGCACCGGACCTGGACCGAGTCCCAGGCCTGCATGAGCGGATACAGAAACTCGTGGATGCCGATGGGCTCGTTCTCTTGCATCCGCTTCTGGAAAGTATCCCGCTCGATCATCTGAGCGACCGTCATGCGCGCGAGGAGCAGGAGGACGTCCTCGAACGTCATGGCGTTGAACCACTCGGAGTTGCGCCGGATCTCCGTGCGCTCCATGTCGAGGATCTTCGCGGCCTGATCGGTGTACGTGACGAGGTTCACCTCGACCTCCTCGCGCGTGAGCTGGGGGCGCAGCTTGTTGCGGCCGCTCGGGTCTCCGACCATCGCCGTCGAGTCACCGATGATCAGGACGATCTGGTGCCCGAGCTCCTGCAGGTCGCGCAGCTTGAGTAGCGGGATGGCGTGGCCGACGTGCAGGTCGGGCGAGCTCGGATCCATGCCGTACTTCACGCGCAACGGCCGGCGTTCCGACAGGCTCCGCTCGAGCATGGCCCTGAGCTGCACCTCGTCGATCAGGTCGGTGGCGCCGCGCTTGAATACCGCGAGATGTTCCTCGACCCGCGCTGCGATGCCTGTGCTCATGCTCGTGTCTCTTGCGGCTGCATGCCCCGTCGGCGCGGGACATTGGGCGCTCAACGGTCGGGAATGTCCAGGCCGGAACGCTCCGGTCCGAGCTCGCCGGAGGCGCGGGCCCGCGCGCGCATCCACTCTCTCCAGGCGAGCGGATCGCTGGCGGGCACCGTCGTGCGGGCGAGCCAACGGATGGCGGGCACGATGAGCGCCAGCTCCTCGACGGTGGAACGCTCGACGATGGGCGTCAAGAGATCGAGCGCCTCCGCGCTGCGCTCGGGTGGAATGCGCACGGCCCGCTCCATGATCGGCGCGAGCGCCGCGCCTGCAACCTCGACGTACCGCGCCAGCTCCGCTGGCTCGACCGGGTTCAACGGGAAGAACGCGGCCACCACGGTCCGCTCGAGTGATTCGATTTTAATCCTCATGGCGGGGAAGGTAGCCTCGCCCTCGATCACAGCTCCCGCCCGGAAGTCGAGCGACCAGCGCGTGCGCGCGGCGATTGCCAGCGGCGGGACGCCGAGCGGAAAGGTCCCGAGCTCGACCTCCGTCACGCCGCGCGGATCGACCCATATCTCCTCGATTGCCAGAGCGTGCTGCTCCCGCGCGCCGCGGGTCTCGTGCCCGCGCTCGTTCACGAAGGCGGTCTGAATCCGGAGCGTCGACGGCCCCGGCCGAAGCGCCAGCGGCGCGCCGTGGCGCGAGGTCGCCCGGAGCACGACTCGGATGCGGTGCCCGTCGTCGACGACGCGGCCGATCAAGGCGAGCTCGAGCGACTGGACTCGGGCGCGCCCCCCGAGAATCCGCTCGAAGGCACGCAGGAACTCGAGCGAGTCCGCGGCGATCCTGGCGGCGGGTGAACCGGGAGCCGCTCCGTCCTCCGATGCGGCTGCGCGCTGGAGGTCGGCGACAATCCGCAGTTCGAGCCGCCGCAGAATGGACAGGGCGCTCTCGTCCTCGTGCGACTCCACGGCGGCGCGGAGGGCCCGGAACGCCGGCTGGTACCGCGCGGACACGCCGGCGATGGTGCGCCGTGGGAGCGCGCGATCGCCGGGGTCCGGTGAGCGCCCCGAGGCAGAGCACGCCGCCGCAGTGAGCGCGAGCAGGAGCAGGCGGAGCATACGCATGCCCGGCGGGCGGATAGCCCCCATCAGAGGTGCCGCTGACGATGCGTGGTGCGCGAATTGCCGCTCATCCGGTTCGGATCGGGGCGCAGTGAGCCCCCCCGCGGCCTCGAGCTACCGGGGGCCATGTCGCCACCCCGAGCCGGCTGGAGGAGTCGTGCATCGTGGACCTCGAATTGTAGGCCGCACCTCCGGCCGCAGGATTGCGGGAGAGCAGGGGCGGGTCGTCACCGGCGTCCGGGATCAGGCTTTGGTCTCCTTCACCTCGGCGGGGGGAGCCTCCTCGACCTCCGCCGGCTCCGGCGCGGCGGCTTCGGCGGTCTCGGCGGCTTCGGCGGTCACGGCGGTCACGGCGGTCTCGGCGGTCACGGCGGTCTCGGCGGTCTCGACGGTCTCGACGGTCTCGGCGGCCTCGGCGGCCTCGGCGGCCTCGGCGGTCTCAGGCTCAGCGCCGGTCTCTGCCGCTTCGGGCTGGGAGGTCTGCGCCGCGGCGCGAATCGCATCGTTCTCCTCGAAGTCGGCGTGCACGAACGAGAGTCCGATCTTGCGCTCGTCGATGTCGACGCGGATGACCCGCACCTCGACCTTCTGACCGGGCGTCAGAATGTCTTCGGGCTTCGCGTCGCGGTCGTCGGTCAGCTCGGAGATGTGCAGGAGACCCTCGAGGTTCTCCTCGAGCTTCACGAAGACCCCGAAGTTGGTGATCTTCGTGACGAAACCCGAGAGCAGGTCCCCGACGTGGTAGTTGGAAGGGATCTCCTCGTGCCACGGGTCCGGGGTGAGCTGCTTGGCACCCAGGGCGATGCGCTTCTTCTCCTTGTCGACGGAGAGCACGACGCACTGCATCTTGTCGCCCTTCTTCACCATCTCCGAGGGGTGCGCGACCTTCTTCGTCCAGCTCATGTCGGAGACGTGCAACAGGCCGTCGATCCCCTCCTCGATCTCGACGAATGCGCCGTACGAGGTGAGGTTGCGGACCGTGCCCTCGATCACCGTACCCACGGGGTAGTGCTCCTCCACGAGGTCCCAGGGGTTGGTCTCGGCCTGCTTCATGCCGAGCGAGATCTCCTGCTTGGCGTGGTTGTACTCGAGCACCACCACACCCACCTCGTCGCCGATCTTGACGAGCTCGGAGGGGTGATTGATACGGCGCGTCCAGGACATCTCGGAGATATGGACGAGCCCCTCGATGCCCTCTTCGAGCTTCACGAATGCCCCGTAGGACATGATGTTGACGACGCTGCCCATGTGCTTCGATTCGATCGGGTAGCGCCCCTCGACGCCTTCCCAGGGCGACGCGGATTTCTGCTTGAGGCCCAGCGCAATGCGTTCCCGGTCGAAGTCGACCCGCAAGACCTTCACCTCGATCTCCTGATCGAGCTCGACCATCTGCGAGGGGTGACTGATGCGACCCCACGACATGTCCGTGATGTGCAGGAGACCGTCGATCCCGCCGAGATCCACGAACACCCCGAAGTCGGCGATGTTCTTCACGATGCCCGTACGGAGCTGGCCCTCCTCGATGTCCTTGAGGAGCGTCTCCTTCTGGAGCTGGCGCTCTTCCTCGAGCAGCTTGCGGCGCGACACGACGATGTTCATGCGCTCCGGATCGATCTTGATGATCCGAGCGCGCACGGGCTCGTCGATGAAGTCCGAGATGTCGTGCGTCCGGCGCAGGTTGACCTGACTGGCGGGCAGGAAGACGTTCACGCCCTCGACGTCCACGAGCAGCCCACCCTTGATCTTGCGCTGGCAGATGCCCTGGATCACGTCGCCTTCTTTGTACTTCGTCGAGACCCGCTCCCAGGCGCGCAGCCGGTCGGCGCGGCGCTTGGAGATCATCGACATGTCGTTCTCGTCCAGGCCTTCGAAGAACACTTCGAAAGTCTGGCCGGTCTGCGGAAGCTCTTCGCCGAACTCGGACAGGGGGATGTTCCCCTCGGCCTTGCCGCCGATGTCCATGATGACGAGACCGGTGCGCTCATCGACCGAGTCCACGATCGCGTTCACGATCTCGCCGGGGCGGATGTCCCGGATGGCGGTGTGGAGCTGGGTTGCGAAGTCCTCGTCGGTGATGTCTCCGATCGATTCCTGGAGCCTGCGCTCCAGTTCGTCGGGGTCCAATTCGAACTGACGGATGCGTCTAGAGGCGAGTGCCATGAAGTTATGGAGAGGGTTCTATCCAGGGGTTGTGGGGTCGGGTTTGGAACCGTCCCTCCGGGGACGGTGTCGGGCGTTCGGATCGGCCGCGTGGGCCTCGGTCACCGAATCGGGCCCGACAGTGTGATCTTCTTGGCCCGTGAGCGCGAGGATACTCGCCCGGAGTCGGTCGAAAGCATCCGGCAGGGACGAATCGATGAGGGGGCCGAAGTGCAACTCGAGGCGGCCCCGGCCCGGCCATCGCGCGGTCCGGGGCCAGGCCCCGAACGAGCCGCGGATCCCGCACGGCAGGATCGGCGCTTTCGCCATGCGCGCGGCGAGGAGCGCGCCTCGCTTGAACACCGCGAGCCCTCCATCGGCGGACCGTGTCCCCTCGGGGAAGATCGCGACGACGTCCCCCAGGCGCATGTGCTCGGCCGCCAGGCGCAGGGCCGCGCGATCGCTCGTGTCACGCCGGATGAGGACGACCCCGCAGTGGCGCATGATGAAACCGAGCACCCGCGAGCGTGCGAGACTGTCCCGCGCGATGAAGCCGACGTGCCGGCGCCCGACGGCCATGGCCACGAGGGGGATGTCGAGGAAGGACGCGTGGTTGGACGCGAGGAGCACGGGCCCCGTCCGGGGCACGTGCTCGTGCCCAACGATCCGGGCCCGGTAGACCATGGCGTAGAGCGGGCGCGCGAGGAACATGATCAGCCGGTAGACCCAGGTCTTCCGAACGAGCGGCCGGGGCTGGCCCGTGGCGCGCGTGGCTTCGGACGCCGGAGGCCCGGTCATCGGCGCCGAGCATCCTCCGCCCCGACACGGGCGAGGATTTCCGCGACCACCTGGTCGGAGGTCAGGTCCGTCGTATCGATCCGCGCCGATCCGGGCGCCTGGACCAGGGGCGAGACGGCGCGCGTGCTGTCGAGGTGGTCGCGCTCCTCCAGCTCGCGTTGGATCTCCGCCTCGGCCCCGGGCCGCCCTTCCTGGACCGCCCGTCGGCGAGCGCGCTCCCGGCTGTCCGCGATGAGAAAAAACTTGTGCCCCGCGTTCGGGAACACGACGGTCGTCGTGTCCCGCCCTTCCGCCACGACCCCACCCACGGCCGCGATGGCGCGCTGCTTGGGAACGATGGCCCGGCGCACGCCCGGATGGGCGGACACGAGCGAGACGGCGCGAGTGACTTCCGGGCTCCGGATGGCGGGCTCCCCAGGGGCTCCGTCGATCTGGATGGCGCCGGATTCATCGAAGCGCAGATCGACATCGTGGGCCACCCGCGCGCAGGCGCCCTGGTCCGTGGGATCCAGCCCCATGCGCTGGACCTTCCACGTCACCGCCCGGTACATGGCGCCCGTGTCCAGGAAAGTGAGGCCGAGGCGCTCCGCGACGGCGCGCGCAACGGTGCTCTTGCCCGATGCCGCGGGTCCGTCGATGGCGATGATCATCGGCCTGGAACCCTCTGTCCGGAGGATGGAGGGGCAAGGATTCTACGGGGGGGTCGGGGCGGATCAAGGCCCGGAGGGGCGGGGGATCGCGTGCCCGATCGGATGTTGGCGGGGACTCGGGCCCGTGCGGGGTCCGCGCCCCTACGCATCCGCGTGGGAGAGCGCGGACAGGGACCCTTCGTCGATCCGCAACAGGTCCCGCTCGCCGCCCCAACTGTCGAGCACGATCCACCGGGTTCCGTCCGCGAGCTGCTCGTCCCGGAAGACGTGGCCGTGACCGCAGACGACGGTGCCGGCTGCCGCCGAGCGCGCGATGCCCGTCACCGCCTCCGGTTGCATCGCCGTCGCCCCCTTCGGCTTGGCCGGCACAGCCCGCTGCGAGGCGCCGCGCAGCCGGCTGGCGGCCCACCCGGCGACGGCGTAGGGCACGCGCGGGGCGAGCGCGCGCACGGGTGCCGAACGGAGGACGCGCTTGAGGCGCTGGTAGGACCGGTCGCGCGTGCAGAACTGGTCGCCGTGGACGAACACGACGCGACTCTCCGGGCCCTTCGCGCCCGGGAGCCGCCCCAGGTAGCCCTCCTCGAACACGCGGCAGCCCGTCGCGCGCTCGAACGCCTCGCCCAGCAGGAAGTCGCGGTTCCCGTGCAGCACGACCACGCGCGCCGTCTCCGCCAGCTCCGCGAGAGCGGAAGAGACGGCCGCCGCGCCCGCGTGCTCGGCCTGCACCGGACCGACCCAGACGTCGAACAGGTCGCCGAGGACGAGGAGCGCGGGAGCCCGGGCCGCCCGGACCCGCGCGAGCCACGCGACGAACTCGGTCACGCGGCCTTCACCCGCGGGATCGAGGTGCAGATCCGCGATGACCAGTGTGCCCGGCTCCAGCACGGCCGCCTCCGCGGGCCATGCGGCGACGCTCACCCCCCCTCCCCGGCCGCGTCGATGTCGTAGTCACGGAGCTTCTCCCACAGCACCTTGCGGGAGATGCCGAGCAGGTCGGCCGCCTGCGATCGGTGCCCGCCCGTCAGCTCGAGCGCGCGCCGGATGTGGTCGAGCTCCGCCGCCCGGACCACCTGACGCAGAGGCAAGATCTCCTCCGGCACTTCGGTGGCCCCACGCCAACGCCCGTCCTGGGGCAGGAGGTCCTCGCTCGCGAGCTCGTCCCGCTCCCCGGCGAGGGCGATGGCGCGCTGGATCGCGTTCTCGAGCTCGCGGACGTTGCCGGGCCACGGATAGCGCTCGAGGATCTGCATGGCCGCGCGCGAAACGACGTATTCGCGCCCGTTCCCATGGCGCTCGACGAAGTACTGGACGAGGAGCGGCACGTCGCCCTTGCGCTCGCGCAGGGGCGGGAGCTGGATCGGCACGACGTTGACCCGGTAGAAGAGGTCCTCGCGAAAGCGGCCTTCGCGCACGAGGTCGCGCAGGGGCACTTTCGTCGCCACGACGACGCGGATGTCGATCGCTATCGTCGTCTCCCCGCCGACGCGCTCGAACTCCCGTTCTTGAAGCACGCGCAGGAGCTTCACCTGGACCGGGAGGGGCATATCATCGATGTCGTCGAGAAAGAGCGTGCCCCTGTGCGCCAGCTCGAAGCGGCCTTTGCGCTCCTTCTTCGCGTCGGTGAACGCGCCCCGCTCGTGCCCGAAGAGCTCCGTTTCCAGCAGGTTCTCGGGCAGCGCGGCGCAGGAGATGGCCACGAACGGCCCCTCGGCGCGCGTGCTCTCCTGGTGCACGGCGCGTGCGACGCGCTCCTTGCCTGTCCCGCTCTCCCCCTCGATCAGGACCGTCGCCTCTGTCGGCGCAACCGTTCGGATGCGCCCAAACACTTCCTGCATGGCATCCGACGAGCCCACGATGCCCTCGAATCCCCGCTGCGTCCGGAGCTGTTCGCGCAGACTCTCGTTCTCCGCCTCGAGGTCGCGGACGCGCGAGAAAGTCTCGACGCGTTTCACGATCGACTCGTTGCGGAAGGGTTTCTGTACGTAGTCGACTGCGCCCATGCGCATGGCCTCGACGGCCTGGTCGATCGTCCCGTAGCCCGTCATCACGAGCACGGGCCGCGTCGGGACCAGCTCGACAGCGCGCCCGAGGACGGCCATGCCGCCCTCGCCGGGCATCCGGATGTCGGTGATCACGAAGTCCGGGTTGGCCTCCGCGAGCACTGCGAGCGCCGATTCCGTCTCCGTCGCGCCGATCACTTCGTGGCCCGCTTCCTCGAGGGCATCGCGGAGCGTCACGAAAATCGTGACCTCGTCCTCGGCGAGCAGGATACGCATCAGATCATCGTCTCGCCGGGAGAGCGGGTCAGGTACCGTGCTCCGCCGGCGGCGACCGCCTCGCCGAGCGCGTCCTCTGCGGCCAGCAACATCGCATCGAAGAAGAGCGTTTCGCCGCCCTCGTTGTTCGAGGACCCGATCGAGAGCGTGACCTGGATCGTCCGTCCCTCGCTGGAGAAATCGATCCGGCTCACGCCCTCGAGCAGCCGGCCCGCGAGCACGATGGCGCCCTCCGGCGGGGTGTGCGGAATCACGGCGAGCAGACGGTCGTCGGCCATCCGTCCGAGGAAATCGGAGCCCCGTGTCTCGGCCTTGAGGAGGCTCACCACGGACGAGAGGATCTCCTCTTTCGCCTCGTAGCCGTACAGATCCCTCAGGTGTCCGAGGCGATCGACCGCTATCATCATGCAGACGATCGGGTAGTCGTAGCGTTGCGCGCGGTTGAACTCCACGCGCATGAGATGCTGGATCTGGGCCAGCGAAAAGAGGCTGCTATCAGAGCCGTTGAAACTCGTGGTGTCGGTCATCGTGGGCACGTCGCGTGGGATCGTGGGCCGCGCCGAACGGCGCGGTGAGCTCAACGGGGGGGGAACTCCTAATAGCCTATCGGCCGCCGGAGGTCACCCATCCGAGCCTGCCCCCGAAACCAGCCCCAGGACCCCGTCGATAACGCTGTCCATGCTGAAGTCGTTGTTCACACGCAGGAGCAGCAGGATCACGAAGAGCACGAGCGTGTAGACCCCGATCGCCACCGCCTGGGAGACGACCATCGCGAGGCCCCCCCGCGCCGCACCCCGAGCCTTCCGGGAAGCTCCGCGGAGACCCCTCTGGAGAGGCGCCATCAGGAGGTCCCGTTCGAGCCGCGCGGACCGTTCGAGGACGCGCGGATCGTCGGCGGTCACGCTGCTCGCCGCCAGCACCTCACGCGCGCAGGCGTCGGGGTCGAACTCACCGCGCACGACCGCTTCCTGCCAGCGTTTCGCCTCCTTCTTGCCGGCCAACCCGAGCTCGACGAGGAGGCCCGCGCGCAGCCTTCGCCAGGCCCGCGAACCGGACTCGTCCGCGACCGCCGGCGCGGCCCCGGGCTCGGCCGTGGTGGCCGGCGGCGCGGCGTCCGGAAGCTCGGCCGGTAGCTCCTCGATGACCATCCGGTCCGTGCCATAGACGATGACGGCACCGCACCATTGGATGCTGTCGCCGTCGTGCAGGTCCGTCTCCACGAACGCCCTGCCGTTCACGAGCGGAGTGGTCTTGCTGCCCACGAGCACGGCTCGCGGTGGCTCGCTCCAGAATTGTAGCTCGTCGCCGCCCGTCCCGGGACGGAGCACTTCGCACCCCAGGGGCCCGACGCGCAGGAGATCCCGCTCGAGCAGGTGACGCTCCTTGTTGGAGCCCGCCGTGACGTCGATCCAGCCGGCCATGGGAGTGTGATACCCGATCCTCCCCCTGATTGAGAAGAACGGTCCGCCCACCGTCACATGACGCCCCATCGGCACTATACTTGACTGAGCCGCCCACCCAGGGCGGTGCTCTCGCCCAGTTCCACCCTGGGCGCGACCGCGCCCCTCCGACCCACGTCGGAACGCGACCGCGTGCCGGGCAACCTCCCATCGAGCACCCATCCCGTTTGAGACTCGGCCTCCACCAGTCCGCACGCCTGGAGCAGCGACTCGTCCAGTCGCCCCAGATGATCCAGGCGATGCAGATCCTGCAGCTGCCCTATCTGGATCTACAGACGCGCATCGAGCAGGAGTTGACCGAGAACCCGTTCCTCGAGGTGGTCGAGCCGGAGGTCGCGGCCGAGGACGGCGAGGGGCCCGCGGAAGAGCCCGCCACCGCCGATAGCGACGGCGTCGAGAGCATGCTCGAGGAGCTCGAGCGCTACGACCGCGACTTCGGCGACGGGAGTCGGACGCGGGCGGTCTCGTCGGAGGAGGCGGACAGGAAGTACGAGGCGATGCAGAACGCCCCGAGCTTGCCGGAGACGCTGCCCCAGGCGCTCTTGCGCCAGATTGCCTTTCTGAACCTGGACAGTCGGCAGCGCGATATCACCGAGTACCTCATCTGGTCGCTGGACAATCGCGGCTATCTCACCGAGTCGCTCGAGCAGGTGGCCGAGGAGCTCTCGCGCGAGCTCGACCCGCCGGCACAGGTGCATGAAGTGGAGGCCGCTCTCCACGAGCTCCGTGCAGTGACGCACGCCGCCATCGGCGCGCACGACCTGTCGGACTGCCTGCTCCTCCAGCTCGACGCCCGCGGCATCGAGCAGCCCCTCGTGCGAACGATCGTCGCGGAGCACCTCGAAGACCTCGAGGCCAATCGGCTGCCACGCATCGCCCGGGTGACCGGTCGCACGATCGACGACATCAAGCAGGCGATCGAGGAGATCAGAGCCCTCGACCCGATCCCCGGCGCCGAGTACGGTGAGTCCCGGGCCACCATCATCACGCCTGACGTGGTCGTCGAGGAGATCGACGGTGAGTACGTCGTGCGCCTCGACCGCCAACGGACGCCCGACCTGACCGTCAGCGGGGCCTACCGCAAGATGCTGGCCCAGGCCCGGCGCGGCGACGGCGTGCGCGAATGGGTCAAGAAACGGCTCGAGTCCGCGCGGTGGTTCATCGACGCGATCCACCAGCGGCAGAACACGCTCCAGCGGATCTCCGAAGCCGTCTTCGTGCGGCAACGCGAGTTCCTCGACCGCGGCGTGTCAGGCCTCAAGCCGCTGCGCATGCAAGAGGTCGCGGACGAGATCGGAGTCCACATCTCGACGGTGTCCCGCGGCGTATCCGGCAAGTACGCACAGACATCGCGCGGGATCTTCCCCATGAAGTTCTTCTTCACCGGGGGAACCGCCAAGTCCACCGGCGAGGTCGCGAGCCAGGTCAGCATCAAGGAGCGCATCCGCGAGCTCGTAGCCCAGGAGGACTGCAAGAAGCCGCTCTCGGATGATCAACTGGCGACACTGCTCGATGAACGCGACGGCATTCGCATCGCGCGACGCACGGTCACGAAGTACCGCAAGGCACTCGACCTGCCTTCCTCCAGCCAGCGCCGAACGTACTGACGCGTGTCACCGAGCCCAGGCCGACGCGCAGGCCTTGGACGTGATGCCGGGTGTCGTGCTAACCTGTCCGACCAAGCTCGAAACCCCGCTCCCATTCTTTCCCCCTCAGACCGTAGCGATCCCAATGAGCGTCTCGGCCACCCAGCTCCGCAAGGGCAACGTCCTCCTGAAGGACGGAGAGCTGCTGCTCATCACCGACTACAGCCACTCGACGCCTGGCAACTGGCGCGCGATCATCCAGATCAAGACGCGCAACCTCATCACGGGCCAGGCGACCTCGTTCCGCCCGCCCGCCGGCGAGAACTTCGAGATCGCGTTCCTCGAGAAGAAGAGCTCTGAGTACCTGTACCAGGAGAGCAACGGCGACTACATCTTCATGGACGAAGGAACCTACGAGCAGTTCCCGCTCTCGAAGGAGCTCGTCGGGGAGCGGATGCTGTACGTCAAGGAGAACCAGTCCGTGGACGTGACCTTCCACGACACGACGCCGATCGACATCGCGCTCCCGACGAACGTCGTGCTCGAGGTGACCGATTCGGAGATGGCGATCAAGGGCAACTCCGCGACGGGCGTCAAGAAGGACGCCGTGCTCGAGACCGGACTGAAGATCAAGGTTCCGATGCACATCGCCGTCGGGGAGAAGATCAAGGTCAATACGGATACCGGGGAGTTCTTGGGGCGGGCTCAGGAGTAGCGATCGCGCGGCCGGCGACGTCGGAGTTCGACTCGCCCCCCCCCGCGCGATCGCTACTCCTGCCCCGCCGTGGAGGCGGGGCCGGCGGCGTAGCAGCCGTGATGCCATAGGCATCTCGCGCGTAGCGCGAATTCTTCGGCCCGTAGGGCCGTCCGAGTGTCCCCTCCCCCTCGGCGAGTGCCCCTTGCGAACCGACGGCCTTCCGGGCCGATGACTTCGCGCCATGCGCGAGATGCCCACGCCGCCCGCCACGGATGCCGGGGACTCCCTGCTCCGATCGCGCGGCCGGCGACGTCGGAGTTCGACTCGCCCCCCCCCGCGCGATCGCTACTCCGGCCCCGCCGTGTAGGCGGGGCCGGCGGCGCGAAACCCGCCATTGGACTGGGCGTCACAGCCCCTCGAGCCCTTCGCACAGGTACACCTCGATATCCAGCTTCCGCCCCTCGACATCCACCGGGAAGCGCTTCATCAAGCGACACTCCTCGCGCGCGAACCGGCGAAAATTCTCCCTGTCGGCAACCTGCCAGTCCTCCAGGTTCTCCGGCTTCACGATGATCCAGACGCGCCGTCCCGAGCGCGCCCACTGCTCGGCGGTGTTCGGCCGGTGCTTGTCGAGCCAGGCGACTTCACGTGGGTGGCGCAAGTCCGTTCGCCCGGGCGCGAGGTAGTACTCTCCGATCGGGGCCGCCATGGCCACGACGACGTCCGTCTCCGCGCGCTGCTCCATGACGTAGTAGTAGGCATCCCTCCAGCGCGCGCGCTCGCCGCCGCGCACGAAGAAGTACAGCCCCGTCCCCGCTGCCGTCGGCAGAACGAGGAGCAGCAGGTAGGCCACGTGCAGCCCCCGTACTCCGCGGCCCTGCCCGTAGCTGAGCGGCCACGTCGCGACCACCGCGATCCAGGGCAGGAGCACGAACAGGTATTGTGCCGTCACCCGCACGAAGAGCGAGGCCACGATCGCCCCCAGCACCGCGATCAGCACGACGAGCACGAGCAGGGCCGGCATGGGTTCCCGGCCCCGGAGCGCGAGGACCCCGCCGACGACGAACGCGGAACCGAGCACCGGAGTGACGTAGAAGCCCGTGGTCAGCACGAGATGCGCGATGCTCCGGGCTTGAGCCGCGGCGCTCCCGTCGATGTCCTTGTTCCCGAGGTACGTGGTCCACACGTCGAACAGCCAGGATCCAGCCGCGATCGCACCGATGAGCGCGACGGCGAGCAGGATCGCTGCTCCGCGCTCGCCCCGCGCGCCGACGGAGAGACGGAACGCGCGCAGGCACCACGGTGCGGCGACCATCGCGCCGAGGAGCAACGCCGCCGGCACCTGCAAGCCAGCGGCGAGCGCGACGACGACGCCGCCCGCCAGCACCATTCGGGTGACGCCGCCCGCGAGGCCCCGCAGGTAGAGGCCCGCTCCCACGAGCGAGACCGCCTGGGCCATCGTGTAGAAGCGCGCCGTCTGCGACCAGTACAGGTGCCAGGGGCTGAGCGCGACGAGCAGCGCCGCGAGCCCCGCCCGGCGGGCCCCGACGAACGGCCGGAACGCCCAGTACGTGAGCGGGATGCAGGCCCAGCCGACGAGCGCCGGCAGGAACCGCAGCCCGAACTCGTCGGGGCCACCCACGAGCTCCGCCACCCGGTCGATGGCGACGTACCCGACGGGGTTCAGGATGCCCTCGAGGCCGTGGCGCGCGTCGGCCAGGGTCAGGGCTTCGTCGATCCAGAGGCTCCAAGTCCCGAGGCGGAAGAACCGCACGAGCCCGACCACGAGGGCCGCGCACGCGAGGACGACGCCCGCCGGGTCGCGCGCACGGTCGTCCTGCCTCGCCAGCTCGCTTTCGTCCATGGGTCTCAAGAAGGTTTCAAAGGCGGCCGAGAAAGTCCACATTGGGCCCCTCGCGCTCCCGCTTGCGTCGGCGGCCGAAGCGACCGACAATCGAGCCATGCGTCACAGGCAACACCCGCGGGCGCTCCCCGTCCCCGCCCTCCTCGCGCTGCTCGCGCTCCTTGCGGGGTGCTCGAATACGGGCGTCTTCCTCTCGTCCGCGCCACCCGGTGCGCGCGTGCTCGTGAATGGTGTGGATTCGGGTTTCGTCACGCCCTGCGCCCTGGACCTCGCGTTCGAGCACATGGTCGACGTCGCCTTCGTCCTGCCCGGCTACGAGACCGCCCGCCGGCGGCTCGTGGACGAGTCCAGCTCGTACGTGATCCTGTGGCGCGAGATGCGCATCTCCATGAACACCTGGAGGTTCCCGCTGTGGCTGGGCTTCGAGGACTTCTTCGTGCCGATCAAGATACAGAGCGGGAAGGCGCCGGGCCGGGTGTTCGTCCGCCTGCGGCGCGCGGCGGATCGTTGACAACCCGCGCGGGCGTACCGCGGTCGGACGCGGCTCAGGGCAGGTAGCGCGACACGGGCGTCGACAGCCGGCGTGCGAGCCACAGCGGCAGGCGCCGCCACGTGTCCTGCAGCACCTTCGTCTTCGGGTTCGAGGGGTGGAGCGAGGGCGGCGCGTCGTCCCGGATCAACCGGTAGCGATAGTGGAGCGGGCGCGGCTCGAAGCCCTGATGTACCTTGAACTGGAAGGCACCGGCATCCCGGCGGCTGCGGCCGAAATCGAACACGCGAAAGCCCCGTTCCACGGACCATTCCTGCAGGGCGAGGTACATGAAGTTGCTCGCGCTGTACGCGCGGTCCGCGCCCGCCGCCGTTCCGGAGTAGTAGGCGAGCACCGTATCGCGGAAGAGGAATGACATCACGGCGGCGAGCGGCTCCGTCCCGCGCCGCACGAGGTGCACGACGACGCGCTCACCGAACTCGTCCGCGAGCGCTCGGAACAGCGCCGGGGGCAGGGCGGGCGAGCCGAGGTCGCGCTTGTTGCGGTGGAACAGCCGCAGGAGCTCGTCCAGGTGCCCGATGCCCTCGGAGAGCTCCAGGCCGTGGCGCTCGCGGGCCTTGCGCGCCTCCGCGCGCGCCTTCTTCGGCATCCGCGCGAGCACGTCGGCGGGATCGTCGGGCAGATCGTGAATGAACGTCGCGTAGAGCTCCGACCGCGCCAGGTCGTGCGAGTCGAGGCCCGGGTCGTGCAGGCAGCGCAGCTCGAGCCGCCGCGCGCCCTCCGCCACCGCGGCTCGCTCGGCCGACTCGTAGAGGGCGAGCGCGACCTCCGGGCTCTCGCCCACGGGCCCGCCGTAGACGGCGTAGGGCATCGAGATCAGCTTCCCCGCGCCGAACAGGCTCGGACAACGCATGAGGGGCAGGACACCGACGAGCTCGCGCTCCCCCGTGCCGCCACGTTCGGCCACGAGATCGCACCCTTCGTGCCCCATGACGCGCTCGATCACGCGGCGCCAGCCCGCCAGGTGGAAGAACGTCCCGTGGGACGCCTCCAGGACGAACCGGTCCCGCGCCGCGTCGTCCGCGGGGACGCCGGGGCGTACATGGATGTTGCCCATCACCACCGACGGGGAGTCCGCGTCACAGGGTTCACGTCGGATCGGGCCCGGGCACCCGCTCGGGCCCGCGCTCGATGCGGTACTCGCGCAGGTTGCGGGCCTGGGTGAAGATGATGATCTCGCCGACGAGTCCGAACCCGATGACCTGAACCCCCAGGACGAACAGCAGGATGCCGACGAGGAAGAGCGGTCGCTGATAGAGTCCGGAGTCGTGGTCGAGGAGCCACTGGACGAAGAGCCCGCCCGAGATCACGCCTCCGATCGCCATGAGCAGCGCCCCGAGAGCCCCGAAGAAGCGCAGGGGTTTGTGCGTGAACTTCGTCAGGAACATCACGCCGAGGATGTCGAGCAGTCGGCGGGCGTAGACGCCGATACCGTAGAGCCTGGCCCCACCGAGCTCCTTGAGGTGGCGCACCTTCACCTCGTCGACCCGGAAGCCCTGCTTGAATGCGATCGCCGGCAGGTAGCGATACATGTCCCCGTAGATGGAGAGGTGCTCGAGGACCTCGCGCCGGAAGGCTCGGAACGGACAGTTCAGGTCGTGGAACTGCGTGCCCACGATCCGGCGCATCACGAGGTTGAAGAGCTTCGACTGGACGCGGTTCAGCCAGGCGTCGACGCGTGGCGAGCGCCACGAGGTGACGAGATCCGCCCCGTCGTCGATGCCGGCGAGCAGGCGCCCGATCTCCCGCGGGTCGACCTGGAGGTACTGCGGCGCGGTGATGATGACCTCGCCGTGCGCGTGCTCGAATGCGCTCGCCAGGCACACGGACTCACCGAAAGGCCTGTGGAGAGCGATCGTGCGGACCTGCCCTCCCGTCGACTCCTGCAGTGCGAGGCCGACCTCCCACAGCGGGCCGCGGATGCCGTCGTAGACGAGGATGCACTCCCAGCTCCGCTGCAGCCGATCCAGCTCGGCACCGAGCGCCAGGACGACTTCGGGGACCTCCGCCCGCGGGTGGGAGATCGGGATGACCACGGTGACGTCGAGGCGCGGGGCGGGCGGGGCGCCGGGCGCTCCGGTCGAGGACTCGGGGTTCGCGGTCATCCGTTCGAGCTGCTCACGAGGGGGCCGGAGGCCGTTCGGTCGTGGACGTCGCTCGCCTTGACCGCGAGCTCCGCGAGCAATCCGAGCATGAGGAAGTAGACACAGGCCGTGGCGAGCAGCACGAAGATCAGGAGTGGTTGGGCCGCGCCTGCGCCGCCGGCCAGGTTGCCGTGATCGAAGAGCCCCGTGACGAGCACGACGACCGTCAGCATGGCGAACGGGATGGACAGGCCGGCGAAGTAGTAGAGCGGCCGGCGTGAGAACGAGCTGAGCATCTTCACGGTGAGCAGATCGAGGGCGACGCGCTTCGCACGCCCGATGCCGTACTTGCTCTGTCCGAATCGACGCGGCCGGTGGTTGACCACCATCTCGCTCACGCGTGCCCCACTGGCCATCGAGAGGACAGGGAGGAACCGGTGCTGTTCCGCGTAGATCGGCATCTTCTCGATCAGCTCGCGGCGGAACGCTTTCAGGGTGCACCCCGTGTCGTGCACCGTCGTCCCGGTCACGAACGAGATGAGCTTGTTCGCCGCGATCGAAGGCAGGCGGCGCAACAGAAGACCGTCCTTGCGCGACTTCCGCCAGCCCGCGACGAGATCGTAGCCCGAGTGCAACTCCGCGACGATCCGTGGAATGTCGGCCGGGTCGTTCTGGAGGTCCGCGTCGATCGTGACGATCACGGAACCGCGCGCCAGCTCGAAGCCCGCTTCCATCGCCGCCGTCTGACCGTAGTTCCGGCTGAAGCGCACGACGCGCACGTGCGGATCCTCCTCGCGGAGGGCGAGCAGGATCCCGTGGCTGCCGTCCGTCGAGTGGTCGTCGACGTACACGACCTCCCACTCGGTCCCCATCCCCCCGACGTGCCTGCGGATCTCCTCATGGAGCAGCCGTAAGCTGCCCTCTTCATTGAAGACGGGCACCACCAGGGAGAGCGCGGGAACGGGTACGGACATCGGCGAGAGCTCGACGGGGATTCTGGCATCGGCGCGCAGCGCTTGGCAGCCCAGCACTTGGCAGGCGCGTGCGATTCGCCGGCGGGACCGCCGGTGGCCTTTCGCCCGATGGGGCCTCGGGCCTCCAGAAAATCTCGACCCATCGGCCGATTCGGCCGTCATCACAGCGATTCCCCCCGCCACCGAGCTTGTCCGTTGGCACCCCACAGGTACCATGGAGCCAATGGCCGGCCCACGCCCCCCGATCCCCCACTGGACGGTTCTCGTCGGCCCAGGACCACGGCTCGCGCTGCTCGAGCCCCTCCTGAGGGCGCTCGTCACGGCGGAGACGCCGGCCGCGGTCCGCCGGCTGGCCGACGTCGAAGGGCTGCTCGAGCGCCTTTCCGGCCACGGGCGGGTGGTCCTCGACGCGGATCGGCTCCCCACCGAGGACGTCGGCATCCTGCGCCGATTCCTCGCGCGGCGACCGCGCTGGGTCCTCGTGCTCACGGGTGACGACCCGGCCTCGCCCGCGGCGCGGCGCTTCGCCGGCCACCCGCGCGTGCGTTGGACACCCTGGCCTGTCGACGTCGTGGAGCTCCCGCGGCTCGTCGCTGCGCCCCCGGCCCCGGACGCGGCGGAGGAGCCGTCCGCGCGGCCGGCGGAGCCGACCTCGGAGCCGGACTCCGCACTCGCCGGGGACGGGCCGCAGCCGCCCGAGGCGGGCTCGCTCGCGCCGGAGCCCGAACCGTTCACCGAGGAGGAGCTGGCCGAGATCGAGGCCATCCTGGATGCGCGCGTCGACCCGGACGCGGGGCCGGTGGACGAGCCCGCGACCGCCGACGAGGCGACCGGGCCGGGCGCGCTCGAGCTCGGGCCGCTCGAGCTCGACCCCGCCGAGTACGAGGCGTTCCTCGCGCCGGACACCGACCTCGACCTCGGGGCGTCGCCGTTCGCGGCGGACGAGGGCGCGAGTCCGGAGCCCGCTGGACCCGCCGGCTCCACCGACCCCCCCGGCGCGGGTGGCCTGCCCGAATTCTACCGGGCCCAGATCGCCGACCTCGCCGACATCGCCCAGCGGCTGGAGCTCTCGCTCCTCACTTTCGGGGGCGGCAGCGACGGTGGCCGCATCGCGAGCCTCCAAGGGGACGTCTCCCGCCTCGTGCAATTCACGCGGACGCTCGGGTACCTCGTCGCGCCACCGGCCCGTGGCACGCAGCACATCGCCCTCCGCACCCTCGTGGAGGAGCTGCTCGCCGGCTTCGCAGCGAGCGCGCCGGACGCGCCCCGATTCCTCTTCCACGCGGGTCCGGAGGACGCGTACGTCCGGTCGGACAAGGCCCTCCTCGTCCAGGCCCTGGATGCACCGCTCGCCGTCGCGCGCGCGTGCGCCCCTGCGGGCGGCTGCATCCGTGTCTCGACCTCGGTGGCGGGCGAGGCCGAAGGCGGGCGCATCGCCGAGGTCGTGATCGACGCCCCCGCCGGGGTGCTGGCCGCGCACTCGGCCGCGGACATCCTGACCCCGTACGCCATCCGGCGTGAGCTGCCGGAGATCGGCCCGAACGCCCTCGCCGCCGCGGCGAGCATCCTTCGCGGCCAGGGTGGCGACCTCGCGGTTGCCCTGGACGGCGGGGGGCGCCTGCGCTTCACGGCGTCCCTGCCGGCGGCATCCGGCGCGTAGTCGGCGCGTAGTCGGCGCGTAGTCGGCGCGTAGTCGACGACGGCGGGCGGGGGGGCCCGCCGGATATCGTGCGCGGGCGTTCAGATTCCGCACCACGCGCGTCGAAAATTCTGGACATGGAAGGTCCCCAGAACATTTTTGTCCAGCGCCCGTGGCCCAAGCGCGAGCTCGGCGACTCGCCCCTCCGAGGCCGGCGCGTCCTCGTCGTCTCGCGTGAAGTGGAGCGAGCTCGGGCCATCGCCGCCGAGCTCTCGCGCGGCGGCGCGAGCGCCCAGACTACCGTGGGCGGCGACGCGCTCGTCGCGATCCTCGGGCGCAGCTCGTGGGAGGTGGTGGTCGGAGACACGGCGACGATGGAGCCCGCGGACTACGCCGCCGTGCGCGGCGTCGAGCCGCGCCCTTCGCTCCTCCTGCTCGGCGAGCTCGAGGCTGCGGAGTGTGGCGAGGAGTGGGTGCGCGACGGGATCTTCGCCGTACTCGCGAAGCCCGTGCGCCCGGAGCAGGTGCTCGTCTCCGTCGGCCGCGCACTCGAGGCCCGCGCGCTCGAGGACGAGAACCGCCGGCTTCGCGACAGCCTGGGGGAGCGCTACGCACTCGGCAAGGTGATGACGAGGGATCCCGCCATGCGGGCAGCGCTGAAGATCGTTGAATCGGTGGCGGACACGCGCGCGACCGTGCTCCTCTCCGGTGAGAGCGGGACCGGGAAGTCGATGCTCGCGCACACGATCCACCGGATGTCATCGCGCTCGAAGGGCCCGTTCATCGTCGTGAACTGCGGCTCGCTGCCCGAGACCCTGCTGGAGAGCGAGCTCTTCGGCCACGTCAGGGGCGCGTTCACCGGGGCGGTGAAGGACAAGCCCGGCCGCTTCGAGCAGGCCGACGGCGGCACGATCTTCCTCGACGAGATCGACAGCGCATCTCTCGATCTACAGGTGAAGCTCCTGCGCGTCTTGCAGGATCGGACCTTCGAACGGGTGGGCGACGAGCGGACTCGAGTCGTCGACGTGCGCATCATCACCGCCTCGAACGCGGACCTTGGAGCCGAGATTGCCGCCGGACGCTTTCGCGAAGACCTCTACTACCGGATCTACGTCGTGTCCATCCACCTCCCCCGCCTCCGCGATCGTCCCCGCGACATCGCGCTGCTCGCCGAGCACTTCCGCGAGCGCTTCGCCGCCGAGTACGCGAAGCCTGTCGAGCGTCTGGACCCGGACTGTCTGAGTGCCCTCGTGGGCTTCCCGTGGCCCGGCAACGTCCGGCAGCTCGAGAACGCGATCGAGCGCTCCGTCCTGATGTCCAATGGGACCGTCCTCCGCCGGGAGGACCTCGGCGAGGAGCTCCGGCACAGCGCGGAGGACCGCGCCCCGCGCGGGACCTTGAACCTCGGCCTCGAGAACCTATCCAGTCTCCCCCCCCTGAAGGAGGCCCTCGAAGGGCCCGAGCGGCAGATCATCCACCGCGCACTCGAGCTCAACGGCGGCAATCGGCAGGCGACCGCCCGGATGCTGCAGGTGAACCGCACGACCCTGTTCAACAAGATGCGGAAGTACGGCCTGATGGACCTCACCTTCGAGGCCCGCTGAGCGGGTACGCTGTCCCGCGCTGGAATTCCATGAACTGGAAGACGACGACCGCCACCCTGCTCATTGCGGGGGCCATCGCGCTCGCCGGGCGCGAGGTGTTCGCGCCCCGCAGGCTGACTCCCTCCGGCGTGCTGGCGGACGTCAAGCGCCGGACCTCCAAGCCGAGCTTCAACGAGAATGCCGCCCTGCTCGACCTGCAGCGCGCCCTCGACGAGGCCGCGCGGGAGGGGGACAGTGTGACGGTCATCCGGATCCTGAAGCTCAGGTCCGAGGTGCTCGAGGGACTCGGCTCGCTCGAGAAGGCGCGCGCGGACCTGCAGCGGATCATCGACGACTACCGTCCCGACCAGGGGCTCGAGTTCCTCATCGCCGATATCCTGTTCCAGGAGGGCGCGTACGAGCAGTCGCTCGAGCGCGTCGACGAGCTGCTGGGCAAGGTCGGGAACCACAGCGACGCGTGGCGCTTGCGCGGCCGGATCGAAGTCTGCCTCGGCGAACAGTTCCTCCAGCGGGCGAAGGCGCTGACGAGGTCCGCGCTCCTCACGGAGCAATCGCTGGAGGTCGTACAGATCCTCTCCCAGCTCGCGGGGCGCGACGAGAAGGAGGCCGAACGCGCAGTCTTGAAGCACGCTTTGCGGGACTACTTCCTGCCGCGCAGGGAGGACGTGCTCGAACAGGTGATGGACCTCGCGGACAAGGCGAGCCGGAGCTACACGGAGGCCCGGCACGCGTACGCCCAGAGTTTTGGGGGGAAGGTGCACATCGAGGCCGTCGCCGGCTACCTCGAGCTGCTCGTCGCGGCCGGGCAAGAGGAGCTGGCGGCGGACTTTGGAATGACCGTCCGCCGCTTGCCCGCCGTCGCGAAGGACGATCGCACGGCCCAGATCCTGCTCGATGTGCTCGGCTCCCTCGGGCGCCAACAGTCCGCGCTCGAGCTCATCCGCAGTTGGAACTGGGAGGACGTCCCGGTCGAGAACATGGCGTTCTGCGAGGCGGCGTGCCGGACGTTCTACGAAGCGCGGTCGTGGCAGCTCCTGACGGGGCCGTTGATCTACATGAGATCGCTCGGTGGCGACCGCGAGCAGTCGCTCTGGTTCTTCTACCAGGGCATCCGTGCCGCCGCGAAGAACCGGAACGAAATGGCGGTCACGCACCTCGACAAGTACATCCACGGCAAGCATGAGGAGCCGTTCCCCGGCGCCGTCGGCCTGGCCTACCTCGCCCTGGCGACCGCCCACCGGGCCATGATGGACTCGCCCCGGGAGCGCGAAGCCCTCAAAGGGGCGATCGAGGTCCTGGGTGAGACGCACGCGCCCGCGCTGCTGCGGCTCGTCGAGCTCCAGCTCGCCTCGCCGAACTCGGGCTTCGGCACCCCCGAGCGGCACTTCACGCGCGCGATGTGCCTGATGCCCAAACGCACGGCGGAGCTCATGCCGAAGTGGGCCGAAATCGGCGAGAAACAGCTCGCGTCGACCGGGCACGACTTCGACGACATGGTCGAGCGCCTGCGGAGCACGAACCGCAACCTCCCCGCTTTCAAGGTTGGTCCGTACACGCGCTTTCGCATCGCCGAACGAAGGTTGCAGGGCGGCTCCAGTCTGGTCGCGATCCGGATCACGCGTGAATTGCTCGACGAGTACCCGGGCCTCATCCCGGCGATGGACGTTTCGATCTCGGCCTACCTCACCCGCGGCCATGTGAAGCGCGCATCGGAGCTCGTGCTCGAGCGACTTCGATTGGTGGGCCTCGATGCGCAGACGGTCGATTACCTGGAAGAGCTGGGCGAGGGGTTCTTCTCGCCGAAGCAGGTGCTCGAGGCCATGCGCGTCGATCCGACCCGTACGGGTCGCCTGGTGATCGCCCGACACCTCATCGACGACGGCCAGGCTGAGCGCGCCCTCCACGTCCTCCAGAGCGGCGCGGGCGACGTCGGGGAGTCCAGACGCGTCGAGGCCTCGCTGATCGCCGCCCGGGCCTTGATCGACCTCGATCGGCACGAAGCAGCCGTCGGATTGCTCCAGTCGTTCATCGACGCGCCGCAACTGCGCGACCGCGCGCTCGCACGGATGGTCGAGGCACGCCTCGGCGCGAATGACCCGGAGCACCTCGAGGCGCTGGTCGACCGCCTGGCAGCGCTCGAGACGCCTGACAAGAGACTCGTACTCGGTGTCGTCGATCACCTCATGAGCTCCCACCATGTGGGCCTCGCCATGCGACTGCTCGAGCGCCTCGACGCGGAGCCCGAGACGCGGGGCGGCGACGTGTTCACGCGGCTCGCCCTCGCGAGCGCCCTGCAGTTCGACCGTGACGGGGCACTCGAGGCCCTGGAGCGCAGCGAGGCCTTCATCGACGACGGTACACCCGTGCTCACCCGCATCGTGTTCGCCATCGAGGACCGGAGCTGGGCGGCTCTTCCGGAGCTGGTCGCCGAGTTGCGCGCGTCGGGGTTCCAGTCGACGAAGCTGCAGGACGCGATGCTCGCCCTGCTCGAGGAGCGCACCGACGCCGCGGGTCAGATGGCCGAAGCGGGCCTCGCCGGGCAACCGCGGAGCGCGGACTGGGCACTCGTCCGCGCCGCGGCGCACTCGCTCGCCGGTGCGCCGATCGAGTTTCCACCCTATTTCGGCGCCGACGTCGTCGACGAGACGAATGCGCTGTTCCGCGGCCGTGGAGACGTCGCCCGCGATCCCCGCGTCATCATCGGCCTGCTCCTCTCCGCGGACCTGCAGGGCTGGATGGTGTGGGTCGCTCCACGCCTCCTCCGGCTCGCGCGCGAAGAGGCCGGCAGCCTCTGGCCCTCCTACCTCGGCGCGCGGGCGATGTCCGCACTCGGATTCGCGGAAGACGCCCAGGTCAGCCTCGAGCGCCTCAACGGGCAGCACCCCACGTTCGGGCCGGGCTGGGATGCCTCCGAGGCGCTTCTCCGGGACCGACTCGGGGATGTGAGCTATCACCCTGACCTCGTGGAGTTCCGGAAGCGACGACTGCGCGCCCTGGGGCTCGAGCTCTCGGGCTCGTCGCTCGAGATCGCCGTCGACCGCGCGAGCGCGCGCGCTGCCGCTCAGGACCTGCGGCAGGCCGTGGAGATCCTGAAGCGCGCCCTGGCGGAGGCGGGCCCGGACGCCGTGTACGGCCGCGACCTCCTCGCGCGACTCTGCGCCCGGCGGGGGGACTACCCGTGCGCCGTGGCGGAGTTCGCACGCGTCTGCGACGCGCTGCCGCCCTCGTCGGACGACCCGCTCATCGCCGAGTACCTCGCGCTCCTTCGCGCCGCCTCCGACCCCGCGGATCAGAGCCAGACTCCGCTGGGTTCCGAGTACCGCCGGCAGGCGCTCGAGCGGCTCCATGAACGCTTCCCCACCGACCCCTTGGTCGCACTCGAGCTCGCCAAGCACGAGCTCGCTTCGGGCGAGAACAGGACGATCGCCGTCCTGCGCGCGATGCGACTCCTCGAAGACCTGCGGCAGGCCTCGCGCGGCGTCCCGCTCGAGGCCCTGCGGCGCGGCAGCACGCAGCTCTGGGTCTCGTTCCTGCTCGATGTCGACCCCGAGCGTGCTCTCAGCCTCGTGCAGAATGACCTTCAGCAGCGGCCGGGCGACCTCGACCTGTGGCTGCTCGAAGCCCGAACGACGGTGAAGCGCGGCGACGACGCCGGCGCGTTCGAGCTCTACGAGGCGCTCGTCGACATGACGTCGGACCCCGAGGCGCTCTACGGGCTCGCGTGGCTCCTCGCGGAGCGCGGAGCCCCCCTCGGCAAGATCAAGCCCCATCTGCTGGCGGCGGATCAGGGTGAGCTCTCGGCGCGCTCGCTCTTCATCTGGACGCGCATGGACATGCAGTCGCAAAAGCCGAACTTCAAGCACATCCTCCGGACGCTCCAGCAGCTCTGGACGAACCGCGCCCGGCTCCCGGAGCTCGACGTCGACCCGCTCTTCGTAGGGCGCACGTTTGCCGCCGCCTTGATCCGGCGCGCCACGCCCATGGACTTCGAGAGCCTCCGACGCCTCCTACCCGAG
>SMVB01006698.1_pt1 | contig 24943 bp, 14 predicted proteins | sample 2456461 | NCBI WGS metagenome assembly SMVB01 (sample SAMN11095934, study PRJNA526329) | marine sediment metagenome | biome: Marine sediment; feature: Surficial sediment; material: Deep marine sediment; isolation source: Hadal surficial sediment | place: Pacific Ocean | collected 2014-05 | depth...
CTAATTGCAATATTGATGTCCAAACCAAATTCTTGTATTGAGGTTTTCCCAATTCGCTTACTGTCTGTTTTGCCGATTTCGAGAAAAGCGCCGCCGCGTACCTGGGTACTAAATGAATAGGTTAACCTTGGTGAAATCGACCAACGGGTTGTGCTGTCTTGCTCCTCAAAATCACTTTTTCCAGGTGCTTTGTTTTTCCTTGATGAAGTACTTGCAGTAAAAGTAAAAGAAAAATCTATCGAGTTTTTCAGCTCTTTTTTGTTAAATGGCCAGATTGGAATATGAAACCCTGAACGCTTGGAATAATTTGCAGTAACCGAGATATCTGTCTTCTCCGTCTGGTTCTCTCCGCCCGTCGTGAGAGTTTGACTCAGTGTCTTTGAGTTATTTATTTGAATATTTCCGGTAAAACCATTTTTAAAATTTAAGTCGAGTTTGCCAAGCGGCCGAAAATTGGTCGTGAAGCTCCTCCTGGTTTCGTTATCGGGTGTTTGATCCCAGGTAATATCTCTTTGACCTGAAAAACTGTGACTAAATGTTACGCTTTTGAACAAAGATTTAAACAGCGGTAAAGAAGAGAGACCGCCGATTCTCACTGTCCATTCCGGAAAGGGCAAATCAAATTCTCTAAATTTAACCCAGCTATTGGATGAATTTCCAGATATGATTGTCGATTGATTGCTTTGTTCACTATGTTGAAATTTTAAGGCGATATCAATTGCGCGCCCAAAAGCCAATCCCGAGCTCGCTGTATAAGATTGATTATCCGTTGAGCTTATTGTGTTGGTTGTCAGGCCTGAAACAGAATTGAGGTTTGTTGTGTCGGATAAGCCAAATTGAAAAGCTAAACTCGGTGATCCTGGAACCAAACCCAAATGACTGATGTTTGTACGTTCGCTGTAATTAAATCTAATATCTTTAAATTTGGCAAGAAAACTCCCGAATAGTTTTAGGGGATTGAACCGGGCACCTTCTTCTTCCTCTTGAAAAACAAGCAGTGGCTGTGATTTTGGTTTCTGCCTGCCTCTTCTTCCGCCTGTATTGGTCTTTTTTTTGCCAACTCCAAAGACAGATCTAGCGAAATCCTTCCATTTAAAAGTAAAGTCCGCGGACTTGTTGCTGCTGACTCTCGCACTTCTACCGCTGGTCTGCTGCTGAAGATTACGAGCAAAGGTATAATTAGAAGAATAAGTAAAATTATTGTTCAGCCAATCAAAGATTCTTGGATTATATCGTGCTGAAAAATTCTGGCTGATGTTGATATCGGAAAACTTGTTACTCATAAAATCGGAAAATGTTTTTCCTCGCATATCGGCCTTATGAATGCGGCTGATATCTATACTCAAACTTTCAAAAATTTTCATGTTTGCACGAGCGGTGCGATCGATTGTGAAAGTCTCGGTCGCGGTAGTGTCTGCAGCTTGCGCGGAGTTCAGTACACGGTTTTGAGCCATCTGGTTTCTTTTGGCCCCATTCAACTTAAAGGATACATTCTGCGGGGTGTAGTAAAATTTTGTACCTTTTACCTTACCAATCAAAGGCAGGTTAGGCAGCCATCCAAATGGTTTGAAAAAATTGTTTCTCCCAAAAGTAAGTTTATAGTCGAGATTCCCCGTCCAGGCTTGTAGATTTGAAAAGCTCAGGCTCGGATTTTTGATATCGCTTTTGGTTCTGCCGAAGCTAAACGAAATATTATCGGCAGTGTGTTTTATGAAAGAGTTTTTGGATTTGGTAACTTTACGGAACGAAAAGTTGAAACCGGATTGCTTCGAACTGGTCCTGGCTTTGTCAAGCTCACTTTGCGGGAGATCGTCGGTGACACGTTTATCCTGGCCGGGCAGATATTTTGGGGTACTATGGCTGTTTCGAAAATTTAACGTCAAAGGCATGGCGAGTCCCCATGACTGTGGCAGCATTTTATCCAGTTTGACACGGGCGCTCAGGTTACTGCTTAAACTATTATTACCCGTCCCAAAACGTGTCGCAACATTATGAAAATCAGCATCCTTTTTTTCCACTTCGCTATTAATGGTTATAAAATCAGCAATGTTTAAATCAGCTCTTACCCGCATCGCCATTCCTTTATCGTTTTCAACATCTGAGAGTCTTAACTCATTAAACCAAATTTCACCTGTAAACGGAACGTCTGGATGTAAATTCTTTAATCCTAAAGTGAGAACTTTTACATTGGTAAATGACGGATTTCCCTTTTTTCGAATGGATTTTGAATTATCCGGAGATAAAGACTTGACGAAAACAGTATTAAGGGTGTCAAATTCAGTACCGTTGTTAAAAAGCGTATCTAATGTTGTAATATCCTGAATACTTACATCCATATGGTTTTTGTCATTCCAGCCGCTATAAATCCCCGAACGGTATTCATAATAGTTACTTGCATCGGCGCCAAACCTGATGAAGTATTCCAAACTGCTGCTACTTGCTGTATCTGAAGATGCAGGTATGTGGGACATGGCCATGAAGGTTGTGTCCCCATGAACAAACATTTTAATTCGATCGTAGCGAATATAGTTTTCTCCCCGAAACAAGCTTTTTTGAGCAAGCCCGGACTGGCCTGGTTTGAGGGAATTGGCTACTAGAACAAGCGCTTGTTCCCGTGCCCGGACGCCCGTAACCCTGTCCTGCTCGCCCTGCACGCCAATCTGATCCAAAGTTGCAGCATAGGCGGCGTTTTCATGAGTATTAATTTGCGCAACTGTGACTGTCGTGTCCCCGGGTATAATGCCCGCTGGATCGAACTCATTATCTGCTGTACCAAGCTCCTTCCACTCACTGCCAACCAGGTTTATTTCCGCGATAGTAGTGCGCGCAAACCCGCCGGTATCGCCGAGGCTGTCAATCCAGATTCGGGCAAATTCTATTTGTGTGGCGCTTGGTAAGCCCACACGAAATTTCGGACTCGGATCTGATGTAATAAACGGAATTCGATATAGTTTCCACGGGCCGCCGCGCTCAGGAGGATTATTAGGATTTCCACCGACAATGAAAGCTGTATCGGGATGATCATCCGCCAATGAGAACGAAAATCGAAAATAAGAGTTGGCCCGGTCAAGAAATCCGTTGCCGTTAATGTCCTCGGTATCGGGCCGGCGACCGCCCTGGTCATTCGTACTATTTTCCGTACCCACGATTGACCCGAAGGGGTTTTCTACAATGTAATTAATGCTGGCTTCTTGATAAAACCAATCGTCATAACTCCAAGGTTCGTCGGGATCTTTAACGCCGTCTCCATCAACATCCCAAAAATCATAAGGTACATCTTCCTTGTTCTGTCCCGCAAACATGCTTCTTGGAAAATTCAATTCCGGAGGATCCGGCTTTTCGACGCCATCAATTCCGATATCCTCACCCGGGTCCAAAATTCCGTTGGGTGTTAAACCGGCGGCATCATCTTCCGTATCCAGTTCACCATTTGCGATCACATCTTCAGACATTATGCCTAAATCAATATGCAGCCGGCCGACAGTTCCCTGCACCATAATTTCTATAAACTTCGTTTGGGTCTGATCAAAGATACCCGGGGACAAGGCACGCATTATACCTCCCCAAGTGTTCGGGTCCGGATTCGGATCATTAGCATCGGGGAATAAATCCATTCTCAAAACGTGCACCCGATTTGGTACATTCGGATTTAGCTCACGTTCCGGGTAGATGTCATTAATATGTATTTGACCAAAAGGATTATACCAGACCATATTATTAAGCCTGCTCTTAAAAGTATGTAAAGTAGTATCCGGCGCAGATGCCTGAGTCCAATTCCTGCGAAGGACACCCAAATTGACTGTTTTCTTTGAACCTTCAAAATCGTCGATGTAGGCAACTCCGGCATTATCTCCTGTATTGGCGCTGTTCAATGTATTGGGCGTTGGTAAAACCTGGGCGATTTCACCCTCCAAATTAAGGGAAGTCTCACCTTTCGCACGAATCAGCGGCATCAAATCCAGAGCTCTGCCAATAAAGTTTGGCTTGAGTTTAAAGCGTGTGTTTATATCCCAAACCAGGTTTCGCATCGGGCCTTGTCCTACCCGAACCTTTCTGTCTAAAGTCGTTTGATTCAGGTACAAGAATGTTCCACCGAGAAACGAATCCCTGCCCAAGTCATATTCAGCACGGATGCCAAGAATTGTCTTCTTTGCCAGTTGAAAAAGCTGGTTTCTTTCGTAAGATATATCCAATTGAGCCGCGGGGCTCAGAGCTTCCTCATTGAGCACTGTTAAACGTCCCGAAAAATAATCAATAGTATAGTCGATACGATTTCTTAGCTGCCTGCCATTAAGCGTAACAACTTCTGAACCTTCAATAACGTTGAATCCCAGGTTATACTCGGAGCTTCGACTTTGAGATTTAACCTCGATATAGAATCGGCTTTGAGCATTAATAACACTTTGGGTTGTTGTGTCATAAATAGCAGGTTCACGTAAACTATTGGTCAAATTGAAATCGGGTTGTTGGCCATCAATTGTATATCCATCTGGATCAAAAGGGCGCAAATCGGGGAAATGCAGCTCACCACTAACCAGATTTACAAAAGTCGGGTCCAAATCAATTTTGCCATCCGGAATCAAATTGCCGCTGTTATCCTTCGAATCCAAACCGAAGACAGTTAACCACTTTCTACCGGCAGTGTCGGTTTCCTGAGGTACGCCGGACGCCGGTTCAAAAAAAATTTTTAGGTCGAAACCCTCGGGATCAATTCTGCGGCCGCCCAGTTGATAAACATGCTTCCACTCCAGGTTTGCAGTTGGGATCTTTGGATGTGGGTTTCGAGATTTTATCAATTTAAGTATGATCGGACCGGTGGCTGAATCCGCATTAGCGATATCGCCAAATTCTTCGCCATTTTTCGTGCGATAGGCCACAGCCAAAATTTCGCCATCGGCTACACGATTGTTCATGCGAATCCAGCCCAGGTTTTTTTCGACATAATATTCGTTTTTTTCAAGTCTGATAAAAAAACCGTTCTCGGCAACGCCGGATTGGACACTTGCGGTATCCTGTTGCGAAGTAACTTTGCCGCTAAGCGTCGCCCAACCTCGAATACTTTCGGAGATATGATCGGTATCATTTCGGGGCGAGGCTATGTAAACTTCAATTGCATCACTATTAATGGGACTGATAGTACCAGGGTCAGGGGCGTGAATGCGTTCAGAATTAAATTTCGTGTATTGTTCGCGGTAGGCAAAATCGAGAAAAAAGTATGTGTTCCTCAAATATTGGTGGTCTCTGATGATTTTACTTCCGGTTTGTGCACCACCGGTCAGGCTTAGTCTTTGGCTCTCTCCTTTTTCCTGACTGGCGATAGTGGTAAGATGCAGATTGCCGAAAACCATCTGGCTTTTGATACCGAAGAGACCGGCATTTTTGCCGCTAAATGTTACGTACCTTGTGCCGGGCAAAGAAAGTGAAATATTTCCGGCTTCCAGTTTCCGCAGAATCTCGTCATCGTAACCCTGGTAAACCAATCTAACATTGTTATCAAAATCAAAAGCACGCTCGCTATCCTGGTCAACATTTACGGTTACTTTATCACCAATTTTTCCAGTAACTGAGAATCTTTGCTTTTGCTGCATCTTAAAATTCGTATTCGCACCCCGGGTAATGGCTGTTCGAACTTCGCTGCGGTCTTCCCGGCGAAGTGACATATTGATGCTGATATTTCCAGTGACAGTTAAACCAACATTTCCGCTGCCGAATATTTTTTGAAACGTTTTGCTTTTTATCTTAACCGGGATAACCAGATTAATCCCCCCCGGTCCCCTCGCTTCAGCAAGTTCTTCGGTTAATTCACGAACAATATAATCCCTCCAGGCGTTTTGTTCAGTTTGTTCGCGCGTTAACTCCCAATACTGCTCAAAAGTAAGGACCAACGGCGCCTGAATGTCGTCTTTTAGAATCGTCTGCCTGATAATAACAGGAGAATCCAAAGATTTAATTTCAATTTCCTGCCTGGTTTTAGTATAAAATTTTGGCGTCAAACCCTGAATATATCCGTGGAGGGAAAAAACGGCTTCTTGTTTTTCAGTAATTAAAAATTTTGAGGAAAAAATCCAAACGGATTTGCCCGTGCCGCTCGAAGGGGATACCTGGGCAAAACAAAATCCGTGAGTAAAAAACAGGATTGATAAAAAGGATGAAATTGAAACGAGGCTTAAACTTCTGGTAAAATTCATCTCCCGACAGCAGCAGTTATTTTTTTACGCAACAAACGACTTGATTACTTATTGATGAAATTTTGTAAAAAATCGTCTGTTTTTTTTAAGAAAAAATCATTCCGATAGCAACTGCTCGATAGAACCTCCCGAGAAATAAATGTTTAAACTTTGTCTGTTCCAAGTTGTTTGAAACTATGCAATTAATAGAATAATTGCAAGTAAAAGTTCTGTATTATATTTAGCGGCGCCCTGAAAAAACAAAAAGTTAAACTATTTCTTGCTAAGAAAGTTCTTTATAATCATAAAAGAAATAAGCTTGAAAACAAAAAGGATAATGTGTATATTTTTAATAAGATTACAATACGATGGCAATGATAAAAATTTTACCAAAATATATTGTTAAAGAGCACATTGGTCCATTTATTTTTGCCCTTCTGGTCATTAATTCCATATTTATCCTAAATTTACTTTTTAGAGAATTGGGCAAATTCTTAAGTAAGGGACTCTCAATAGGTATCATTCTAGAATTTATTTTCTTAAACATGGCCTGGATGATTGCGCTTTCGGTTCCATGCGCTGTGCTTACTGCTACAATTATGGCTTTCGGACGCCTCTCGGCTGAAAATGAAATAACGGCAATTAAAGCTGGCGGCATCAGTTTGTACCAGATTCTTCCCTCACTTTTAGCGGTATCCCTATGTATCGCAGGTGCCCTCGTCTGGTTTAACAATGAAGTTTTACCAGATTTTAATCACCGGGCTAAACTTTTAATTTTAGACATCGCAAGGAAAAAACCGATGATAAATTTAGAAGCCGGTGTCATTTATACGGATATCCCGAATTACAATATCCTCGTTGAAGCAGTGGCAGAGAAGGATTCAACTTCTTATGTCGAAAATATCACGATTGACGATCAAACGACTTCCAACGTGATAAAAACAATCAGAGCAAAGACCGGAGAAATTCACTTTTCCGGCCAGACCGGCCTAATCGAAATCACGCTTTTTGACGGCGAGCTGCAAGAGGTCAATATTGATTACGCGGAAACATTCAAAAAAGTAAAATTCACAAAACATATTATCAAAATCCCAATGACAGAGATGCTTTTAATGCGCAGTCAATCCGAATACCGCGGGGATAGAGAAAAAAGCGCTGCGGCCTTGATGGAAGGGGTTAATAAAAATCGGCAGCGGATTTTAGAAAGGCGCCAAAAGCTTAATGACAAAGTGAATCAGCAGCTTGCCAAATATATCTATTCCAATTCCATGGAGAATAAACCTTTTTATATGATTATACAAGATCACGAGCGGTTGAACCGACAAATTAAAACCGAAATAAATTTAATTAACAGCTATAAAAAATCAATTGATCGCGATCTTGTCGAGGTTCACAAAAAATATTCAATTCCGGCGGTATGCGTTGTTTTTGTTCTGCTTGGACCACCTCTTGGAATCATGGCTCGTAAACGCGGTTGGGCTGCCGCAACGGGACTAAGTATGGGCTTTTTCATACTTTACTGGGCTTTCCTGATTGGAGGCGAAAGCTTGGCGGACAGGCAAAAAATATCGCCGTTTTGGGGAATGTGGACCCCAAACATTCTGGTCGGTGGATGTGGCATTTTTCTTATTCTGCGGACAGTTCACGACTCCGCAACTTTCGGTTGGCCACATATTTTTAATTTCCTGAGAAACAAAGACCTGAATAAATAAGGAACTCTCATTTAAACGAATCATGTCTTTAAAAAAAACGGCGATTCTTTCTTAAACCTAATTTAAAATACAGTAAGCTTATTGTCTTAATTTAAGACCTCAATTTTATAGACTTTTTTGTGACATTCAGTCTCCTTTGGTGTTTAAATTTCTTTTTTGCAATTTGAGGCCACGAATCCTTATGCGAATACTCGATTGGTATATCCTGCGCCGATTTTGCTTTATTTTATTTTTTGCCTTACTCTCCTTCCCTCTAATTGTGATTTTTGTTGACATGGTCGGTAACTTGAGCAAATTTCTAGATAAAGACGTTCCCCTGTTTATCATTTGTAAATACTATATTTTTTATATCCCTCACCTTATTATTTTGGTTCTGCCAATCGCCATGCTGCTGGCGAGTTTATTTAGTTTGAGTCAAATGGCTAATCATAATGAATTAACTGCGATAAAGTCCGCTGGTATCGGTTTGCATCGCATTTTGATTCCGCTTTTTATTTTTGGATTACTGATTAGTGCACTCGCTCTCGCCTTTGGAGAAAAAATTGTCCCCCCAGCCAATCAGGAAAAAACCAAAATAGAAGATGAATACATCGAAACTGTTAAAAGAACACAGACCAGGATTACCAATATTTTTTGGAGAGACAGCATCAACAGGCGGGTGTTCATTGGAGATTTCAACACCGTCACTAAAACAGCCCGCAAAGTCAGCATCCAAAAGTTGGATGGTAATAAAATCATCGAGAGACTGGACGCCCGCACTATGAAGTGGGAAGATGGTACCTGGGTTCTTCGCCACGGCTACAGGCGAATATTTTCAGATGAAAAGGAAGAGGCACTTGCTTTTGAGGAAATCAAAGATGAATTTCTCGGTTTCAAACCGGAACAATTACAAAGCTTTCATACAGATCCAAACGATATGTCTTACGACGAATTGAAAAATTTTATTCAAGAAGTTAGAAGAAATGGCGGGAATCCCAAGAAATGGCTTGTGGATTTACATTTTAAAATTTCGATTCCTTTTGCTAATTTTATTATGGTTTTATTTGGAGCACCCCTCGCAACCAGCAGAACCCGGGGGGGGGCAATTTTTAGCTTAATTATAAGTATCTTGGTCTGCCTTATTTATTACGGGCTAACAACGGTGGTCCAGACTTTAGGTCAAACAGGTGTAATGCCAACTGTGTTCTCGGCCTGGTTTGCAAACGGCATTTTTCTGATAGCAGGAATAGGCGTTTTGTTCTTTGGCCCCGATTAATCCCGTGAAGCGAAAAGTGAAAAAACTTATCTTTCGCGCTCCTCGCTCTTCTCTATTCACGCTTCGTTTTTAGAACCTGAACATCCAATTATAGGCAAATGCCAAACCTTTGCCGGAGAAGCCGCCGGGGCTTGCAACCGCAAAGTCCCAGGAAAACAGCGAAAAATCAAGAGCAAACCCGGCAGAGGGCGTGAAACCTTGTTTCCCTCCGAATGAAACGCCGGATCTTAAAGGTAAAAAATGGATGAGTCGAAATTCCGTGCCCAAAGCAAATCTGGGTTTTGTAGACACGCCTGGCGCTTGTTTGAAAGCTTTTCTGAAATCAACTCCAAAGGTGAATCTTTTGGTTGCCCGCGCAAACCCGAATCTTAGTTCAGCGGGAAGCTTGGTCGTAAATGGTTCAATGGCAACTGTTTCTGCGGAATCGATAAAAATGGAATCGATATCGGAATCGGCTATTCTTTCGACGGAGACAGAATCCGCGCTAAATTCATAAATGAAGCTCTTGGTCTCCTGATTCCAGGTAATATAGTTGGAAAAATTGGACAGACCTAAACTAAGCGACCAGTTTCCTTTCCGCGCTGCAACTCCTGCATCAATCGCAAATCCGCTGCCGCCAAAGGCGCGATCGATCACAACCCGTCCCTGGGTCTGAATACCATCGAAATTGGAGGACATCGTCGTCGTCGCCTCTTTTACTTTAGCATATGCAAATCCGCGCAAATATTTAACAGAGCCTCCGACAGCAAATTCAAAATCAGCATTTTTAATAATTGCCAATCCCAGCGACACACCAAAACTTGACGCGGCCCAACCTTCTCCGCCGGTATCGCCAATATTATAAACTCGATTAAACTCATTGCCGTTAAGAACCAAATCCACAATTTCCTTCGAAAGAGTCCAATCGGAAACTGTAAACCCGGAGGCATTAAGAGCCAGCGGGCCGAACGCTAACCCCAGGGCCTGCACCTCGGTTGCTAAATCAAAGCGTAAACCTTCTGCAGGCATGTTGGCTAAAATGCTTCGCTTATCTTCGGAGGTTAAATATTTGCCGTTATAAAGATCATATTGACTTTTATTAAAACTATTATTACTCAAGTCAAAGCCTAGAGAAACCAAGTTGAAATGGTATTTATTTTCACCTGAAAGAGCAAGGTTTGCCGGATTCCAGGATGGTGATTCAACCCCGCGTGCGAGGGCGGTATACGCTCCGCCCATAGCAACACTGCGTGCGTTCGAAATCCCGGATTGCCCGTAAACTAACTTGCCTGGCAATGAAGAACTTAAACCAAACACTGCTGCTAATGCTAATTTTAAGAAAGTCTTTGTCATTTTTGGATTTTCCCTCGGGTTAGTCTCGGTTTACGGTTACGTTAATTCTGCTGTATGATTTGATCTGAATGTAGTCAGAACCTCGCAAGGTTACAAACCGACCATTGGTACCATCCAGGGAAATGCGAATCCCGGCATGTAGTGGAGAAAGCAAGAATATCCGCATTTGCTCCTCGGACAATCCAATTGTAGATTCGGCAGTATTTGCACTCTGTACCAGACCGGAAGCGTCAACTGAAGCTGCATTTGCCCGAATTGCTGAAATCTCCAGAATCGGATTTTGATATAAGTTAGTCTTATCCTGAGAAAAGACGATTTCAAGAGACGCGCCTATCGGCAAATGATTTGAAATTTCCATAAAAAATACTCCGGCACCAAGGTTATCTATAATCTTGTCTTTCACCTCATCATCAATTTTCAATTCAATAGTTTCTGTTTCGATACTTTGGGAAGCTAGCCGCAATGCAAACGGCGCGGTAATTTTTATTGAACCAGTTACAAAATCATTCTTGGAAACCGTGCCTGCAATATTTTGATCGCCTATAACAATTTTGCCTGAAACGCGCAACAGATTTGGCACAATACTGATGAAATCTTTGATGCTGCTGTTCTGGTTATCGAGCACAATAATTGAAGCAGTTGGCAGGCCAGGCGCTGATGCAGCCTGTATCGCATGATTAATGTACATCTGAGCTTTTGTCCCCGACTCATTTTCTCCCTCTATCACTAACTCAATGTTAGCAGGAAAATTAATGCCGTTATTTATCAGCAACTCCAAACGGGCGGTTTCAAAGAAAAGGCTGTCTAAATCGATGGGAATATCAAACTCAATATCATCCTGCTCTATGTCAAATTCTTTTTGGCCGATTTTGCCGGTAAGTTGATAAAAACGGATTTCTTCAACATTGAAATTTACGTTGATCATATCGCTGCTCTTAACCAAAACCCTATTGGAACCGGAATCAACCGTTCTGGCCCGCCAGAAAAACCGCACTTTCTGTTGACCAAATCCGGCCAGCTCAGGTTGAAAAGAGTAATTATACAGATTAATCGAAATACTGCTTGGGATACTTCCGGAGATAAAAACTGAATCCACTAAAACAGAACCGGTTGGCGAAAAAAAATCGGGGAGCTCATATCTGACCCAGGCATCAACTGCAAAATTTCCGCTAATTGTAAAATCAACTGAACCCGATTCAATTTTTGCATCCATAACGACAACTGAATCTGTTATCGATAACTGCTCTTCTCCAGAAATAACCTGGGCAGGTATTTCAGCCAGGGCCTCCGCAACGGTAAGATTCATAATACTAGAGGTCATTCCGAAATTGCTATTTTTATCTACCAAAACAGCTGCCCCGCTGCTGCCTGGCGAATCCCCAGTCATCCTCACCGATAACTGATTCGGGATTTTTTTCCCGGCCAAGTCTACCAGAAAAATTTGGGAACCCCCGGCAGCTATTTGCGAGGAACTGGTTGTTGAAGAAATTAAAGTGTCCTGAGCGGTATTCCAAATTTCCAAAGTCAAAGGACTGCCTAAAGGAACGGCCAGGTTATTTTGGACCTGCAAGGATATGTTGCCGGTCTCAATAGTAACATATGAGAAAGTATCATATGGATCCAAAGATTTTTTGTCCGTCTGGAAACTGAAGGATGGTACGATCACCGTTAAGCCGTGCAAAGCTTCCGCCTGTGAAAAAATTTCGCTCAAACTTACACTGGTAGCGACAGATGAAGGAGGATCAATAGAAAAAGAGCCAAAGTTGAGGGAAAAATCGTCTTGTAAACTCTCTAAATATAATTCATCACCAATATAATAATTGTCGAGATCAGCATCGACTTCGAAATAGAGATTGCCTGTGCTATCCAATCTGATGGAGGATTCTTTCTCTGCCAGTTCAGCCATAGTGTACGATTTATTAATCAGCGGAATAGAAACATTTGTATCCCATGAAGGCATACTTGGCTTATCAAAAGAGCAATTTAATGAAGTCAAAAGAAATGCTAATGTAAATGAAATGTAAAATATCGAATGATTGGATAGATCCGTCATTGATGAGAACAATATCTTCCCGGCAGTTCTTCTTGATTTGGGCATATTCTACCTTACGTTTTAAAGATTATGACATTTCTGAATTTGATTGCTATATCATTTCTTCGGTAGCCCAAAGCGCAAACTTAAGAGAAATATCACATTTTTGTTATGTGATGCCACAGGGCTTGCTTTACACAGTTGCGGCATGAAAACTATTTCAATTCGGCTGGAAATTACAGAAGAAAAGTGTGAAATGTTTCGTTTAACTATCTGAAAGCGTTGGATAAGTTCAAAGTCCCTGAGAAGGGAAAAAGTGAGGTCATCGGAAAAACTCTAGCAGGTTTTACAAATATTTTGTGTAAAAAAAGACCCTGAAATAATACCTGGTTGAGCAAATTCGTAATGTGGAAATTATAAACAAGAAACAATTCAGCGATTAATAAAAAAAGCCTCATGCTGCAGTAGCAAGAGGCTTGAATTTTTAAAATTCATTGAGTTAAACCTACGTCCCCATCTCCCAGGATGATAAATAATGCTTCTGCTCCTCGGTCAGCTCATCGATTTCAATGCCCATCGATTTGAGTTTCAAGGTTGCAACCCAATCTTCGATTTCCTGAGGTACGTTGTAAACTTTTGCTTCAAGATTGCCCGCCTCTTTAATCGCCCATTCTGTCGCTAAGGTCTGGGTGGCAAAGCTCATGTCCATGACCGAGGCCGGATGGCCTTCGGCAGCGGCTAAATTGATAAGTCGGCCTTCGGCCAACAAGTTGATTCTGCGGCCATCATCCAGGACATACTGGTCAACAAAGTTTCGGACGCCTTTGCGGACTTCTTTTGCAAGCTCGGTTAAGCCTTCGACATCTAACTCAACATTAAAGTGGCCGGAATTTGCGACGAGCGCGCCATCTTTCATCAAAGCGAAGTGCTCTTTACGAATCACGTGAATATCGCCGGTTAAGGTTATAAACAAATCACCGATTTGGGCGGCTTCTTTAATGGACATCACTCTATATCCCTCCATGACTGCTTCAAGAGCGCGTACCGCATCGACCTCGGTGACAATTACATTCGCACCCATGCCCTTTGCCCGCATCGCGACACCTTTGCCGCACCAACCAAAACCAACGACCACAATATTTTTGCCCGCCAGCAACACATCTGTCGCGCGAATAATTCCGTCTATCGTTGACTGCCCCGTGCCATAGCGATTATCGAAAAGATTCTTGGTTACGGCGTCGTTCACTGCGATAACCGGAAATTTAAGCGCGCCATCCCGTTCCATGGCTCGCAGCCGTAGCACACCGGTAGTTGTTTCTTCCATACTACTGATCACATTCGCGCCAATTTCAGGATAATCCGAAAGAATTTTGGAAACCAAATCTGCACCGTCATCCATGGTCACAACAGGTTTGTGTTCAATGGCAGTATTTATATGCCGGTAGTAAGTTTCATTGTCTTCCCCTGTAATCGCAAAAACCTGAATATCGTAGTCTTTGACCAAAGATGCGGCGACATCGTCTTGAGTTGAAAGAGGGTTCGATGCACATAAAAGCAAGTTCGCACCTCCAGCTTTCAACGTGCGGGCCAAATTCGCTGTTTCTGCTGTCACGTGCAAACATGCCGACATATTTTTGCCTTCCAACGGTTTTTCCCGGGCAAACTTTTCACGAACTTGGCGCAGAACAGGCATATCATTCTCGGCCCATTCAATTCTCCTCTTTCCTTCCGTTGCTAAGTTAATGTCTTTTATATCGTAATTCACAAAACCTCCTGTTTATTCAACTACAGTTTAAATTTTAAGATCCTAGCCTTGTGCCAAGTCTTTCGTTTTGTCCGTTTTTTCCCATGTAAACCCTTCTTCATCGCGGCCGAAGTGTCCGTAAGCCGCGGTTTTCTTATAAATAGGTCGGCGCAAATCGAGCATTTCTATAATTCCCTTGGGGGTTAAATTGAAAGTCTTTGTCACACGCCTCGCCATTTCCTCATCAGGGATTTTTCCTGTTCCAAATGATTCGACAAAAATTGAAACTGGCTCCGCCACACCAATGGCGTAGGCCAATTGAATTTCACATTTATCTGCCAATCCTGCTGCCACGATGTTTTTTGCTATATAGCGGGCGACATAAGCTGCGGAGCGGTCAACTTTCGTCGGATCTTTTCCGGAGAAAGCTCCGCCGCCGTGACGTCCATAACCGCCGTATGTATCTACAATTATTTTCCTTCCGGTTAAGCCGGTGTCGCCATGGGGACCGCCGACTACAAACCGACCGGTTGGGTTGACATGATAGGTAATACTACTTTCATCAAAGAAATCGCCGGGGATAATAGGCTTAATAACTTTGCTGATAATATCATTACGTATAGTTTTCTGATCAACGTCCGGGGCATGTTGAGTTGAAATAACAACCGTATCCACTTTTACAGGCCTGCCGTCTTCATAACGAACGCTCACCTGTGACTTCCCATCCGGTCTGACATAAGGAAGGGTGCCATTCTTGCGAACTTCTGCCAAACGCATGCATAGTTTGTGCGCAAGCATGATTGGCAACGGCATCAACTCCGGTGTTTCGTTGGTCGCAAAGCCAAACATCATTCCTTGATCGCCCGCCCCATCTTTATCTACTCCCATCGCAATATCGGGAGATTGCTGCTGAATGGTATTGAGTACCGCACAGGTCAAATAATCAAATCCAAAACTGGCGTCCGTGTAGCCAATTTCCTTAATAATTCCACGAACTAAATTTGGAATTTCGATATAAGTTTTGGTGGTGATCTCGCCGCCAACCATCACCATGCCGGTGGTGACATAGGTTTCACACGCGACTCTTCCAAAGGGATCCTCTTCAAAAATCGCATCAAGAACACCATCGGAAATTTGATCGGCAACTTTATCCGGATGTCCTTCAGTTACAGATTCAGAGGTGAAAATCATGGAAGACATGAATTACTCCTTTCACTATGTTAGACTGGGATTTTAACTTTATCCTACTTCAGAAATAAACAGCTGCTAAGCCGACAACAAACCTTGTTTCAAGAAATTTATGTTTTCAATCAATGTGGGATCGACTTGATTTTCTACGGCAAGGTACAAACTTACCATATCGCCCAAAAAGATCAATGAAAACAGACGAGTCAGCAAAGATTCTCCCTGGCTTTTAATTTCTATGATAGAATCAACCGTATGTTTTTCAACGATTTTTCGCGTCAATTCCATCCGTCTGCCAGCTTGAAAATCATCACCCCGATCTGTTAAATAGATAACTTGAAATTTTTTATTAATTTCATCCAAAGGTCCCCACCCCATAATTTCATTGTGATTGAGTTCAGGGAATACATTCCCGAAGGCCAAAACTTTGCTGTTTTCAGAAAGCTGCCCCTTCCATCTCCAGGTCACAGGCTCAAAACTTGCGACCGAGGCGTAAATCAACGGAATTTTCCCCTTCAGTGAACGACTGATTTGCTTGGGCAAATTATCGTTTTCATCCGGATCATATTCAGCTGCTAAATTCTCCAGAACTTCGATTGTTTCTAAAATACCTTGTTCGGGATCCGAAATTTTCCCGGTTGAAAACAAGCAATAGAGAATTGGAACCAATAAATAACCCAGGGCAGATCTTGGTGGATATCCCGACGGCACTGAAAAAACCGGGTGGTTATTCAAGGCGGCTTTATCACTCAGTAGCCCGCCCGAAGTCACACAGACGATTTGGGCCTTTCTTTGGTGAGCATCCTCATAAGCGGCCAAGGTTTCTTCGGTATTTCCTGAATAACTGCAGACAATTACCAAAGAATTTTCATTGATGAAATTAGGCACCCGGTAATACCTGTTCACGGAAAAGGGAATATCGATATAATCATTAAAACAGGACCGAACTAAATCCCCGCCAATGGCTGAACCGCCCATCCCGCAGACGCAGATATTTTGAATTATTTCGTTATTTAAAGAAACTTTTCTGGACTTAGCAAGCTCGAGCGCATGACTCAATTGTTGGGGAAATTTTAAAATTTTCTCCAGCATTCCATCTGCATCAAATTTTGCGATTTCCAATTTATCTATATTCGGCATTCTTAAATCAAATCTTTAAACTTCTTTCGCACGATTTTGGTCATAAACCGCTCCACCTCCGAGGGCCTTTCAAATTGCAGAACCTTCTTGGCAATTCGAGCCGCTTCGCGATACTCCGTTGAACGAATCATTTTTTTTATTTCCGGAACTGCTATCGGGCTCACGCTAAATTCATCTAAATCCATACCGATTAAAATCAAAGTGGCTAACGGATCGCTGGCCATTTCTCCGCACATACCAACCCAAACACCTTCCTGATGACCGGCTACAATGATTTGTTTTATCATTCTCAGAACTGCCGGATGCAAATGCTGATACAGATAGGCAATGCGCTCGTTTCCACGATCCACAGCTAACAAGTATTGAACGAGATCATTAGTGCCGATGCTAAGAAAGTCTACTTCCCTAGCTATTCTGTCGGCTAGCAGAGCAGCGGATGGGACTTCAATTATAGCGCCAATTTCAATATTAGGATCGTACTTAATACCTTCTTTTTGCAGCTCCGATTTCGCGCTCTCTATAAGTTTTTTACACTCATGAATCTCATCCAACCCCGAAATCATTGGCAGAAGAATTTTCACGTTCCCGACTGCTCCGACTCTCAGAATTGCACGCAGTTGAGTATTAAAAATATCCTTTCTCGCCAGGGAAATCCGAATTGCACGCCAGCCTAAAAAAGGATTTTCTTGAGGCGGAATCAAAAAGGATTCCGGTAATTTATCACCGCCCAAATCCATGGTACGGATAATGACCGAATCCGGGGCAATTTTTTTTACAATTTTTCTGTACTCCTGAAATTGCTCCTCTTCAGTCGGTAATTCCTTTTTTGCAAGATAAATATAATCGGTGCGATAGAGTCCAACGCCTTTTGCACCATGAGATTTTACTGACTCTACTTCGTCAGTGAATTCCAGATTTGCTGAAAGCTCGATCTCTTTACCGTCAAGAGTGAGACTCTTGAGATTGCGAACCTCTTCTAGCTTTCGGTTGGTGTCATAATACTTTTCCTGTAACTGTCGGTAGTGTTTTATGGTCTTCTCGTCCGGTTGAACAAGCACTTTCCCTTCACTACCATCGATAATAATTCGGTCTCCTTCCTGAACCAAGGCAAAAACCCGCCGCAATCCTACCACAGCGGGCACCTCCATTGAACGGGCCATGATAGCTGCATGAGAAGTCCGGCCGCCTAAATCTGTGGCAAACCCAAAGACTTTCCGCCTGTCCAGCATAACTGCATCGGAAGGCGTTAAGTCATTCGTCACAATAACCGCTGATCCGGAAAGTTGATTCAGGTGATCTGTACGATCTCCTTGAATGTGTCGAATTACTCTTCTTTTTACATCCCTCAAATCTGAGGTTCGGTTTTGGAAATGGTCAGCAGTGCTGCCATTTAAAGTGTCCTCATATTTTTGCATAACATTATAAAATGCAAACTCAGCGCTTCTGTTTTCTTTGGTAATAGCATTGATAGTTTCTTCGATAATCACACTATCTTCAAGTAAAAGTTGGTGCACATCAAAAATTTTTGCGTTTTCCTGGCCTACCCTGTGGGCTACTTTGCTCTGCAGTGACTTTAACTCGCTCTTTGACCTCTCAACCGCCTTCACAAATTTCTCAACTTCATCATCTACGCTTGAATCTTTTAAGATTGTTGGATCAATTCTGATCGATTCGCCTTTTAGCTTGAATACTTTTGAAATAGCAATCCCAGGTGACGCGGGAACACCCTTCAGAAAGTATTTACATTTGATTTTTCTATTTTTAACGGCCACTTATCAAACCTATTCTTCATTAAACTTGTTTTCAATTAATTCAATGAGCGCCTTTATGGCTTTTTTTTCGTCCAGGCCCTTTACTGTAATGGTCAATTTACTTCCCATTTCCGCAGCTAACATCATGACTCCCATAATGCTCTTTCCGTTCACCTCATGATCATCTCTGCCAAGATAAACGTCGGCCTCAAATTTCGCTGCCGTGTTGACAAAAAGCAATGCCGGCCTCGCATGCAACCCCAGCTTGTTTTTTATTTGAACAATTTTTTTAACCATCTGAAATTCTAATAAATTAATCCGCCGACAACCGTACTGCCCAAAATAAGGACGATTAATGCAACAGGAACTGAGACGTTCAGTTTTAACAAAATCAACATCAAGAGAAGTCCCGCTAAAAATGCCGCCCCTTCCGGGAAACTTGCTATGAAGTCTGAAAACCCGAGCAGAGTTATCAAAACACCCGTAGATAAAGCAGCAAACTTATCAAGACTTTCAAAAATCTCTTTATATTTACTCAGCGATACAACCTTTGCAAGATCAAATCCAAGTTTGTATCCCCTCAAAAGCCCCGTTATTCTCATATAAAAATGAGGCAGATTATACAAAAAAAGAAAGACACAGAAACCAAGCACTTTATTATAAAGGGCCAGCGCGAGGCCAAGCATTGCCGCAATCGGTTTAAGTTTACCCCAGAACAATTGGTCTCCGATTGCTGCTAACGATTCACTCATCCGTTTTTTAAAACGGTCCATTTGCTTTGTATCAAACCTGGCTTCCTCGATTGATTGTTCTTCCAATCTGATTGTTGCACCCATAATCCAGGAAGCCATGTAAGGATGCGTGTTAAAAAACTGTAAATTCCTTTCGAGAAATATAGCTCGGTCCTCACTTTTGGAGAAAGCTTTTTTAATAAATGGTACCAGGCAAAAGCAAAAGCCGAGACTCAACATTCGTTCAGAGTTCCATGCGGCCTGTATATAAAACGAACGCCAAATTATTCTAATAAAATCGGACGGTTTTAAAATCGCCATCGGTTTAGTATATCCAGACAATTAACAAAGCAACCGCTGACATCACTGTTCCTATCAAAGTGTATCGAAAGGTCGTTCTTTTCAGAAACAACCAAAACATAGTTCCCAGGCCAGCACCCAAAAGTGTAGGCTTCAGAAATGGCAGGCTGATTTTAAACGGAAAACTGATTATGGCGGATTGCATAATATACTTACCTAAAAAAAAGAAAATAGCAGAAAATAAAATACCAAAAAATAACGAATTAAGAACTCCAAGGTAATTCAGCCGAGAAATCTTAGCCACATTTCCGTGTTCAGCAGCCAAGTCCGCCTTTCTTAATAAAACCAGGTTGAAGCGGCGACTCCAATTCTGAAATGGAATCGTTAATCGGCTCAGTGCAACACCATATAAAACAGTAAACAATAAAATCAGATTGGTCTGCCCGGGAAAAATCTGGTTAAGTTTCACGGCCAGCCCCGCAGAAATGAAAACTCCCATGTTTCCCAAAGAAACCCGGGCTCCGCCGACTGGCATCTCTGCCAAATAAGGTAACTGTAATAGCATGCCGACGACAGATCCCAGAACCAAATCGCCCATCAAAATGCCTGCAATCGAGCAAGAAACCAGAGGTTGTGACACCATTGACTGCCAGGCTGAATCCGTATCAGCAGAGACAATACCCCCCATTAAACAAAATAAGAGAACATCCATTTCCATCTGGGTAGAAAAAATAAATGATTAATTATGCATTACGATTTGAAATGTACTTCAGAAAGCTTAACAGCAACTCCTTTCCTTGAGTCGAATGAAGTTCATCGAGATTACTTTTTGCGGAAAGAATATATTTGTTAATTGCGAATTTTGCCGCATCAATTGAGCCGGCTTTTTCAAAGAGGACTTTAACTTCGTTGATTTGCGTTCGATTAATCTCCTGTTTAGTCAACAAGAATCTCAATTGCTCTTTTATGCTTGAGTCAGCCTCGGATAAAGCGTGTACCAACAAGTAAGTCTGTTTTTTTCGTTTGACGTCGCTGCCGTAAGTTTTACCCATTGTTGCTTCATCAGAAGTGATGTCCAGCAAGTCATCTTGAATTTGAAAACCACAGCCCAAATTATACCCAAAATTTCCCAATGCCTGCACTTCCGCTTCATTGCCGTTGCCGATAAGACCGCCGAGTTTCGCTGATACATTTAACAGCCGCGCCGTCTTCCTGCCGATCATATCCAAATAATCCTTGAGATTCACATCTCCATTTGTTTCAAATTCTAAATCAAAAGCCTGGCCCTCGCAAAGCTCGATGATCCCTTCGGTAAAAACAGTGGCGATTTCGTGAATTTTCGAGGATTGGGTTCGCAGCAAGGATTGAAAAGCTAATGCAACAAGCCCGTCGCCCGCAAGAAGGGCGATATCCGAGTTCCACTTTTTATGTACCGTCGCCCGTCCTCTTCGGGTGTCGTCACGGTCCATAATGTCATCATGCACCAAAGTAAAGTCATGCAGTAATTCAACCGCCACTGCAGCATCCCAACATTTCTCCAGCACACCATCTACTGCTTTGCAGGAAAGGGCCAATAAAATTGGCCGAATCCGTTTGCCGCCTCCCTCCAAGACGTACTGAATCGGATCATACAAAATAGCTGGATGATGTCCATCCAGAACCTGGAATAACCTTCGATCAATTTGCTCTCTCCACTCTTGAAGCAGAAATTTGAATTGGTTATCCACCAGTTAAATGTCTTCAAATTCGAGTTTAATTTTTTGCACCACAAGTTTAGGGCAAAAAAGGTAACGATTTTTTGGGTCATAATCAAGCAAAATTTTTTGGATATACTTTGTTGAATTTATTTATTTTTAAGGAGTTAGGGTAAGAAATACTTAACAAGTGAAAAGGAGTTAATGACTGCTCAACAAGCGTTGCTGGATCTGTCAAATCCTCAATGAAAGGGGTACGGGTTCATGCGGGAAAAATATATGTATTGATTTGACCGAAAAGTGGCAAAACTAATTTTTGCACTCCAATTCAACATTTTTAGATTAAATAAAATACAATGTGCTGGGTGTTTGCTGGAGTGCGATGCTCAGACATCGCGAAAGCACTTTTCGGTCAATCACTATTTAAATTAAATGTTTTCCGTTTTTCTTAATCTCATCGCTCTCTATTAAACCATCACGCAGGCGAATAATCCTTTTGGCGTGCTCTGCGATGTACTCTTCATGTGTCACAAGGATGACCGTGTTGCCATGATCATGAAGCTGTTGGACAAGTTCCATAATCTCTTCGCCGGTTTTTGTATCAAGATTTCCGGTGGGTTCGTCAGCCAAAATTATTGAAGGGTTGTTTACAAGTGCCCGAGCAATGGCGACTCTCTGGCGCTGGCCGCCGGAAAGTTCGTTGGGTTTATGATCGACCCGGTCACCAAGACCGACATTTTCCAAAGCTGTCCGGGCTAAATCCTTTCTTTGCGAAGAAGGAATGCCAGCGTAAATCAGCGGCAGCTCCACATTGTGCAAGGCTGTCGCCCGGGGCAGCAAGTTAAAAGTTTGAAAGACAAATCCTATTTTTTTATTGCGGATGGAGGCCAATTGATCATCGTTCATTTGGCTCACGTCTTCCCCGCCGAAATCGTACAACCCTGTAGTCGGCGTATCAAGGCAACCAATAATATTCATCAAAGTAGATTTGCCTGAACCGGAAGGTCCCATAATCGCGACATACTCATTCGAATCGATGGCGACATCAATCCCACGCAAAGCGGGGACCTCAACCGAGCCTAATTTATATATTTTCTCAAGAGATTTGATATCTATTAGCATAGTCTTGTGAAGTTTAGATTAATATTATTATGAATTATCTTGTTCAATAATTCCCATTGCGGTTTCTAATTGAGCCTGGGAAATCATAGCATCATACTTTGCTCTAACTAAGGTGACTCTGGCACGAGTTAAAGAAACTTGTGCCTCGGTTACCTCTAATTGAGTACCTGCTCCGACACGGTATCTTTCTTGTGCCAGGCGATACTCCTCTTCAGCCGCTCTTAGATTTCTTGCATTTATTTCTGATATGCGATGGAAAGCCTCCATGCTGATCAAAGCCTGCTTGACATTGAAATTCATGCGACGCTTTTCATCGATCCAACTTTCTTTTGCAATCGCATGATTAGCACTTTGTCTGCCTACCTCAGCTGTATCTGAGAATCCATTAAAAATATTAAAACTGACCTGCCCTCCTAACGAAATACTAAAGTTTTTATCATAACCTCCGTAAACACGGTTAAATTCACTGTTGTTTCTGGAATAGGTTGCCTGTACGCCAAATGAAGGCCAATAGGCACTTTTTGCTATTTTCATGCCATACTCAGCACTGCGCATATCGTTTTCAAAACGCTTCAATTGGGGATTATTTTGTTCGGCAATTGTCAGCGCTTCTTGCAATGGGTATTTGGAAGGATTCGTGGAAACTACGGCTTCCACAATTTGCAGGGGCGTGTCCGGATCGCGCCCCATGACCAGATTTAAATTAGCCCGCGCAATCTTCACAATATTTTGCTGAGTAATATAACTAATTTCATCGGTTCCCAGTGTTACCTCAGAGCGGTAGACATCGATCTTAGCTACGGAACCAATTTCGAACATACTCTGAGTTCTGTTCAGTTGCTTATTGCTCCTATCGACCGCTAATTTATATTCCCGCTCTAAATTAGTGGCTTTGAGCAGCTCAAAGTAACGTCGTTTCACGTTGCTATAAACATCATATCGTGCTGAAGTCAAGCTATTTGATGAGGCTTCAAAGGAAGCTTTCGCTTGTTTGATTGAATTCCAGCTGCGCCCAAAATCGAAAAGTGTTTGCGTGTAAGATATTTGCGCAAAATGAGAATTTCTCTCGGAGCCTTCCTGAGTTATAGTACGTTGATCAACGATTGATTCACCGGTGGTTGTATCAATGCCAACCAGAACATCACCCAAAAAGGTCGCATCTCCAGTTTTCTGTCTGCTGGACGAAAAAGTTGTTTGAATTCGCGGCAAAATACTTGAATAGGACCCCATTACGTTTGCACCCGAGCGATCCACTTGCGAGGCGGCAATTTTAAACTGCGAGTTATTTTTCAAACCCATTTCTATACATTTTTCAAGTGTCAAGACTTTGCCATTTTTCGCGTAAGACATATTCACTACCACTGTCAAAATGGTCAAAGTGAATAATACTGATTTGATATACTTAAACATAGTGTGCTCCATTTTTTTACTTACAAAAAAAATTGTAGAAAGGTTTTATTAGCCTAATCAGAATAGTCGTTTGTAAAAAACGTAACTTGTTAGAAAAAGTTTCGACTAAAAAAATATTCAATTAGTTTAATTAACAAATCTTTTGTATTAGAGTCTATGAAAAATGAAAATGTTGCAGGGCAGTTTATGTTTATGAGCTCAATTTTATTGTTAGGCAATCATCAACTAGTATATTCCTATGCGTTACTCATATCTCAAGGCCACAATTGGATCGAGTTTGGCCGCCTTTTGCGCCGGGAATATCCCGAAGAAGAGGCCTATCCCTACAGAGATTACGACCGAAAAAATAAGCCATCCAAGCGGCAGCACAAACGAGAATCCCACCAATTTTGCGATAAGTAAAGCCAGACTAAGTCCGACCGCAATACCCAGGAGACCGCCGATGCCGGACAGGGTGGCAGCCTCAACTAGGAATTGCAATACTATCTGGCCCCGAGTTGCGCCAATGGCTTTGCGAATGCCAATTTCGTGTGTTCGTTCAGTCACTGAAACCAACATGATCACCATCACGCCGATGCCTCCAACCATGAGCGCGATTGAAGAAAGCACCACCAAAGCCAGGGAAACTTTGTCGGTGATATTTTGGGTAAATTCTATCACCGCATCAATTGAGATAATAGCAAAATCATCCGGCTCACCCAGTGGTACTTTGCGCCGCATACGCATCAATGCCCGCATGTTCTCCGTAACTTCGTCCACATAGGCCATGTCATCAACAATCACGTTGATCTCAAGTCCCTGCCGACGAAACAAAAAATCACGTTCGAAAGCTGTGTAAGGAATGATCATAAAATTCTCGGCAAAGCCGCCAAAAATAGTTTTTCGGTCTGCAAACACTCCCACGACCTTGTATTCTCTACCTTCGATCCGAATGTTTTTCCCAATGGGGTCTTCATTTTTAAACAGGGAGTTTGCGGCTTTCGCGCCCATTGCGACGATCTTGCGGCGGTGATCTTCCTCAAAGGTTGTGAAATACCTGCCTTCGGCTATATTCATACTTTGGATTTGCAAAATCGGCTGATTCGAACCTATCATGTGAATCAGGTTTGCCTTTCGTTCTTTATATTTTACAGACACACTTCTTTGGTATTCAACTTCGACCCCGCGTACATGCGGCAACTCCTCCAAAGCAAAGGCGTCATCAATAGTAAAGTTCTTTCGCTTCTGCCATTCCTTTGTCCCTTCACCGGCCAGAAAGTTAACTTTTTGCAGCGACAAGATCGGCGTGTTTTCAGCGCTTATTGAATCGCGGATGAAGTTGTTGAGACCAGACACCGTCGCGACCATTCCCAGCAAACTTGCGACGCC
>SMVB01268745.1_pt1 | contig 24933 bp, 18 predicted proteins | sample 2456461 | NCBI WGS metagenome assembly SMVB01 (sample SAMN11095934, study PRJNA526329) | marine sediment metagenome | biome: Marine sediment; feature: Surficial sediment; material: Deep marine sediment; isolation source: Hadal surficial sediment | place: Pacific Ocean | collected 2014-05 | depth...
CGCCCAGATGGGCACGGGGCGCGTCATTGGCTCGGCCGAAGACACCAGTGGGCAGCCCATCGAAGGGGCGGTCATCACCGCGACTGGCGCAGATGGCAAAACGTTGGAAGCCACGAGCGGAAGCGACGGGAAATGGGCGATCCTTGGCTTCCGCTCTGGTATGTGGGATTTCAGCGTCGTCGCGGACGGATATGTCGCGCAGGCCTATAAGCAACAGATCAAGGGATCCGGCCGCAACCCGCCGATGTTCTTCGTGCTCGAGCCGGTCCGGGAAACACGAAGCAGCGGCTCGATGCTCGGCGAAGTCAACGAGATGGTCGAGAACGGTCAATATGCCGAAGCGCTGGTGAAATACGAAGAGTTTCTCGCCGCCGAGCCAATGAGTTATCAGATCCACTACAACATCGGGACCGTCTATCTCAAGATGGAGGAGTTCGAGAAGGCCATCGCGTCGTATGAAAAAGTACTTGACGAAGAGCCCATGCATGCCGGCTCGCTCATTGCGATCGGCGACGTCAAGGTCCAACAGCAAGAGTTCGACGAAGCCGTCGTCTATTTCGAGAAAGCTATCGACCAGACGGACGACGAGATGGTCCCGTTCAATGTCGCCGAGATCTATTTCAGCCGCGGAGAGACCGACAAGGCGATTGAGCTCTACACGCTCGCCGCCGAGCGCAAACCCGACTGGCAAGATCCCCTGCTCAAGCTCGCCTACGCTCATTTGAACAAAGGTGACATGGACGCCGCGAAGACTTCGCTCGAGGCCTGCATCGCTCTCGCGCCAGACACAGTCGAGGGACAAACCGCGGCGCAGATGCTCCAGTCGCCGGCTTTCGCAAACTAGCGTTTCGTCAAGGGTAGTAGATAGCGTCCTCGCCTAGATCGGCGGCGAGAGTGGTGGCGAGCTCGACGAGCAAATCGCGGCGCGCAAGGACCGCTTTTATCTCGATGTTCGCGAGCCAAGCACCGAGCTTGGCTTTCAAGGTCGGCGCGTCGAGCGCTTTAAGGCTCTCGAGGGCAGAGCGCGAGAATCGGCGCAGACCGCTCTTGTCAGCCAGTGAATGGAAGTGGCGGAAGCTTCGCGAGTTGTCGATGCAATAGACGCGGAAGCTAGGATCGTAGATAACGTTGCGGATGTTATGCGCGTCGTCGTTGTAGGTGAGCTGCTGGAGCAAGCGTAGCTTGTACTGCTGGTTGCTCCAAGTGACGTAGTCGTCCGTTTCGAGATTTTTTTCCCGCCGGTCGAGCTCCGTGAAAGCGCCTTCGACCCAAAGCTGCAGGGAGCCTCTCTTGCCGTCGATCTCGCGCTCGACCGTCGGCGGAACGAGATCGAGGCCGAGCAACTTGTCGAGCTCATAGGCCGCGATTTCGTATTTGTAGGAATCCTTGAAGGCTGTCTGGAACCCACCATTGCGGCCTCTCACAACGCCGTGACGGATTTCATCGATGCTCTTGAAAACGGCATGGTGGGTCCGCTCTCCATCGCTCAGCGTGACCTTCATCGGCTTGGTGATGCCGACGCCGATGGGCTTCATGCCGACGATCCGCGCCTCGCGCAGAAAAGCTTCGGCCTCGTCGCCCGTCAACGGGAGCCCATAGCCTCCTTCGAGCATCATCGGAACGAGGCTCACAATCGCCGCCAGCGTCAGACGCACCAAAAGCATAGAAATTTCACCTCCACTTGAATTTTTCGGCTTTCGCGCCATGCCTAGCAATGGCGCTCGTAAGGGAATACGAAGTTGTGAAAAAGAAGTTCCCACACCGCAGCCAAGTTATTAATAATAAAATACTTAAACTCTCTTAGGCTCTAACCCGCGAAAAGCGAGGATTTTGTTCGCGTTTTAGATCTAGAGCAAGAAAATCTCACCGCAGAGGCGCAGAGTGCGCAGAGAAGAAAAGGGATCCCTCTAGCCTTGGATTCAACGAAATCCCGAATTTTCCTCTGCGCCCTCTGCGCCTCTGCGGTTCAAACGCTTTCAGGTTTACCTGGCTAGAGGCTTAGCCTCTCTGTCAATACGGCGAAGCCCTTGTGCTCACTGCCCGAAGTGCAAAAAGCAAGGAGAGGTGGAGATAGGAGGAGAGGTGGGGATAAAGACAGAACAGATCACTATCCCCATATCCCCGTTTTTGTCCCCACATCCCCTTGCTTTTTTCAGCCCCGAACTCAAAGGATGGACCGGGAGGCTCAGCCCGAAAGAAACTGTTCGAGGATCTTTCTGAGCTCGGGCTCGATGGTCTTCGGCTTCATGCTGTCGAGATCCACGAGGACCGTGCTGATGTCCGCGTGGAAGCACTTGACGCCGTCGCGCTTGCGGCGGATGTCGTAGCCGAGCTTCATGGAGGAGCGTCCAATCTCCTTAACCGTGAGCTCTACGATGGCGATGTCTCCGTAGGCCAGGGGTGCATGGAACTCGCTCACGATCGCCACGGTCGGAAACCCGAGACGCTTTTCGCACACGAGCTCGGGGTAAGAGACCGGAGCAGCGGTGTCGAAAAAGTCCTCGAACGCGGCGTGACACAAGTGAAAAAACTGCGGATAGTAGACGATACCCGCTCCGTCGACGTCGTCGAAACGGATCTTCTGAACGCTCGTAAACGCCATCAGCGAAGAAACAATGTCACTTCTTCTCGGCTGGGGCGTTCAGAGAAGCGAGCCGCTCGCGCACGCTGGGTTGTTCGCTATCGAGCTGGATCGATCTCTCGAAAGCTTCGCGCGCCTTGTCACGCTGGCCGAGGCGCTCGTAGCTGTCGCCGAGAGCGTTCCACAGCGCAGCGTCGGGCGGACGGATGTCGCGCGCTCGGCTCAGATAGGTGGCCGCGGTCTCGTAATTCCCTTTCAGGTAATGGGCGAGGCCGAGCCCAGCCACAACCTCGAACTGGTCCGGGAAAGGCTCCTCGAGCGGCTCGAGAAGAGCGAGCGCATCGTCAGGATGGTTTTCCTTCAAATGCACGTTGGCCAGCATCCATCGAGGCGGCACGAGCCGGTCATTGCCGGATGCGAGGGCCTCTTCGAAAGCCACTTTGGCGTTTGCAACATCGCCGAGCTTCCACAGCTGCTCGCCGCGCATGAAGCTCAGAAGGCCCGGGATGCGGGTGTTCAGCCCGCGGCGATAGACAAAGCCCGGACGGTTGGCGACCGAGCGCGGAGAGACCGTCATCTCGGCCGTCTCGGTCGACAGGGTCTCCCCCGAGGGCGAGATGAGACGAGCCACGATCGGAAAGGTGCCGCCGACCATGTTCTCGAGCTTGAGGTGATCCACCACGACGCCATTGGTCGTTACCGAACTTTCCAACGACTTCAACAACTCGCCGCCATCCCAGAGCTCGAAGACGACTTTGTGATCCGGCGTCGCTCCGAAGGCCTGCGTCACTAGATGGACAGTGTCTCCGAGGACGAAGAGGTTGTCCGCCGCCGGCTGCAGGCGCAGTTTCCCAACTTGGTAGGTTCGCACGAGCGTGTCGTCCAACGTGCCGCCGACGAGGCTGGAATCGAAGGCGAGGATGATATCGGTCAGCGCAGGCGCTTCTTTCGTGAATCGCGGGATGTGAATTTTCGCTTCCGCCACCGTGTATTGGCTGACGACGCGATTTCTCACGATCACGGTAACGTCGAAGTCTCCCGGAACGAGCGGAAAATCGTCTTGGTAGGCAAAAGGACGGCTACCGAGCTCTCGCATCTGCGTGGGCGTGAGCTCGATATAGGCCTCTTTGTCGGTCGCGACCACGAGCGTCCCGTCCGCGCTGATGGCCTCGATGGAAAGGTCCAGAGTCGTGTAGAACTTCGATTGTTGCTCGTCGGTCTCGAGCGTAAAGTTCTGGGGATCGATCTCGATACTATAATGAACGAGCGCCATCCCCGAAGAATCCGCGAGCACCGAGAAGACACTCCTCGACGGCACGTAGTTGAACGAATATTCCGCCGAAACACGATTGCCATACCTCATCCACGCATCGGCGTAATCGGTCCGGATCGCTCGCCGGGGAGACTCTTCGATCCGCGCCATCATTAACTGGCTTCCCATGGACGGGCGAGCTGTGCGGAAATCGCCAGGCTCGCTCGGGTCGAGCGACAACGACGCTTGCGCGAGCTCCGCCGAGACCTGTCGAAGCGCCTGAAACGCCGCGCGCTGGTCCGAGTCCCCAGGCGTAAAACCCGACGCGTTCAAAAGAGCTTGCGGCCCATCTATCATGGGGCTGTAAAGCCTGTACTCACCGAAATCGTTCCGTTTGAAAAACAGCAGATAGAAGAACGCCGGCGTTCCCGAGCCGGGCTTTCCTTGAAAGAACCAGAGGTGCGCCGATACGAGCTCCGAATAGCCGTCGAACCGCATAATGCTTTGAGGCTCACCGAGAATGATGTAGTAGCGTCCCCGGTCGGTGCGCCATCCGTCTCGAAACGTTTCCCTACCGAGATGGCTGTTGGCATATTCGAGCCGGCGATAATGCTCGATCTTGAACTCGTTCTCGGGGGTCGCGAGATTGGGATCTCTTTTTCTCCAGAAGGCCTCGATGAAACGGTCGCGCTCTTCGAGCGCGTCGAGCATCAAGAACACTTCTCGTTCCCGTTCGGTGATGATGTAAATGACGTCGCGCTCGATCCAGAGCTTGTGCTCGGGGGGTAGCTTGTCGATGCGCTCATCGGCGGAAGCGAGCGGCGCCAAGACCGCGAGCGTTAAAAGCGTGAGAAGATACCTCATCACGAAAGCGCTTCCTGTCAGCGCGTGGGCGAGGGCTCTTTCCTCTCCAAGCTGATGTTATAGCGTTTGATCATCTCGTTGAGGGTTGTCGGCTTCAAACCGAGCAAGTGCGCTGCTCTTTTCTGAACCCCGCCCGAAGTCTCGAGGCTCGATTCGATCAGCCTCTTCTCGAAGCCAGTGATAACATCACGAAAGGAGATGCCGTCTTCCGGCACGACGATTCGAGGCAAGCGAAACTCCGAGCCAGAGCTGACGTGATCGGGAATGAGACCGCGGCCGATGAGCGGGCCGGAAGCGAGCACCACCGAGCGCTCGATAACGTTCTCGAGCTCGCGCACGTTCCCAGGCCAATCATATTCGAGGAGTGACTGGATGGCCTCGGGAGAAAGGCGCAGCTCAGCACGCCCGTTCTCGGCGCCATATTTCTTGAGAAAGTGCTGGGCGAGAAGAGATACGTCTTCTCTTCTCTGCCGGAGCGGGGGCAAGAAAACGTTGATGACGTTCAGCCGATAATAGAGGTCTTCGCGGAAGTTCCCCTCTTCGACGAGGAGTCTGAGATCACTATTGGTGGCCGCGATGATCCGCACGTCTACCCGAATATTGTCAATCCCCCCGAGCCGCATGAACTCTTTTTCTTGAATGACACGCAGCAGCTTGGCTTGAGTCTCGACGGGGATCGTTCCAATCTCGTCGAGAAAAATACTCCCGCCATCGGCGATCTCGAAAAGACCTTTCTTGGGGCTGACCGCACCGGTAAAGGCGCCTTTTACGTGGCCGAAGAGGTTGCTCTCCAACAAGTCCGGAGGAAGGCTCCCGGAGTTGACGGTCACGAAAGGCTTCGTTTTCCGGTTGCTGTGATTGTGGATCGCCTTCGCAACGAGCTCTTTCCCCGTCCCGCTCTCGCCCGTAATCAACACCGTGCTCTTCGAAGGCGCCACTTGTCGGATGAGCGCATAAACCTCCTGCATACGCGGAGACTTGCCGACGAGAACGTCGAAGCGCTGCCGGTCGCTCAAAGCGGCTTTCAACGTGCGGTTCTCGTCGACGAGGCGCCGTTGCCTCATGCCGTTCGCGACGATCACGCGCACTTCGTCGTTCTTGAACGGCTTCGTCACGTAGTCGAAGGCACCCCGTTTCATCGCTTCGATGGCGGTCTCGACCGAGGCGAAAGCGGTGATCATGATCGCGACGAGCTCGGAGTCGACGCGCTTGAGCTCATCCAGAACGTCGATTCCGGACTGGTCAGGGAGCATGACGTCAACGATGGCCAAGTCGATCGGCTCGCTGGACGCGATGGCGATACCGTCCTCACCTGTCGCTGCGAGCTTGACGCGGTAGCCCTCCGACGAGAGAAGCGATTCGAGAATCTCCCGCATCACCTCTTCGTCGTCGATAACGAGAACAGTTCCCTTTTCAGTCATAACAAGAACCCATTGTGGCGCGAATCATTCGCAAGTCCAAGACGTTCAAAACACTTCTCGAATCGAAGACTGATACGTTCACTCTCCTCATGCGGCTGGGGGCGGACGCACCATGCTGTCAGAGAGTCTGCTGGGCCCGCTGTATGGTGCTGTCTTCGTCCGCGGCGTCAGAAGCCTTCATGAGACGTACCAGGAAGCTCGTGCCCTTGCCAAGCGAGCTTTCGACATTGATGTGACCGGAATGCTCCTGAATGATCCCGTATGTGATCGAAAGCCCCAACCCAGTACCACTCGAGCCCGCTCGTTTCGTCGTAAAGAACGGATCGTAGATACGTTTGACATCCTCGGTGCCGATGCCGTGCCCGGTATCCGCCACGGTCGCAACGACCTCGTCACCACGCATCGCGGTCTTCATCGTTAGCCAGCCCCCTGACGGCATCGCATCCTGGGCATTGAGGATGAGATTCAAGAAGACTTGCTGCAATTTGTTCTCGTCTCCCATGACTCGGGGGAGAACTTCCGCGAGCTCGAGTCGAACTTTGATACGCGAGCGCGTCAGCTGGTGCTCGAGTAGCGACAAGACGTCGCGGATGACATCGTTGAGCTGAACCGCGACAAAGCCCGAGCGGCCTTGCCGGGCAAAATTCAGGAGGTTGTTGACGATCTTGGAAGCGCGCTCGGTTTGGCGCTCGATCTTCTCGAGAAGCTTCGATTTCGGATCGTCCTCACTGGTCTGGTCTCGGAGCATTTGGGTGAAGCTGCTGATCCCGGTCAAAGGCGTGTTGACTTCGTGCGCGACGCCGGCGGCGAGAAGCCCGAGGGAAGCCATCTTCTCCCGGAGCCTGAGCTGCGTTTCCATCTCCACATGTGCGGTCACGTCTTCGAAAATGACGATTGTGCCTTCGGGAGCTTCCTTGTCGGTGAGAAAGGGCGCGACTTGAAGCTTTACGACTTTTTCCTCGTCGCGAAGATTCGTCAAGTTCAGGCGCGAGATCCCGGCGGTTTCGCCCCGGCTCCACCACCCCTCGCCCATCGAGGCTTCGAGGGTCTCACATAGTGAGAGCGGAAACAGCTCTCCGAAGGAGCGTCCCATCGCTTCTTGACGCGTCAAACCGTAGAGCCCTTCGAGCGCTCGGTTGAAGCGCACCACCCGACCCTCGAGATCGAGCACCAAAATGCCGGCTTCTAGCGACTCGATGGTGTGCTCGCTGTGCTCTTTGAGCGCTTCGAACTCCTTTGCCTTGCGCTCGAGAGATTGGTACAGCCGAGCATTTTCGAGCGCGGTCGCGGCCTGCCCCGAGAGCATCGTGAGCAAATCCATGTCCTCGCTCGATAACGCACTTTGATCCCAGCGCCTCCCCAACAAGATGACGCCTACAACTTTGTCATGCGAGCGGCACGGGATGGCGTATTGCAGGTTATCGATGGCGAGCCCGTCGCCCGCTTCACCTTTGGCGAAGTTCCTGACGGGGTCCCAGTCGAACTCCCCGTAATAAACGGCCTCTCCCGAAGCGAGCCGATTATAGAGGGGCGAATCGTCGGCAACCTGGACGCTCTTCCACTCATCGTCGGTGAGACCGTGGCCTGCTTGTACGCGCAGCGCACGACCAGACGGGACGAGGAGCGCGACTTTCTCGACTTCGAACGTGTCGCCGATCCGCTCGACGAGGCGCGAAGACAAACGATCGAGGTCGAGATGCGCGTTCAAGTCCCGTGAAAAAGCGAGAAGCGCGCGGCGGTAGTCGTAACGCTCGCGGTAGAACAACCGGTCGATGGCGTTTTGGATACGGCTCTTGATGGGCGTAAAGAGCAGTACCACGACGATCGCGGATAAGAGCGCGAGAATCGTGCTGTGCTCGTCGCCCACCATGTAGTTCGCGCTGGCCAAGAAGATCGCGAGGTAGAGACCACCGATGACCGCCGTCGCCAGCGTCAAGACCATCCCGCGCTTGAACAGCACCTCCACGTCCATCAAGCGGTACTTGACGATCGCATAGGCAAAAGAGAGCGGGATGAACGCGAGCGGTACGACGGAAAGCTCCATCGTCAGCGTCGGAGTGACCCCGACCAAGTAGGGCACGGCATAAAACAGCGCGAAAGGCAGCGAGCCGAATCCCGTGCCCCAGACGATCCACTTGGTCTGTTTCTTGACAGTGATGCTGCGCGAGCGCCGATACGAGCTCACGAAGGCCGCGAAGGCCAAAAGCGACATGACCGAACCGAAAGCGGGGATGATCCGATTCAGGAAGCTGTTCGTTCCCACGAAGAGTTGAACGCCCCACGAGAAGCTCGAGAAAAAAGCGATCTCGGCGGTCAGGCTCGCATAGAGCAGGACCACCGAAGGGAGATAAAGCGCCCACAGAACCGACGGACGCCTCTCGACCATCGCTTGCTTGGTCGGAAAGCAGAGGGCGAAGTGCAAGAAGATTGGCGGGAAGAACAATAGTCCCACGCGGTCGATCCAGAAAAACCCCGTGTCCCAACCATCGAGTGCCCCGGTAAACGAAAAGCCGTAGCCGAGAAACCAGAACAAGCAGAGCAAGTAGAAGTGGGCCGTCGCCGCGACGCCGCGGCGGCGCACGTAGACGAAGGTCCCGACGCCGAGCGAGAAAATACCCACGGCCGCGAGAAAAAAGTAAGCGGGAACGTTGCCCTTCGGGAGTGGAGCTACGATCAGAGCAAGCGCCTGTCGCTCTTCCTCGCGGATGATCTGATAGGCGAGCTCCTCACCGTCGCGCGAAGCGTCGAGCGTCCGGCGCACGTCTGACGCCGCCGCCACAGGCTCGTTCGCAAGCAGCACGAGGACGTCACCGACACGAAGCCCGGCCCGCGACCCCGGGCTGTCGGGATCGATATGTTTCGCATAGACGCGGCCTAGCTGGTCGTCCCAAAAGACGCCATCATCGAGACTCTGGAAGCGGGACTTGAGCTGGATGTTGTGTATCGAGAGCGCGAGCAAAACCGCGCTCGTCAGCAAGACGAGCGGAATCTTCCACGATCCAGAATCACGCTGCGCCACGTAGGCTATCCACCTCTCGAAACGGTTATTCGTACGCTAATCTACTTCTTGGTAGCAAGTTCTATACCGGGTCTCCCCCAACTGCCGATGATCTAAATCACTCAATTAGAACAAGTTAACTTTCCCGGGAAGGCAAACTTTAGCTCTGGATCCATAATAATGGATAAACAATCCAGAAATAAGGATCGCGAGAAGGGTGTGAAGTCGCGCTAAAAGCGAACCGTTACGCCGCCCAATACACGCCGAGGCGCATGAATAACGGCCATCTCGTCCAGAAAGGACGCGCTTTCGAAGTCTCCGTAGAACAGGTTCCGCACGGCTACCATGACCTCCCAGCTCGTACCGTCCCAACCGACGAACGGAAGCAGCTGATAGACCTGAATGTTGAAGCGAGAATCGAGCTTCGAGCCCGCTGCAAACCCCTGGCCATCGGGCGCGAAAATCGGATGGCTGATAAATCGATAAGCAGCCTGAACGCGCGTCCGCGTACGCTCGATGGACGTAGCCACCTGAGTGGTCAGGTCGTGGATCTCCTCGTCGGGTGAGGCCGCGGCGAAGTGCAGCGGATTTAGCGCACGCCCCATGCCGAACGTGTAGGCGACAGAGCCTTCCGTGGCGCCGAAACGCTGGGACACGGAAAGGCCTATGCCCCGGGTTCGGAAGTCACCGTAGTTTCGGACCGTGAAATGCCCAGCACCCACCATGTTCGCGTGATCTTTCGTGTAGAACTTGGCGAGCTGATCGGTGGCGCTTTCCTGGAACATGCGGACAGCCACACGGGTTCGCTGGCTCAGCTGCCGCTCGAGACCGAGCTGGACACGCGCCGTGCGCTGGCCCTTTAGAGACGGGCGTCTCGCTGCCTCTGGACCGAAGACATCCGAAAAAGCCACCCGCGACAAAAGGCCAATGTCCTCGCCGCCAGGTGCCAGCACGCGATAGTCGACCAATCCGTGAAGGACCGTCTTGGAACCGGAGCCCAGGGGATAAGTGAACTCCATGCGCGGGGACAAATATCCTGACTTGTCCAAAAAACTGTAATGCTCGTACGCGACTCCCGCATCGATCGTGACGGAGCCGATCTCGAACCTATCGGATGCATAAGCCGAACCGAACCATTCGATGGAACGTGCGCCCATCTGCCGAAAAGAGAGCGCTGCTTCCGGCGGCCGGAAATCGTCGACATCGCCGTAGAGGTAGTTGCCGTAGGTCACGCCCGCCGAGAGGTGATGGTTACCCGCTGTAGTTTTTTTGTACTCGGCTCGACCGGCCCACGACGAAAGCGCCGACTCGAGCACTTGCGCGCTGACGAGCCAGTGGCCGTCCTCGTTCTCGTTCGGGATGAACAGACGCGCGTAGGCAAGCCGACCGTCCAATCCAGCACCGGCGCCAGGAAAGTCCTTGAGCCCGTCGTCGAAGGCGGCCACCCGCACACCGAACTCTCCTCCTATCGAGGCATCGCGGAACGCGAGCTCGGGCCCCGGGTTCCCCTTGCTGGCGTCGAGCTCGAGCGCGACAGCGGGAATGGACCATTCTTCGTCTCGCAATAAGTTACGATCGCCGTGCTGCAACAACCAGCTCAGCTCCGCGACAGCGCGCCCGCGGTCGTCTTCGACCAGCGCCCCCGACCCATCGGTAGTCGTCAAGCTCATCATGATGGAGCCGACTTGCTTCATCCCCTCGTTGATAACGACCCGGGCATAGGCGGAAGGCAGAAAACCCGAAAGATAGGCGCGCAGCCGGTAGATACCTGGAGGCATGGCACTCAATTGGAACTGTCCGGCCTCGTCACTAACGGCGATGAGGGCCCCCCGGATCAGGTTCTTGCCGAACACCGAGATCACGGCGCCGACAAGAGGCTCCCCGACCTCGTCCTGGACTTGCCCCTGGAGCTCGATGGTAAAGCTCGACGGGGCCTCCGCCGCCCCGGCCGGGAAAGAAAGCCCCAGAACACCACATAAGAACAGGGCGCGGGTTCTCGTCATGATCGAATCCCCCTCACGAGCGCCTCCAGGGATGGTTTGCGTAAGGGCCTCCGTAGCATGAAAGGATATGAAGGCAGACCCATACTTAGAGACACTCCCGTCTTCATTCGATAAGATACCCCACTGCTGACCTGTTTTGATATCACAGGCCGTTGGGCGTGTCAATTGGGACCCCCCACGCGACCGGCGGGAGGCACAAGGCGAGGACTCGAGATGACCACGATTGTAGCAATCGAAGCCCGGCAAATCCTTGATTCGCGGGGAAATCCTACTGTTGAAGCGGAAGTGAAACTCGAGGGAGGAGGCTTCGGACGGGCCGCGGTCCCGTCGGGTGCCTCGACCGGAGCGCACGAGGCCATCGAGCTGCGGGACGGAGACCCCGAGCTTTATGGCGGCAAAGGCGTGGGAAAAGCGGTGACCCACATCATGGACGAGATCGCCCCCGAGCTCATGGGAGAGGATGCTCTCGAGCAGGTGCTCATCGACCGCCTTCTTCTCGAGCTCGACGGCACACCGAACAAGAGCCGCCTCGGCGCCAACGCCATCCTCGCGGTCTCCATCGCTTGCGCCCGGGCCGCGGCGGACGCCCTCGAGCTTCCGCTTTATCGCTATCTCGGTGGTCCTATGGCGATTGTCTTGCCCGTCCCGTTCATGAACCTCGTCAACGGAGGCGCACACGCCGACAACAATCTCGATATCCAGGAATTCATGATCGTCCCCGCGGGGTTACCGAGCTTCAGCGAAGCGCTGCGTGCGGGTGTGGAGACGTTCCACACGCTCAAGGGAATTCTCGAGAAACGAGGTCTCACGACCTCCGTCGGCGACGAGGGCGGTTTTGCCCCGAGCCTGAAATCGAACGAGGAGGCGCTCGAGCTGCTAATGACCGCGATCACGGAGGCCGGGTATGCGCCGGGCGAGGAAATTGGGCTCGCGCTCGATGTCGCGGCGAGCGAGTTTCACGATTCGGGTCAATACGTCTTGGCAAAATCGGGCGGCGACAGCCTATCCGCAAGCGATCTGATAGCGAAATACACGGAATGGGTGGACCGCTACCCCATCGTTTCCATTGAAGACGGTCTCGATGAAAATGATTGGGAAGGGTGGCGAGAGCTCACGACGGCGCTCGGCTCCCGAGTGCAGCTCGTGGGAGACGATCTTTTCGTCACCGATGAAGCCCGGCTGAAGCGCGGCATCGACGAAGGCGTGGCCAACTCGATCCTCATCAAGCTGAACCAAATCGGGACGCTGACCGAGACGATGGAAGTGGTCGAGCTGGCCCACCGAAACCGCTACACGTCGATGATCTCGCATCGCTCCGGAGAGACCGAGGACACGACGATTGCGGATCTCGCCGTCGCGACCAAAAGCGGCCAAATCAAGACGGGCTCGGCTAGCCGCACCGATCGCGTCGCCAAATACAATCAGCTGCTGAGAATCGAAGAGGAGCTTTTCGACGTCGCCCACTTCGCCGGAGCCGACGCCTTCACAAGGTGAAAACTGAAAGACCTACTTCTCTTCGTCCACCGCGATTTTGAGAGAGCGGAGAAACTTTCGGTCGAGCGTGCTCATCCGAAATTGCGCGTCGCTTTCATTGAAAACGCCGGCGACCTCCTCAACCTGTTTTTGATCGAGCTCGCCGACGGGAGCGAAAGCAAGGGTCGCCTGCAACACGAGCGAAACCTCATAGCCCTGATCGCGAACGCGCGTCAAGCATTCTTCGACCTGCGGCGAGCTCGAAATGGCCTGTTCGATACTCTTCTCGAGGTTCTGAACCAGCCTCAGAAGCTTTTCGTTACCCTGTTGCAAGACTTACCCTCGCGTACCGACACATCTAAGCGAATCATAACAGACAAAAAGCGCGGACGCATGCGCCGCCCTCGTCGCTTCGTCGCTCCGGGCAGCTCTACGCTCCGCTACGACGTTCAGAACAAGAGGGCTTCAACGTGGTCCTCCACGTGCCACACATAGGTGAATCGTGGGAAGAAATTCATGAACAGCTCGTAGCGGACGTCGATAATCGTCTTGCTCTGTTCCTGGTCGCGCCTCACGTGAAGGTTCTCCGAAACCACAGCGATGCTGCGGCTCGCGGCAGCGTCCAGAACTTTCTGGCGCAGGACAGAGGCATCCTCTAGCACGGGGGAGTTCGCGATGGCCGTGAGCTCGTTCAGGAAGCCGACGCGCGAGATGACGGCTGGCGCCGCCTGAAACACGAGATAGGCGATCAACGCAAGGACGGTGAGCTCGACCATGGTTCTCACCCGAACAGCACCCGCCTGACTCCTAGTGCTTCGAGGAGACCGAGCGAGCCTGCCGATGTTCTTTTTTAGCAGCCTGCTAGCGCGACTCTGCATTCTTGCCCCTCTCCCAGAACAACTTAGAATAGTCGAGCCCTGGGTGACTCCGCTGATTCTAGTGATCACGGGGGACTAGGGAAAGCACTTTGTGGCGTCGTGTATCGTCGCCCAGTGTTCGGAACTCCCAAGCCCCGGATTCCGTTAAGCTCTCTGAGCACGACATGACGTTATTACGCACACACAACCTCACCGTTCGTTACGGAAACAAAGAGGCGCTCACTTCTCTCTCCCTCGATATCGACGCGGGTGTGATCGGTCTTTTGGGGCCGAACGGAGCCGGCAAGTCCACGCTTCTCAAGACTCTCCTCGGCTTTCTCGAGCCGAGTCGCGGAAGCGCCGAGGTACTCGGGCTTCCGATTGGCAAGAGCGGCGCCGCGCTCCGCCAACGCCTGGGCTATTTTCCGGAGCGGCCCGTCTTCGTTCCCGGTTTGAGCTCCATCGAGACGGTTGCCCTCGCGGGCGAGATTGGCGGCCTCGCGCGAGGGGATGCTCTCGCGCGAGCGCATGAAGTTCTTTGGTTCGCCGGGCTCGGCGAAGCCCGCTATCGCCTCGTCGAGGAATTCTCGACGGGCATGCAACAACGAACGAAGCTCGCCATGTCGCTCGTACACGATCCGGATTTCGTCTTGCTCGACGAGCCGACGAGCGGTCTCGATCCGGTGGGACGCCGGCAGATGCTGGACCTCGTGCGCCAGATCGGTGAGCGCGGCGTCTCTGTCCTGCTTTCCACTCACCTTCTTCATGACGTGGAGAGCGTCTGCGACAGCGTCGTGCTCCTCGATAAGGGCAAGCTCGCGCTCCACGGCAAGCTGTCCGAGCTGAAACAGCAACCCGGGTGGGTCTACGAAATTCGCGTCCGAGAGGACGAGCCGGGCACTTTCCGAAAGGCGCTCGCGGAAAGCGGGCTTTTGATCGAAGAAGGTCGGGACGGACAGCTCCGCATCACGCTCGAGGAGCGCCCCACGCGCTTTCTGTTCGAGCTCGCGCGCGCTTCCGGGGCCGAGATCCGGCATCTCCGCCGGTTCGAGCGAAGCCTCGAGGAACAGTTCCTGAGCGCTGTCGACAGAGACGCACCGCGAGACTCCTGATGCCTCTTCACGATCTTTCCTATCAGCGCTTCGAAGGCGGGCGCACCGAGCAGCTCGCTCGTAGTTTGGCGATCGCGCGCATGACGACGTCGCTCCTTCTGAAGCGGCGGTCTTTTCTACTCCTGCTCTGCGCCTGTTGGATACCGGTGATCGCACGCGCGGCACAAATCTACGTCGCGCGCTACGTACCTCAGGCGTCTGAATTTGTCACCGTCACAGCACGCTTGTGGCAAGAGTTTCTCACTCAGCAAGTCGAGTATTTGCCAGTACTCTTGGTAGCCCTTTATGCCGGCGCGGGAGCTATATCGACGGACTTGTCGTCGGGTGCTTTCGTCGCTTACCTCTCGAAGCCGATCTCTCGATTCGACTACTTTCTCGGCAAAGCGATCCCGGTGTTTCTGGCGATCCTCGTCGTGACCCTCGTACCAGCCCTTGCGCTTTTTGGTGTCTATCTCTCGGTGGCCAACGATTTTGGCGTTCTCGAGACCGCGCCGCTTCTTCCTTTGTCCGTCATCGCCTATAGCCTTTGGATCGGTCTCTATTTCACCGTTTTTGTGCTGGCGATCTCCTGCCTCTCCCGTAGCGGCCGCGTCGCGGGAGCCGGATTCGTCGCGCTCGCGCTCGGAAGCGGCATCGTGCTCTCGGGCATGATGGCGGCATTACGGCTCCCGTCGCCGCCGGCATCGCTCAGCATGATCGGCGCGACGATCGATTCGGCTCACGTGTTCTTCGGGAATGTCTCTTCGGGCGACACGCCCTATCTCTCGATCGTCGCCATGACATCTCTTATGTTGCTCAGTGCGTTCGTGCTGAGGCGTCGTCTAGGCTCCGCCGAGGTGGCCTCGTGAGCGTGATAGCACTCGAGGCCGTTTCGAGGTGGTACGGCAACGTCCTCGGCTTGAGCCGCGTCAGCCTGGAATTCGAGCCCGGCGTGACGGCCCTTCTCGGACCGAACGGCGCGGGAAAATCCACGCTGCTCAAGCTGGTGACGGGCCTTCTTCGCCCGAGCGCGGGAACCGTGTCGGTGCTAGGTGAAGCGCCGTTCGCCAACCCCACGATTTACGCGCGGCTCGGTCTCGTGCCTGAGGAAGAAGAGTTCCGTGCGCGCGTGAGCGCGGTCGACTGGCTCGAATACCTCTTGCGCCTTCACGGTTTCGGCGAGGCGGACGCGGCGGCGCGTGCGCGCAAGGCGCTCTCGGAAGTGGGTCTCGATAGCGCGGCCGAAACCCGCGTCACAACGTTCAGTAGAGGCATGAAACAACGGCTTCGTATCGCGCAAGCGGTCGCGCACGACCCAGATATCCTCGTCTTCGACGAGCCGCTGACGGGCCTCGACCCCGTCGGGCGCCGCGACGTCATCGACTCGATCCGCAGGTGGGGCAGCCAGGGCAAGACGGTGCTCGTCTCGAGCCACATCCTTCATGAAGTGGAGCTCATGACGCGGGAAGTCGTGTTGATGAACGCCGGCAAAGTGATGGCAAGCGGCAACATTCACGAGATCCGCCGCTTGATGGAAGCGCACCCGCATCGAATACTCATCACCACACCGGATCCGAAAAGACTCGCCACTCGCTTGATCGACCAAGACGGCCTCCACTCCATCTCTTTCTCCGAAGAGCGGTCGCAAGTGGAGCTCGAAACGCAGGAGCCGGACCGCTTCTATGCTTTGCTCACCGAGCTCGTCCTCGACGACGCGGCGACGATCCACGAAATCTCTTCGCCAGACGACAATCTCGAGGCAGTTTTTCACTACCTGGTCGGAAAATGAGCACGAGCCGCCTTCTTCTCGTCGCACAGTGGAATTTTTCGCAGCTTCTGTGGTCGCCGCGAACTCTGGCCATGGGCGTTCTCGCGGGAACTCCCGTTCTCATTGCGCTCGTTTATCGAGCCGCGGTACTCTTCGAGATCGCCCCGAAGGGCACGGACTTCGGTGTGTTCGCGACACTCACCGCAACCGTAAGCTTTCCCTTCGTCGCGCCGATGCTGTCGCTTTTTTACGCGAGCGGTGTCACGAGCGATGACGTCGAAGCAGGCACCATGCGCTACTTGCTGACGCGTCCCATAGCCCGTTCCGAGCTTCTCGCAGGCAAGATGCTGGGGATGCTCGTGATGGTGCTGTTCCTCTTCCTGCCGCCTTTCGTGATCGGCTTCTACCTAATCGTGGCGCCGAGCGGCTGGCAGGAGGTCGGCACACGTTTTCCAGCCCTGCTGTGGGACGTCCTGGCAGGGATCCTGGGGCTGTTCGCTTATAACGGCTTGTTCTCTCTCGCGGGAACTGTTCTCAAACGGCCGCTACTCTTCGGTCTGTTCTTCGTGTTCGGCTGGCAAGCGGGAGCCGCCATCGTCCCGGGAACGGCGCGCTATCTGACCATCACGCATTATCTGAGCTCACTTTTGCCCCATGGGAGCTTCCAGGGAACGCTCGCCCGACTGATGGGCCAGCCTTCCTCGAACACCGAAGCCATCTTGGCTCTTCTCGCGATTGGCTTAGGCACCCACGCCCTGGCAATTTGGGTATTCACCCAAAAAGAGCTCTAAGCTCCCCGACCTCATCCCCTTGCTTTTAGACAGGCCGTTCAAAAAGCAAGGAGAGGTGGGGATAGGAGGAGAGGTGGAGATAAGAAAAAATCTCCCCCTCATCCCCTCATCCCCAGCTTTTATCCCCACATCCCCTTGCTTTTAAAACAGGTTCGAAGGCTGGCCCCTCGATTCTGGCTCGACGCAATTTGGCTGGCGGGGCGATGCGGCGAGCGGCATAATGGAACTTGAGCCGTCGCAATTCCGTTCTTCTTGGAGAGTCGCTTTTTCGCCACGTTCGACTCGCGGCGGACGAAGCGTCAATGGAAAAGGAGCTTCCAAAATGAAGAAATCCCGCTGGACCCTGACCTTCGCAGCCGGCCTCGTCGTGGCCGGACTCGGGATCGGCGCGGCCGCCTATCTCGCGAGCACCCAGGTCGCAGCCCAATCCACGGGGCTATCGGATACGCTTGCCTACATGCCTGCGACCACCACGGTCGTCGGCCACATCAACTTCACATCACTGATGAGCAGCCCGCTCACAGAAAAGTGGGAAGAGAAGCTCGAGGGGACGGGGCTCAACGACTTCCGCGAGATGACGGGTCTCGACCCGTTCAACGATCTCTACGGCGCGAGCTTCGCCGTTGTGACGCCGAAAGAAGCGAGCCTGGGCGGCCCCCTGTCGATGTTGTCGATACCGGAGCGCTGGGGGGTGGCCGTCCGCGGCTCCTTCGACACAGAGAAGCTGCTCGCGAAGGTGCGTGAGAACGCGAGCATCGAGACCGAGACCTATGCGAGCACGACCATTTACCACGTCACGCCGCACGTAGACATTGATAGCGGGGACGCGGACGATTCATCGCGCACGCTCCCGGCCTTCGCTTTCGCCGGCCTCGACACGCTCTTGTTCGGAGAGCCGGAATATTTGAAAGAAATGCTGGACGTCGGCGCGGGCCGAGCGCCGTCCGCAGGTGCCTCGATTGCCGAACGCTGGGGCGAAGGTCACTTCGCGCAGGACACCTTTTGGGTCGCGGCCTCGCTCGAGCAAGGATTCGGGCAGATGCTCCCGCAAGGGACCAACATCCCGCCGATCCAATCCTTCGCGTTCTCTGGTCGTCTGGACATGGAGCTCGGCCTCCGCGCACGCGGCCAAGCGGCGGATAGCGAGGCAGCGACCAAGCTCGCCGACGTGGTGCGCGGTTTCGTCGCACTCGGGAGCCTTCAACAAGGCGAGGACCCGGACCTAGGAGCCATTCTCGACTCGATTCAGATCGAACAGGTCGATAACGAAGTGGCGGTCTCGCTCAGCGTTCCCTACGAGACACTCGAGCGGCTGTCGCAACGCACACAGACAGAAGCCGAAAACAAGAACTGAGCCTCGCTAGCACGAGCCTCTAGTTTCTAGCCCACGATGAGCCCGGGCACCTCGTTGACGGTTTCGTGGTGCCGTGGCTTTATCGTCTTCAGGTGGACGAATTCCGGCGTCGGACGGGCAAGGAGAAAGCCCTGCCCGTAGGGTATGCCGAGATCGATGAGCGTCTCGAGCTCTTCCACGCGCTCGATGCCTTCAGCGATGACGGACGCGCCCACGTTCTTCGCGAGAGAATGGATCGCTTTCAGCATTTCTCGTTTGACGAAGCTCGTGTCGATATCGCAAACCATCATCAAATCGAACTTGAGATAATTCGGGTTCATGCGGACGATTTTTTCGAGACCTGAATAGCCCGACCCCATATCGTCAATCGCCATCTCGAATCCGAGATCGGTGTACGTCTTCATCGCTTCGAGAAACAGGTCGTAATTCTCGATGGCAAGCCTTTCCGTAATCTCGAGAACGATGCTCGACGGCGAGAGGTTATTGGCCTCCAAGGACTCGAGCATTTTCTCACCTTGAAACTCCGGGTCGCGCATCGTCGTCGGCAGCAGGTTCACGAAGAGTTTTTGACCCGGAGCTAGCTCGCCCGCTGAGTTGATGACCTTGCGACGACAGAGACGATCGAGCTCGAAAACGAGGTCGGACTCCGTCGCGATGTCGAAGAGCGTATAAGGGCTCTCATATTCGGTGCCTTGCGGACCGCGAGTGAGGCCCTCGAAGCCCAGAGTCTCGCGCGTTTCCAAATTGAGCACCGGCTGAAACAGCGTCCGCACGTCCTCCTTCAAGATGATCTCCTGAAGCAGTTCCTTGCTCTTGTACGCCAGACGATATTCCTGAATTTCCGACATGCGCTTCGCGTCCTCAATGAGCTGCAATACCAGACGGTCCGGGTTGATGAGCGGGTTGTGCAGGACGAGACTGTAGCCAATGCCGAGCTTGAGCCTTCGTCGAAGATAGGAGCTCGTCACACGCGACAAGCGGCGGGTCAACAATTCATGGACGCGGTCCGCCATGGTCTCGAGGTCGCCCTGGCCGAAAGGACGTTCTTCGCGCTTTTTGGAAAGGAATATGAGGAAAGTGTCCCCATAAGACTCGTTGACGGTAACGAGATCGTCCTTACGGGTCTCGACGCCTTTCATATCCAGAACGAGATTCGTCAGGATCGCCCGAACTTGTTCATAGATCGCCGCGCCGTAGTCGTGCTCGACGGCCTCGAGATTCGTGGCGTCGACATAGAGTAGCGCGAGCGAGCGGTTCTCCTCGAGCCGAGAGTGAATCTCTTCCAAGCAGTCGCGGTAGCAGGGAACCTCGACGGCCGCACCCGCATTCGCCATGGCGGGAAGGGAGGCAACGATCGTTTTCGGGACGATGCGGCCGATCGGGTTCGCAGTAATCTGTTCCGAGACGACGGTATCTTTCGCTGGCATCTCAGTTTCCTCTAGAGCGTCGTCCATGGCGCGCAGTTCCCCCTTTCCCACGACTCCTATACACATAGTCTCATAGCAAGGGCTGTGCCCAAAGCGACCGCGGAGGATACACCTTAAGTTCCTTATTCAGTGAAGTTATGCCTAGCCGTGATCTGTCGCACACATGCTCGGGGTGGCCTCCCCACACTCCTGTGGGGATTCGACGAACGGATGAGCACCTGTCAGCTGCCACGGTTACAGCCAAAGAGCAGCCTGCCGAGCCCGAGCTGCCGGCGGCGACCACCGCTGTCACGAAAACAGCGAAGCGGCGACACTTTCTCGAGCTCGCGCGCTCGGGGGAGAGGAACGCGAACGTGGGGGCCGTCAAAACCTATGCGGGATGCCGCGATGGACGAAATCCGCGCCCGGGTCAGCCAGTGTCCTTGGAAAGTTGCGAGGCGACCGCATGCGTGGCCTTCGCAACTTTCTCGGGATCTCCCAGGTAATAATGTCGTACGGGTTTCAGATCGTCCTCGAGCTCGTAGACGAGTGGGATACCGGTTGGGATGTTGAGGCCAACGATCTCTTCTTCCGATACGTTGTCGAGATATTTCACGAGGGCTCTCAAGCTATTCCCGTGGGCCGCTATCAGGACTCGCCGCCCCGCGGCGACATCGGGGGCGATCGTGTCTCTCCAATAAGGCAGGAAGCGCTCGACCGTGTCTTTCAAGCACTCCGAGAGCGGTAACTCGCTCTCGGACAGACCCGCGTAGCGGGGATCGTGGCCTGGGAAGCGATCGTCGCCGCGTTCGAGGGCCGGCGGCGAGGTTGCGTAGCTGCGGCGCCAAATCTTGACTTGCTCCATTCCGTGCTTTTCTGCGGTCTCGGCTTTGTCGAGACCTTGGAGCGCTCCGTAGTGACGCTCGTTCAACCGCCAGTGGCGTCGCACCGGGATCCACATGAGGTCCATCTCGTCGAGCCCGAGCCAGAGCGTTCGAATGGCGCGCTTGAGAACCGACGTATAGGCGATGTCGAAGCTATAGCCTTCTTGCTTCAGGACACGTCCCGCCTCGCGAGCTTCGGCGATGCCTTGCTCGGTCAAATCAACATCCGTCCACCCGGTGAACCGGTTCTCTTGGTTCCAGACGCTCTGGCCGTGACGAAGAAGAACGAGCTTTTTCATCTAGGTGGTGGATGGAGCCGCGGCGCGGACCTCTTCGGAGACGTCGCCCGAAAAGGTCTCGAAGTTCTTGTCGAACATCCCGGCGAGCTTTCGCGCTTGGCGATCATAGGCTTCGCCATCCGCCCACGTGGTGCGCGGGTCGAGCACCTCGGACGGAACGTTTGGGCAGGAGCGCGGCACATGAACGCCGAAAATAGGATGCTCCGCCGTCTCGACTTCGTCGAGGGCTCCGCTCAATGCCGCGCGCACCATGGCGCGGGTATAGCTCAGCTTCATCCGCTTGCCTTCACCGTAAGGGCCGCCGGTCCAACCCGTGTTGACGAGCCAGACGCTCACGGCGTTCTTCTCGATGTTCTCGCCGAGCATCTTGGCGTAAACCGCCGGCTTGCGCGACATGAACGGCGCGCCGAAACACGCGCTGAACGTTGCCTGCGGCTCCGTCACCCCACGCTCGGTTCCAGCCACTTTAGCCGTGTAGCCCGAGAGGAAGTGATACATCGCCTGCGCGGGCGTGAGCTTCGCGATCGGCGGCAGGACGCCAAAAGCGTCCGCGGTGAGCATCAAGACTTGTTTGGGCGGTCCGCCCGTGCCGGACGGAGCCGTGTTCGGGATATGGCTAATCGGGTAGGACGCTCGCGTATTCTCGGTAAAGACGTCGCTGTCGAGGTCGAGCCGCCGGGACGTCGAATCGATGACGACGTTCTCGAGGATCGTGCCGAACATGCGCGTCGTCTCGTAAATCTCGGGCTCGCCTTCCCGGGAGAGTCGGATGACCTTCGCATAGCAGCCGCCCTCGAAGTTGAAAACGCCCTTCTCGCTCCATCCGTGCTCGTCGTCACCAATCAAGGTCCGTTCCGGATCGGCCGAGAGCGTCGTCTTGCCCGTGCCCGAAAGTCCGAAGAAAATCGCGAGATCGTTCTCGTCTGCGCCGTAATTGGCCGAGCAGTGCATCGGGAGCACGTTTTTCGGCGGCAGCAAATAGGTCATGACGGCCAGGATAGATTTCTTGATCTCTCCGGCGTAGTCGGTGCCGCCGATGATCACTTCGCGGGTCTTGAAGTTCAAAACGACGAACACTTCCGAGCGCGTACCGTCTTGCTCGGGAACGGCGTGGAAAAGCGGGGCGGCGATCACGGTGAACTCGGGGACATGATTCGCGAGCTTCACGGGGTCGTGCTCGCGGATGAACATGTTGCGGGCGAACAGGTTGTGCCACGCGCGCGTGTTCACGACGCGGATCGGTATCTGATAATCCGGGTGGGCACCGGCGTAGCAATCCTGAACGAAGAGGTCCCGGCCCTGAAGGTAGGCCGTCAGGCGAGCCTTGAGCCTCTCGAAGTTCTCGGGCTCGAACGGCTTGGCCGCATCCCACCAAATCTCTTTCTCGCTTCCGGGCTCACGGACGATGTACTTGTCGTTAGGCGAGCGGCCTGTATATTGGCCCGTTTGAACCACTAGCGGGCCACGATGGGCGATGAGACCTTCGCGTCTCTGGACAGCGTGCTCGTAGAGCGCCGGAGTCGAAAGGTTCCACCAAACTGCATTCGCGTTGACGATTCCGTGATTGTCGAGACCGTGATGACTCCGGGATTCTCCGTGCTCTTCCATATTCGTGATTCTCCCTCGATTTTCGATAGTTGATCGCAGGCGCTAGAGGACCTGCGAAAGCCGCCAGATCACGACAATCTATACTAGATCCGAGACCACCACCAAGCGTATCGGCATGGAGGTTCCCCAAGAATAGGTAAATCCCTTGCGGCTTGCGACGAGAGCAACGAGGCACATCGGCGGGATTCTCCCCCCGCGGACCGCGCTCAACGCATGGGGAAGGTAAACGTTTCGGGGTTCTGGCGTTCGATACCGACGATCTCGTAACCGGAACCGTTCCTGCGAAGGTAGACGAGAACGGCAGTGTTCCAGTGAAGATTCTCGTCGTTGAGCGAATGGATCTCGGCGCGGAGAAATGCGCTTCCGCTCTCTGGAAGCTCGAGTCTCGGCTCGCGTGATGTGACCGGCTCGCTCAATCGTCGATGCTCACCGGAGAGGTTATCGAAGCTAGACCACGACATTTGATACCGCGTCTCCGCGTCGACGAAACCATAGCGCTCGGACAAGTTGGTGAAGCCGAGCCGGCCCCCTTCGATGCGGAACTCGGCAAGCGGGTTCATCACGTTGATGCCGAAGCGGCCGCATTTTTGCTGGCGCTCGACGAGCACATCCACGAGATAGGCGGCGTGGTCCGGATTGCTGAACTCGCCCGTCTCGACAACGGCGTCTAGCTCTTGCCGGGTGAAGCGCATGATGATCTTGGCCGCCCAGAACGCGTCGCGCGCAGTCATGCGCATGAAGGCCGGGTTCGGGTAGTCGTTGCGCCAAGCTACGCAATCAAAGAGCTCGCTCTCGATTCGCCCGACCGCTTGATATTCCGGATAAGGAGGCCACTTTGCGCGCCGATATTGCGGCACGCGGAAGCCGAAGCCGAGCATGTTCCGCTTCGCGTCTCGAAAATCGAGCGTGAACGAAAAAGTGAGGGGGGCGCCTTGCATATCGACGGAGCCGCTTCCGAGGGTCGAGCCGAAATCCAGCATGAAGTGCCGCACGTGGTGCTCCCCATTCTCTTCGACCCAAGTGTCCTGTGTGTTCTGCGCGCGGGTGTCGTCGTGGTTGAGCCAAGCTGCGAAGAGCCTCAGCCCGCGTAGCTCGCGGCGATCTTCGTGCGCGATCACGTCGTTGGGGTCGTCGCTGCGCGTCTCGTAATAGCGGAACGGCCCGATGGGGATTCCGGGGATATATTTACTAGCCGTCACGCGCATCGAGCCGTCCGGAAGCCGCGGCACGAGACGGATGGAGCGGCGGAAACGAAAATCCGTGAGCGGCATTTTGTCGCCATAGCTGTCCTCGACCTCGGTGCCGGGCGCGATCACGAAACGCTCGGTGTGGGCGTACACGATGTAGTTCTCCGGAGCGTGATAGCCGATCGCGTAGAAGATCTTCGTCGCTATCGTTTCCGCCGCGGAGGCGATCTCCGGGATCTCGACGGGGTCGAGCTTGATCACATAGCGCTCGTCTTGCTCGTCGTAAATTTGAAATCCGGGGGTGAGCCCCTGACTCTTGCTCAGGAATACCGTCCACGTTTCTTCCGGATCGGGTCCAGTGCCGCGATTCGATCCGCGTACGAGCTCTTCGATGGTCATGCGCTCGAGCCCGTGCCGGTTCGTGAACCAGCTGCTATTCGGCACTTCGTCGAGCGTGTTGACGTTGGTCGCCTCACTTCCGATATCGGAGGCTCCAAAGTCGTGAAACATGTGACCGAAGCGGTCAAACATGTCGGAGAGCTCGATCTCTTCTGGCTTTTCGGGGACGTCGAGCTTGTCGTTATCCGCCAAGAGCGGATCGTCCGGATAGAATTTCTGAGCCTCGAGCGACGAGCTCAAAAAGCCCATGACCAGCAACGAAAACAAGATTTGTCTTTGCATGGCTCTAGAACGCTGGTCCAGCACTGATGTGAAATATGAAACCTTCGGTGCTGTTCGCGAAATCCATCCGAAAGGCCATTCCGCCTGGCGCGTGCATGCGGATACCGAAGCCGTAGCCGGTATGCATGCGATCGAAATTGAAATCCTTCTTATCGGCGAACACTTTTCCCGCATCGAGAAAAAAAGTGAAGTCCACAAAAGGCATGACCTCCCACCGATACTCCGCCGCGACATAGAGATTGCGCGTGTCGCGAAAGCGCCATTCACGATAGCCCCGGATCGTCTTGGCGCCGCCAAGCGTCTCCATCAAGTAGAACGGAACTTCTTTTCCGCTATCGGCTACGGAGTGCGACGTGTAGAAGCGCAATGCCAAGACGCGGCTTTTGGGCCCGAGCGGGATATAGCCTTTGACATC
>SMVB01335520.1_pt1 | contig 24909 bp, 27 predicted proteins | sample 2456461 | NCBI WGS metagenome assembly SMVB01 (sample SAMN11095934, study PRJNA526329) | marine sediment metagenome | biome: Marine sediment; feature: Surficial sediment; material: Deep marine sediment; isolation source: Hadal surficial sediment | place: Pacific Ocean | collected 2014-05 | depth...
AACATTTCCGTTGTGAATGAATTGGACAAAGCCTCAGCTCCATGGGGAGTGAAAGTGATGCGATATGAAATTCGCAATATTAATCCCCCTCAAGATGTGATCAACGCCATGGAAAAGCAGATGCGGGCTGAACGGGAAAAGCGTGCCGTGGTTCTCACTTCAGAAGGTCACCGGGATGCCGCCATTAATGAGGCCGAAGGGGAAAAACAACAGGTCATTAAGGCCTCGGAAGCGAAACGGCAACAACAAATCAACGAGGCGGAGGGGGAGGCTGCCGCCATTCTGGCCATTGCCACCGCCACATCAGAAGGCATCAAAAAAGTGGCAGAAGCCATGCAAGATCCTGGTGGCTTCGAGGCCGTACAACTACGAGTGGCCGAACAATATATCGGGGAATTTGGAAAATTGGCCAAAGACAGTAACACGCTGATACTTCCCGCATCCGTCGCAGATGTGGGTTCAATGATCGCGCTGGCTATGAATGTGATCAATAAAAGTCCAGGGAAATCTCCAACGACCTCGTAACGTTCAACGGCTAGCTAATCGAATCTCTCGAAAGGCCAATGGGATTCCATAAATGGGGTCCGTTCGATGACGAACCACTTCTACCTGTCGACCTTCTCCACCAAAGACAATCTGCTCCCCGATCTTGGGATTTTTCCCTTGCGCCATCAATTGACCCGCGACCTCATAGAGCAGAGCTTCAGTCTCTCGCCCTGAGAGTCCGGGAGACTGAAACGTCTCAAGTTCATCGAGTCCAAATTTCGTAAGCCCTCGGGTGTGCAGCCACGTTCGCATATGCTGAATCTGTTCATGTTGTTCGACCTGCACATGATCGTGTATCTGGAATACATCTAAACTTCGATCATTCCAATCCGATGGATTCCAATAGACTCCCGTTGCCACATCATACGTCGTTCCCTCCATCAGCAACGTCAGCCCTCTCGCAATTCGCGCAAGATGCAGCACCTCATCCTGACGATCAGCTTGCGTCTTTGGCGAAGCCATGAGCTGTGCCACATGACGATGTTCCCACTGTAGGCGCCCTTGCCACTGGGCCACAGTTTCCTTCGGAGGTGCCAATTGAACCTGCGCCTTCCAATTGGTATGTACAGCCTCAAAATGTTGATGACCATCTGATGACAGAAAACGAATCTGCAAAGGCCCGCCGTACTGTTGATCAAACCAGGCGGCAAGATACCCCGGAGGCGGCGCCTCACCGTGGGTCCAGCCAATAAGAAACGACGGCAATATGTGAGACGCCGACTTCTTCTTTTTGATTTTTTTCATGGGTTTTCGAAAACTGTGTAGACAGGAAGGCAGCCACCTTCAGAAACGACTATACAGAAAGATCTGATGGCTTGGAGTGACAAGGGAAAAGTTTTACCTTAAAGAACCGGCCAGTGTTTTCTTTGATAGATGAGAAGCTGCATCAGCATCCACCAGCCATAACACCTGTCCCTCTTTAGGTTGAACGACTTGAGCAGGATACCGATCAGGATCGCCCAGGCCCTCAAGAACCTCCTGAAGAGCCATCGCCTTATCATTGCCACTGACTAAAAACATCACATGCTTTGCGGCATTGAGCACAGGAGGGGTGAACGTCACTCGATGCGTCTGTAATTTCTCAACCCAGGGAGCGGCCACCAGTTTTTGAGATTCCCTTACGGCGGATGTTCCAGGGAAAAGAGAGGCTGTATGACCATCCGCACCCATACCAAGCAAGATCAGATCGAATCGAGGAACCTGTCCAGTCGAAACTCCAAACTGCTCACGCAACATGTTCTCATAACGCATGGCCGCTTCTTCAGGCGGACGCTCTCCCTCAATCCGAAACACCTGTTCCGGGGGAATGGGCACATGTGACAAAAGGGCTTCCTGCGCCATGAGGAAATTACTGTCTTGATGTTCAGGTGGAACCTGTCGTTCATCTCCAAAAAATATTCGAATGCGTTCCCAATCAATCTGCGAGTCATACGGGGGGTGAATCAATAATTGATACAACCCGCGGGGAGTCGATCCGCCTGCCAACGCCACCGAACATGTCTCTCCGCCTTCCTGACAACGCAGCACGATCTCAACGAATTTCTGTGCTGCCGCACAAAAGATGTCATCCCGTCCCCGGGTTATCCGAATAGTTCTCGACAAATTAGACTCCCACGTTCAGAGATGAAGGCTAGAACATTCACACATGAGGAAGTTTATCGAGCTCCCCCAAAATTACTGGAATACCATCAGGCCAATAAGATCTTCACTCGATTAACAATCCGTATAGTCATAATCTTCAAGTGTCTGGTCTTCATCAAACTCTAACGTAATTTGACATTGATTCGGGGAAAAATTAAAAAACAGAAACCCCGTTTCTCCACCGGCAATGCGTGAATAGATCCACTTTTCCCCACCAAAAAACCGGGAAGTTTTCCCACTGGGCTTCCCCCAGTTTTCCTCAAACCATGCCTGGCTCTTCCCTTCATACTTGGCCGGATCAAGTGAGGCATCCAAATAAGGATTTCCCCCGCACCCGGCACAGAAAAGCCCCAATACACCTAGCAACACGTATTGTCTTATCATGCTGGCCTCCTCCTTATCGAAATGCCGATTATAAAAATACTAGCCTTCGTTTCTTGATCCGTCAAACGGTAAAAACCGCTCTCGGCAACACCATACCCATTTGTCCAAAACCATTTCGTTCATTACAATAAGGCCAACAGGTCCTGAACAAGAGCATTTTTACACAAAAGGAGACTATCATGAAGTTGTATTTAGATACCGGCAATGTCGATGAAATTCGTGAAGCAGTGAGCTATGGGCTGGTGGATGGCATCACGACGAATCCATCTCTAGTCTCAAAAGAAGGTCGGGATTTCAACGATTTGCTCTTAGAAATTTGCGGCCTCGTCGATGGGCCTGTCAGCGCAGAAGTCGTCAGCATGGAAGCCGGGGACATGGTGAAGGAAGGGCGCGAGCTGGCCAAGATTCATAAAAATATCGTGGTGAAATGTCCGCTCATTCTGGAAGGGCTTAAAGCCACGAAGGAATTGTCCAGCGAAGGAATCCGCGTCAACGTGACGCTCTGTTTCTCCCCGACTCAAGCGCTCTTGGCGGCCAAAGCCGGGGCCTGGTGCGTCTCGCCGTTCATTGGGCGTCTGGATGACGTCAGTTCGGACGGCATGGAGCTGATTGATCAGATTCTCACCATCTACGAAAACTATGATTTTGACACGCAAGTCCTTGTCGCCAGCGTCCGTCATCCTCAGCATGTGGTCGAAGCCGCTCTCCTGGGTGGGCATATATGCACCATGCCCTACAGCGTGCTCAAGCAACTGGTCAAGCATCCCCTGACAGATATTGGATTGGAAAAGTTTCTTGCTGATTGGAAAGCCCGAAAGGTTTCCCGACAATAACTTGAGCAGTTTTCTTAAATACATAGATCTATAGCCACGACTCAGGTGGATAGGCTGAAGGCTTTTAGAGGCTTATCATACATGATGATCCAACACTTCAGGCATGTATGAAGTAAACCTTCAACCTTCAGCCTCAATACCTGAGTCGTGACGATCTATGGCTTATCAATGAGCATCTTTGCCCGGCGAAAAACTTGATGGAACATTGAACGAGTGAGCATTCCCGTAAATGTGTTTTGCTGACTCGGATGATAGGACGCCAGAAGAGTCACCTTCCCGGGTAAGGCATATTCCGCCCCATGTGAAAATTTCGGACGAGGCGACGAAACCACATGACCTGCCATCTGACAGGTTCGAAGATATTCATCAAATGCCATTTTTCCAAGTGCCACGACGACCTGAATGCGGCACAACAATCGCAGCTCTTCTAAAACATACGGCCGGCAGGCTTCGAATTCATCTTTGGTGGGTTTATTCGCCGGCGGTGCGCAACGGACAGCAGCCGCCACATAACAATTCTTCAGGATAAGGCCATCATTGCGATGAACGGATTCCGGCTGATTGGCAAAGCCAAAGGTATGTAAGGCTTCGTACAACCAATCCCCGCTGCGATCTCCCGTAAACACACGTCCCGTGCGATTGCCTCCATGCGCAGCCGGAGCCAAACCCAACACGTACAGATTGGCTTTCGGATCGCCAAACCCCGGGATGGGACGGCCCCAATAGTCCCAATCCTGGAATCGTTTTACTTTTTCTTTTGCGACCTCACGACGATAGGTCGTTAACCGTGGACAGCGAGTACAATCAGAAATCGTGTGTTCTAACAGGGTAAGCGCACGCATCACAAACGATGCTACCATAGCCACAACTTTTTCGGCACAATAAAAAAAGAGAGGAGAAAGCCTGTATGCCTCAGGCCACAATCGCCATTCAGACAACGCTGCCAAAAATCAACCGTATCTTGAAGACTCTCATACAGAGTGGCCTGGAAGCGGCTGACCCTGGCAAATCAATGAAACAGGAGATCATCAGGAAGGACAATCAACTGTGTGTCAACATGGCTCACTATGACCTTTCGCAATTCCAAAGGGTCATCTGTGTTGGAGCGGGAAAGGCTTCGGCACACATGGCACGGACACTCGAACAGATATTGGGGAATTATCTAGAAGGTGGAATGGTCATCGTCAAAGATGGATATGAGGCACCCACGAAAAAGATTCAGGTTATTGAAGCCAGCCATCCTTTGCCAGATAGCCGAGGTGTCCGCGCAACAAAAAATATTCTCACAATCGTTGAATCACTCACCAAGCAGGACCTGTTGATCGTCTTACTTTCAGGAGGTGCGTCCAGCCTTCTCTGCGCTCCGGCGCCTGGCCTCACGCTCGCAGATACACGGAAAACCGCCAATGCACTCTTACGATCCAGAGCCACCATTCACGAACTGAACACCGTTCGAAAACATCTTTCTGTTATCAAAGGCGGACAGCTGGCCAAGACGACGAAAGCCCAAATCCTTACCATCATCGTATCTGATGTCATGGGAGATGATTTGGCCACGATCGGCTCGGGGCCGACCGTCCCCGATCCCAGCACTTTTCACGATGCTCAGGCAATTCTGAAACAGTATCAGATTTGGAACAATGCTCCGGAAAGGGTTCGGACACATCTTGAACAAGGCATTGATGGCCATCTTCCCGAAACATGGAAAAGCCGAAGACAACATTCTCCACGCAATCGGTCCATTATTCTGGCCAATAATCACACTGCCATCAATGGCATCTCCCTTGCCGCCAAACGATTGGGACTCCGCCCGTCTATTCTTGATTCTCCATTTCAGGGTGAAGCCAAAGACCTTGGATCAATTCTTGGTGCGATGGCTAAAGATATTCGGGAATTCGGGAATCCGATTCGTCCACCAGGTTGCCTCATCGCAGGTGGAGAACCTACGGTCACTGTTACTGGAAAAGGAAAAGGCGGCAGGGCACAGGAAACCGTCTTAGCTGCAGCTCAAGAGATAGCTGGACTCCTCAATGTGTTTGTGGCAGGGTTTGGCACAGACGGCACCGATGGCCCGACCGATGTCGCCGGGGCACTAGTGGACGGATTGACCATCGAACAAGCCGCGCAGAAGGGGATCGACGTTTCTCAATTCCTCAACAACAATGATAGTTACAATTTTTTCAAAAAAGTCGGCGGCCATATCATCACCGGTCCCACCAACACCAACGTGAACGATATCTATCTCGTGCTCGTCCTCTAACGTTTACATCGTCTTTCCCCTCATTTTTTGTCAGGAGGGACCCAGGGGAGGTAGAAAATTTTGAACAACGAACAACAAATGGTCCAGGAATTCCACAAACAATTTGACATTCATGTGGCTCCAAAACCATCGGCTGCTGACAAACCGACTCAAACTCTTCGTTCACGTCTCATTCATGAAGAATTCGAGGAACTCCAAGAAGCCATGCAGGGCAACGATTTGTCAGCCATGGCCAAGGAATTGGCAGATTTGCTCTACGTCGTCTATGGCACGGCGGTTTCATTAGGAATCGACATGGAGCCGGTATTCAAAGAAGTCCACCGCTCTAACATGAGTAAAGTGGACGGCTACAAACGCGAAGACGGAAAATGGGTCAAACCCCCCACCTACTCCCCTACATCGCTTGACGGTATCATGAGTGAGCAAATGGAATCTCCAAAGACGTGTTAAAATAACCTGCCACTGAAATCCCTCATCTCTAAAGATGATCTATGGCTATTTTCGCCCCATTATTCGACACATTAAATACTGCCGGCATTCGCTATGTGGTCGTTGGTGGCCTCGCGACCGTCTTACATGGGTATGCTCGATTAACTGTGGATATTGATCTCATGGTTGATCTTGCGCCTGAGCAAGCCGAAAAAGTTATTTCAACATTGACGACATTGGGCTTGTGCCGCAATTGCCCTCAATCCTTCTGACTTCGCCAATTCCCACACCCGCCAAATGTGGAATACAGAAAAGAATATGCAAGTGTTTTCGATGATCGATCCCCGAAATCCTCTTCGGATTGTGGATCTCTTCGTGGAGAACCCTATTCCCTTTGAAAACCTTTGGAATCGTTCAACAACCGTTCAAGTCGATAGGGTCGCAATTAGAATTGCCTCACTTCATGATCTCATTCATTTAAAACGATTGGCCGGACGTCCCCAAGACTTGATTGACATTGAACAGTTAGAGCAGATTCAGAAGCGACAAGAAGGTAGTCATATGATGAGTGAGCAATCAGGTCAGCCTCTTCCTTCTCAAGACACAATGGGAACATTTGAAGAAACAGCACGAAGCCACCTGAAACACACCAGCTCAGCCACCCCCGCGCAACGCCTTGCCTGGCTCGAAGAAGCTTTGGAACTCGCCTATCAAGCCGGTGCGCTCCCATTAAAAACCCGCAAAGATCAATCTGAGGAAGAAAGTTCTGGAAAGAAGGAGGGGTTACCCTAGGAAATTCATAACGGAATCTTTATCAGCAGATTATCGATGAGGCGGAGGCTTCCTATGCGAATTGCTCCAAGCAAAACCACGTCCCCTTTGGCGCGTGCGAGCGGCTCTAGGGTTTTGGCATCGCACACCACAAGATAGTCTACCTTGACCACGGAAATTTTCGCCAACATCTTCCGCATGCTACTTTGAATGGTTCGAACATTGGTTTCGCCATGTTTGATGGCTTGCTTGCCCTGGCGTAAGGCTGCCGCCAAACTCGCCGCTTGCATTCGTTGATTTGCTGAAAGATAGCGATTGCGGGAACTGAGGGCGAGACCGTTGCCTTCTCGAATGGTTGGGCAGCGCTCAATTCTCGTATCGATATTGAGATCTTGAACTAATTGTTTGATGACCAAGAATTGTTGATAGTCTTTCTGGCCGAAATAGGCTCGGTTCGGGCGGACCAGGCACAATAATTTGGTCACCACTGTGGTGACCCCTTCAAAATGCGTAGGGCGCACCTCACCTTCCCAACACTGACTAAGACAATTCACTGTCACAGATGTTTGGAAATCTTTGGGATAGAACTCTTCGATTGACGGCGCAAAGACCAGATCGACGCCAACTTCCCGGCACAGGTGTTGGTCCGTTTTCATTTCTCTTGGATATTTTTTTAAATCTTCGGTTGGAGAAAACTGCAGCGGGTTCACAAAGATACTAACAACGACAATAGAACATTGCTTGCGTGCTTGGCGGATTAGGGAAAGATGCCCTTCATGCAATGCCCCCATGGTCGGCACCAATCCAATGTTGGCTTGTGAGGTATGTTGGCGCCGCCACGTCTGTAGGCCGAGAAGAGACCGGAGGATACGCATCACAATGAGGATGGAGATGGAACCGAACAGGATGATTGGATAGGATATTTAGTCCCTGGTTTGATGGAAAGTTTTGTTACCCGACTGGTGTCTTTGAGAGCATCAAGCAGTTCCTTCATTGAACGGTGCAAGGTCGGATGAATGAGGGACGGCTCTATTTCTACTAACGGTTCAAGGACGAATCGCCGTACATGCAGACGGGGATGGGGAACGGTTAAGCCCGCCTGATTAATTTTATGCTGGCCGAACAACAAAATGTCGAAATCCATCGTACGCGGACCATGCCGGTTCTCATCATCACGGCCTAAGCCGCGTTCGGTTTCTTGCAAAATGTCGAGGAGTTGCGTGGGACTTAATGAGGTTTCTAACCGTACCACACCATTGTAAAACCAGGTGGTCCCAAGTCTCCCTTCTGGATCGACGGGTTCGGTTTCATAGTAGGACGACACTCTGGTGACTTGTGAAAGCGGCAACATATTCATAAGCGCACATGCCCGATCACAGAGGTCTTGCCGATCGCCGGCATTCGAACCGAATCCAATGAAAACGGTTTCTTGAGTCATGGGATTCTCGCTCTCTACTTGGGATCGCTTTTCTCTAGAAGATAGGGGAAATTTGAGATCTTCACGGGTTTCATGAGCAATAGGTTGTATGAATGCCCCCTATCTTGTTGGAGGCACAATGAATTGTAGTCAAGGAAGGTCGGACTGTCGAGAACCAACTGTTGTTTTTAGAATGTATGGGGACATCCTTTGCAGGATCGTCCCCAACGAAAGATGGCAAAAGAAATTACCACAAAGTGGATTTGACCCCTGCGCTCTGTTTGGATTCAACCTCTACTCGTCTTGAGAGAACAGTTGGTTGCGCAGGGTGAAGGTCCTGATACGCATCATGACGTTTATTCGCCATTGCCGAGGAAATACCCAAGTACACTTTCCGGGCGGCTTCGGACCACTTAGGATCACATGCCGCTCCTTTGAACGCGGCTTCGGCGGCTTTTCTTTCATCATGCGTTAACGGTCGATTCTGTTGCTGCATTTACACTCCTCCATTTCCTTTTGGCCGAATATCAATAATTTAATGTACTAGTGGTCGTGGTTCTTTTTCTGCTTGTAGGCGTTTCCCGCAATTCAAACAAGCAAAGTACAATATACTCAAACCAACCTCTAAGTCCACAGCTCGTTCCAGGATCATCGAACCCTGACATTTTTCACAAATTTTCATACTTGCCCCTTCTGTGAGTGTTGTCCTCGTCCTTTCGTTCATGGTTAGCAAGCCATATGCCATGACACTCACGCGACAAAAACATACACCATCGACACCAAACGTCACCTATTATGTGCTAGTACATAGAGGAGAGGGCACTAAAGCATGATGGCTCATAGATCGCATTGGCAAAATCACCGACAGCTTCCAGAAACACATTTTGGCCATCAATGCACGATAGTGAACTTTAAGTGTCGGTTCATTGAAGTTACACGTAAAAAGACCCGTCAATGATCCTGACAAACAAGGAGCACATAATCTCTATTTCCTGGAAGAGAGAACAGGAGGTATCTCAAAGGTTAGGAGCCTGGACTCTATAGCTAGCTTCAAAATGATTGAGCCAGACCACTTTCTTGCAACAAGCTCTTTGGACATGGCAGGAGGAGAGAGGACAAGAATCAGCACAGGCGATGAAAGAGTCGAAACAGAAAAATTTCTAAAGATGGATCGACGATTGATTATAAAATATCAACGTTATTTATGGACAGGCCCTTAGCTCCAATCAACTTTGAGCACATGGACTCTTATCAAGAGCCGTGTAACTATAAATGATTGTATGAGTAAATGCCAGAAGGGAAATGACGAGCACGTCTCGCGTAAACGAGGATCGCCTGAAGGTCGAAATAGAGCCGGGTTCAATCCCAACCATGACAAAAACCTGAAACGAGGAAAGGGTCAAGGCAGTGAATCATGCGTAAGTCGTTGATTGATATGGAGCCGGCGAGTGGGATTGAACCACCGACCTACGGTTTACGAAACCGTTGCTCTACCACTGAGCTACGCCGGCTCACAACAAAATTTGAGCAATGATGAGGTTACTAAGCAATTTGCCATTCTCACAGAGAGGCATTGCTCATGGTGTGGGTTATACCTTTCGCCACTTGGTATCGTCAACTAAAGATGATGCTGTCTAGCCTTCCATTGACATGAGTGGAAAGATCGCCTAATTTCCTACCTAATGGTTTCAAAAACGAATGGGGAACTTTCATGAAGGGTGCCATGCGCTTCGCATTTCTGTGTGCATTGAGTAGCATAATAGGCTTAGGACTCGTCCACGCAAAATCTGGCTTTCACATTGAGAAAGTTGTTTTCTCTAAGGATGTGACGGATCGAAATCCAAAAGGCATTTTTTCTCCACCCGCATATTGCGAAAAGGACAAAAACGGCCAAGCTGGCATACCCATCGTGAAAACCTCCCAAACATCAAAGGTTGTTTTTTGGACCAAGGTGTCGGCGGTAATGAATGGAAGATTGCGCCATAGCTGGCATCATCAAATCAACGGCACTTGGATGAAGGTCTCGGAAGTCAATCTCTCTATCCGTCCGTCTTCAGGATATCGGATGTGGAGCATGAAGTCCCTGAAACCTGAAATCCATACAGGCGAATGGATGATCGTCGTGGCCCCATCAAACGAACCTGATGAAATTCTCTGTATCACTCGATTCACGGTACAATAACGTCGCCACGAGCTTCACCAGTTGTTCAATTCTCCGTTTCATGAGCTTGAAGACTCTTGAGCGTTCCCCATTTTCTTACGCAAAGAACTTTCCCACATTGATGTCAAAGTCTCCCACCTCTGATTTTTTTCAATCATGTTTCGTAGCCCGTCTCCAGGCCTTCGCAAATCTCATACGGCTATTCAATCAAACAGGAACCTTACTTCTTGTATTTCCTACCCTGTGGTCACTGGTTTTAGCCTCTCAAGGATGGCCGGCAACCCATTTGCTTATCATTTTTGTTATTGGGTCTTTTGTCATGCGCAGTGCCGGAGTCATCATGAATGACCTGGCTGATCGCTCTTTCGATGGACAGGTCGAACGAACCCGCCATCGTCCATTAGTTTCCGGGCAATTACGCCCAAGACATGCCTTGGTTTTTTTAGCCACATTACTCACCATCGCCTTATGGCTTTTATCGTTTCTAAATTCTCTCACATGGTTACTCAGTCCAGTGGCCGTCTTGCTGGCCGCATTGTATCCCTTCTGCAAACGCTTTCTGCACATTCCACAATTATTCCTAGGCATAGCCTTTGGATGGGGGGGCGTCATCGCTTGGGCAGCCGTCAGAAATGAATTAGAGACAGGCACATGGCTACTCTTTGCAGCCACAATCTGCTGGGCTATTGTCTACGATACGATTTATGCAATTCAGGACAAGGAAGATGACATAAAAATTGGAGTAAAGTCTTCAGCCATCTTATTTGGGTCCTACACCTGGCTTGGAGTGGGAATTGCTGTGTCATTCATGTTGTTATTTTTATCTCTAGCTGGCGAGGTGAGTCATTTGGGAACAGAGTATTTTATTGGCTTGGGCCTGATAGCAGTTCTTATGGGATACCAGGTATTACTCCTTCGCTCAAATATCACAAGCAAACATGCCTTGACGCTGTTCAAACAACATCGTTGGGTGGGAATCATTGTCTTGGCTGGAATACTGCTTGGTAGCCTTTAACGACTTGCAATTGGAAAGACCCGGAATGGCTTGGCTGAATAAGAGACTGCCTTATGATGAAATCCTATTCATCTGAGAACTACGGTATGCCAATAGGAAAATTCAGCTACTCAAATTCTTCGATAGGGTTATCCGGTATAGATGCACGTAATGTTCCTAAATAATAGGTGAGCGACCTGGCATCGGCATCAGAAGCTCCTAAGTTAGGCATCCTGGTATGTTTTTTCATCGCTTGGGGATTACGTATCCAACGATAAACCCATGTCGGATTCAGGCGAAACCCTGCTCGATCTAACGTGGGTCCGACTAATCCGCCAACCCCGTTCAAACTATGACAAGCATGACAGCCATAAGTATCTGTATAAAGTCGTTTCCCCAACTTGGCTAGTTCAACCCGCTCCAGATCGGAAATGGTTAGATCTGGCCGCTTTATTCGCATTCTTTTCGGACGTTTGGAAAAGTATTCCAATAAAGTTTTTGCATTTTCGTACTTTTCATTGACCACAAGAAACACCGCCTCTTCTGGTAGGGTCAATTCTTCCGGCTCATAATCATCAAGTTGCTCATCAGTCAACGTTTCTTCATAGGCCTCTTGTTCGGCTTCTGCTTTTTCTGTGGCAGCGTCATAGACAGTTTCTGCCGACTCCATTTCTAACTTTGTTGCTTGAAATATTTCTTCTAATTCCTTTTTGCGTCCAACTAAATCATAGGTGAGCGACATGCCATGGAGGGTGCGAACGTATGCGACAACCGCCCAAATCTCTTCCTCAGAAAGTGTATATTTAAACGTCGGCATCGTAGGGACCGAAAAATAATCCATATCATCTAAGACTACGGGATCTTCTGTGTCACGCATATCACGATAAATGGTATCAAATATTTCCTTATCACTGAACGTGGACATTTCGGCATTAGAAGCCAGGTTTTTGGGACGGGGATCAGGCATACGTTCCCAATTAAATCCATCACCCTGTTGCCCGGATTCCCCATGACAATGGCTACAATAATGATTATAGATTTTTTTACCTTTGGCCGTGCGTTCATCGCCAACACATCCATATAAAAAAATACTGGCGAACAACCCCATAACCATGCACTTCATCAAAATTCCTGGCACCTGTACCATGGCCACCCGTTTCATGCTGATTGGCCCTTTCTCAAATTCCGTACAATGACGAATTCAAAACCCGCAGCGAGAGCCAGGCCAAGAATCACCCACCCGAATATGGAGTTATCTGTACTAGGTTCTGCACGGATAGACCACCAGGAGGACACGGCTTTCTGACTACCTTTTTCTTTTACGAGACCGTCCACCACCGCTCCATCCCAGAAAGCAAACGCTATACTCCGCCACTCACCCGGCTCAATTTGGACATCCTCCTCATCTTCCGTTTTCAGGGCTCTCGTAAATACCACTTTCCAGGAACCACCTGACCAAGAACCAATGGCTTTCACATCTTGTTTATCCTGTGTGGTCAAGGTCTTAAAACCCTTGGCGCTCATATCTAACGCTTTACCATTTTCGTTTTTCCAGAACCAAATATTAACTGGCCCCCCTTCGACTTGCAGCATTTTCTGACCATGCGCGAAGTGGGCTTTTTTATCTCCCACCATAAACTCCACAGCGGCCGCATCTTTGGGATCCTCAGTGGGATCTTCATATTCCACCAATATTGCCATGCTCTGGCCATCATGAAGACCTTTAACTTTAACTGATTTGACCGTCACTTCCTGGATACGCGCAGGCCAATGGACTTGTGGAGATAATTTAAATTCAGATTGTGGGACAGATTCCCATTGGGGTGAGCTTGGATCAACCGGCAAAGCTCCCTCAACCTGATACATTCGAACAGAAACACTTGTACCGATCTCATCCGCAGGAGGTGGATCACTGGCAAATCCAATAGAATAACCGAGGATTCCTAATATTCCCACAAAGATAATTGTTGAGAGGAATCTCAGACTGTTCAGCATATCAAATTCTCCACAAAGCCACCGTTCTCAGAATAAGTGGAATGATTACTCTTCTTCTTCTTCCCATGTCCGTGGAGATTGATGGGCTCCATCGTACTCCCCCATGATAATTTTCCAAATAAACTCGTCTGGCAATTCAACTTCCCAACGAGGCATGGCTGACTTCCACGGCATGCCTTCTATCGGCAAGCCCACACCGCCCTTTTTGATTCGCCAGAACAAATAGGATTCTTGCAATTGCGCAATGGTTCCTGGATCGCTGAAGTTGGCCGGAGGAGGATTAAACCCAGGAGCTGCAGGGCCTTTCCCATCATAATTTGCTCCATGGCATGGTGAACAATAGGCTGCGTACAGACCTTTTCCCATATTTATATTGGCCTCATTCTTCTGATACGGATTAGCCAATCCCACAAATTCACCAGGAGGTGCGGGATGAATGGTTCGATTTTCTGCGGGAGGAAGATCACTGGGAGCTAAACTCGTATAGGTTTGCCACCCGACCAATAACGGAAACAAGACCAAGACCGCTAACCTGGCCATTTTCCCTATCCCAGATTGGTCTTTACCCGACAAAAACCGGAACATCGGACCCATGAGAGATTCAAGGGACGAGGCGCTCATAGTCCCATAAATCATGATCCCGCTAAAAGTAAGGGCCAGATACAGATAGATCAAACTGGCAGGAAGAGGTGCAGTGACCATCGGAAGAAAAAACTTTAAGAAAATGAATGTCCCCGCGAGAAGAATGATCCCGTTCGCAATTGGACTTTTCATGTCAAACCTCCTGTATTCCTATTTCGCATCTTACGGAGCCAGTTCATTTTTTTCCCCACCATTTCTCTGAGCAAGCGCATCCGTGATGAAGGCAACCTCTACCGCTTCAGGCTGCTCCTTCTGAGAGTCCATGACATCTTCAACTTTAATACTTATTGGCTCTCCACTCATCTTTTGAAGAAATGCGATCACTGAATAAATTTCAGGCTTGGTGAGCCCGATGGGATCCTTGTCAATGTGCGGCATTTGCGCTGGATACTGTTCCGGCTTAGTTCCATGCCGAAAGTCTAAGTAAATATAGGCTTGAGGGTTTGTAAGACTTTCATACATAAATTCTGGAGCCAACTTCGCGCCAATGCCATTCAAGTCCGGGCATCGAGCCGACTCACTCGGACCAATCGAATGACAGAGGGCGCATTGTCCTTTACTAAAAAATATTTTTTGCCCGATAGCCGCTAAATCGTCCGGACTTTTTACACTTGCAATATCAAATTTCTCAATAGCTGGAGGTAAAGATTTCACTTGCGGGACACTCAAGGCAATAAGGCTGAATGTACCCAAAATCATGGCAACAAATCCTATGACCCGGAGAAACATCCCCTTAATAAACAATAGGATGAGAACCCCAGTTCCAACAACGCAAAGACCGATTATTTGAAGGAGCACAACTTCACTCATGATTCCTCACTTGTGGTTTTCGAGAATCCTGGATTCAACCGTTTCACTGGAACTTGGCGCTCCACCAGCCATAGCCGGAACAGCACCCAATGGAACCTTGGCAGCTTGAGGCTTCGCCTTATCTCCTAACGTCGCCACCCAAAAGATAAACGCGATCAACAGACAATATACAAATGTATTCAGCGACATAAACGCAGCTGCATAGCCTAATGCTGGAGAGTAGGCATATTCCGACGTATCTCGCATCACTCCATAAATGTGCCAATGTACTCGAGAGGATGATCTGGCATATCCCATAAGAGACATCAGAAGAATCACCATCACTGCATTCAAAACCAAGCTATATCCGGCTCGTATGGGCATTTTCCCCCAGACCATTTCCGTTGTCGTCTTTGCACTTTTCAACAACAAGGCGGTCAAAGGCGTAAATGTCACCATAATAAAGCCTACGATAAGAACCTGGGCCACAGAGAAATAATTAATACGAATAATGGCAGGGACAAAATAACCCCATACGCCTAATACAATAACCGCAACACCACCAATAGCCAACAACACATTCATGATGACTTTTGCCGCTTTGGCCCAGCCAGCCGTTTCTTGTTTTCCCGCACGCCAATACATGATAAAACTCATAAATGTGACGAGAATCATGATATTGGCTACGGTCATTTTTGCCGACATCACGCCGAATACCCCAAGCAGAGGATGGTGGGTCCCTCCCATTTTCTGGGCCTCGACCAGGGTCGCCACCAAAGTATGAGGAGTCATCCACACGGCAAGACACAATAGCAAAATGACCAGCATAGCCATAATTGGCTTTTTATACTGCTTTTCCGACCCTGGTATCCGATACGTTATACCCATCCAGAAATAGTAATTCGCGCCAAGAAAGAGTACCCCGATGAGCATGGCTTGCAGAATAAACAACCATGCCAGGAATCCACCCATGAGTGTAATACCCATCTGCTGGTTGTACTGATAAATTTCACGCATGAGCCAATAGCCGGCAAAAGGGAGGGGCAACATACCAAACACCCCAATGAAATTACCCACATATCCCATCCAATCATAATGCTCGCGTTCTTCCTGGGTAAGCGCCAGGAGGTATCGTATTCCTGCATACGCTCCAACAATAAACCCACCCAGAACTACATTTGCGATAAAGCGATGAATATTGACAGGCATCCATGTCGGATTTTGCATGGCCATCCATGTCCTCGCCCAGACATCACCATCCCCCACCACCACTGGACTGGCCTGGAATGTAGCCCAGGAATTTGGAATCATCATGATCCCAATGGCAAATAAATTCAAAAGGAATCCTAGGAAAATATGAAAGGCTTTTTTATTCCCCTGCATGTAATCCCAACCGTACCAATACATGTACAGAACGGCTGTCTCAGCTAAAAACAGAAGACAGTAAGCCATAAAAGACGGAAAGAACATATCAGTCAGATAAGCCATAAGCTTTGGATACAAACCAATAAGAAGGAAAAGAAGAATGCCCCCAAAAAGAGCCGTGGTGGCATAAGCGGAGGTGAGAAGCTTCGTAAATTCTTTGGCCAACTTGTCATATCGAGCTTCTTTTGATCTCCAACCAACAATCTCACAAACCCACGCAAAAATCGGGACACCCAAAACAAATCCGGCAAGCAAGAGATGCTGCTGAGCAACAATCCATATCAAATTCCGACTACCAATCCATGGAACATCACGATATTCGACCGACATGGCTTTGGTTTCTGCACCACCAGCCATCGCCAAAACGGGAAGCAACAACACAGTAAGAAAACTCACCCATTTAAAAATATTTGGCATATTTTCAAAGAATCTCGCAATGCTCACTTGTTGGACTTGGCCTGCCGATTTCATTACTAGGCCCCTTTCACTCGTTCATTTTTAAGAAACCAAGCAAATTTTCTATTTTCATGGCTCATACTTGCTTTATTTCCCCTTCTCAGCCTGTGCCTTTGAAGAAGCTTGCTCTTTTACAGGCTTCCCATTTGCTTCTTTTGACTCATCGCTCTTTTCTTCTTCTAGTTTTTTGACGACTAATTCTGCCTTAGCTAAAACTTTTGCAGCTTCTTTCAGAATTTTTTCCGGCTCAACCTTCTCTTCTTTTGTTCCTGTTGAAATAAATTCATAATCCTCATGAGGATGTGGAGTTGTCGAGGGCAACAGAACCCAGAAAACAAAAACCAGAATAACGCCAGTTCCAGTAAAGGCCGTCAACAATAAAGTCTGATCTTTTGGAATACGCAAAGCATCCCAGAAATTAGCCTGATCTTCAACCGTGCCAGCGAAAGGCAGAGCATTTTTGACAAATGGTTGAGTGAGCCAACCAAGACCATATAACCAACCTAAGATACAGAGAATAAGAACAAGAGTCGAGACACTCCCCCACATGACTAACTCCAGAGTAATCTGCTCCGCAACGCCCAAAGATGGATAGAGGCCCTCCTTGAAGGAATGGACAATACTGGATGTGGCAGATTTTGCTAATCCAGTTACGTTTGAAACGATAATTTTAATGAGCGGTAAAGCGATGGCTGATAACACCGCCCAGCGAATCCAGAGTTTCAGTCCAAAACCCGGCTGTGGGTCCACTTTGAGGCGGTCAATCATGACGGTCCGTGCGCAAAGGCCAAGTGCCCAAATATCGATAGGCAAGGAGATCAACAACAAAAGATAGAATCCCGTCCCTTCCCATGGGTGCATATGAGCAGCCAACAACAACAGACAGACCACCATTTTAATGGGAAACCCCGTCCAAAATGTTGGCCAAAAAATGAGAAGCCCTAACTTAATATTCGACATAGGCATGAGGCGCTTTAATCTAAAAATTCTCTATTAATGATTGCTGAAACGGTAAAGACCAGGATAAAGAGCATAACGCCTATCCACCCAACAAGAGCTATCGGTCTCTTAAAGAGGTTGCGCTCAGGGTTGGTATCAAGAAAGGGAAGGGCTGCCAAAAAAGCCATGAAAGCACCGGGAAGAATTATGGCCCCCATTAATTGCCCCAATTCCCCACCAAAAATCTTCAGACGAAGCAATTGAAAGAGGAAAAGAAAATACCATTCAGGCTCAGGGTGATAATCGCCTGGATCAGGCGTGGCCTGTTCCAATAAAACCACTGGTTCAATGAAAGCCAATGAACAGATGATGAGAAACACGCTCGCCATCGCCACAATATCTTTCCAAATTTGACGTGGAAAGAAATAATCCGTCTTGGCCTTCAATTCTTCTGGAGTCCCTCTAAAGGGACCAGCAGGCCCGGCTTTTCTAAATAAGAAGATATGCAGGCCAGCTAAACCCATAAGCGCTGCCGGTAAAACCATCACATGAATCACAAAAAACCGGCTTAACGTCATCTGCCCCGGAGTAGGCCCGCCTTTTAAAAATCTCGCCATGAAATCCCCAATGATAGGGGTTTTATCCATGATTTCTACACCAACAACTGTGGCCCAATAAGCTCGTTGATCCCATGGCAACAAATACCCGGTGAAACCAAATCCCATCACAATGCCAAAAAGAGCCAATCCAACCAACCATACGAGCTCTCTTGGCTTTTTATACGCCCCCCACAAAAAGACTTGGGACATATGGGCAAACACCATCACCACCATAGCCGAGGAGCCCCAAAAATGGTAGCTCAGAAGAAACCAGCCGTAGTCAACTTCGTGAATAATGTACTGCGTGCTGTCATAGGCATGGTCTGCACTGGGGACGTAATAAAACATCAGCAAGATCCCAGTGACCACTTGAAGGATAAAAATAAACAGGAGAACAGACCCGAAGGCATAGGCCCACCTGGAACCACCAGGGATCGGTTCATTCATCATCTTAGCCTGAATAGTCTTCAGACCCACTCGCTCATCAACGAATTCAATAATTTTCTCAAACGGATTCGGTTGATTGACGGGTTGAATTTCCTTCTGCATTGATTTTCTTATCCTAAAATTTCAAGCTATTTATCAAAGAAGTCGAATGAGTTTTTTTACGCCGGCTTTATATTCAATATCTACAATTTGTATTTCTCCAGCGGCATCAACCTTAAGAGGAAGAACATCCAAACCACGAGGGGCCGGACCACTAATAACCCGCCCTGCCTCATCATACAGACTCAGATGACAAGGGCAAAGAAACACTCCATCAGGGTTACTCTTCGTCCTCCTCCATTTATAGCCACACCCTAAATGAGGGCATTTACCAGAGAATCCAATGTACGGAGAATTAGCCTTATTCACATGAAGCAGATCGCCTTTATTATCGTAAAACTTCGAATCCTTTCCTCCATACACCGCTTTTTGTACTTCTGGTGTGGCTTTCACAATCCAGATATTTTTTTCAATTTGCTGCTCAGGCATAAAGGCTTCTTTAAATCCTCGCTTAAACTTAAATTGAAAGCCGATATTTTCTTTTTTAATTTTCTTCACATTACCAACAGAAAACCAAGCATTGTCGAAAGGCCTATACATAGGCTTCATCAGATATTTCAAAACCGGATATGCCAGCGGTAACGCAATAAGTGCCCCAATCGCATTGGTCATATTAAAAAAGAATGTCCTTCGTGGAACGCCTTGCTCCAACCGGGGAAGGGGCACCAATATTTCACCAGACTCCACATGCACGCGATCTTCGAGATGGGCTATTTCTACTTCATGGATTGTGACAAATTGATCTCGCTCAATGGCAGGAAATTGCCTGAACTCATCCGGTGAACATCGGAGGATAATTTCCTCTTCACTCACAATCTGTTGAACTTGACCTATAGGAATTTGACGATCAATTCCATGAGACCCAATTTCCCGCACAACCACATGACTGATTTCATGCGTTAACGGATCAACAATAACTTTGGAAATCTTTCCGACTTCCTGATCACCACAGAGAGTTTTAGCAGTTAATTTTGGTTGCATAATGAGAGACGAATCCTTGTGCCGCCCATGCTAATACATTTTAATCGGTTTTGGCGTATCTACCGAGGCATCTTTCAATGTCGAAAGAAACGCTATCAAGGCAACGATTTCTTCCTCAAACATGAGATCTCGATACTTATCAGGCATTTTTCCTTTTTTGTATTGTTTGTCAAAGCCTTCCGCTTTCCACTTCTTGGGATAGAGGAGCTTCTCCCGCAACTGCTCAGAGGTCATAAGGCTTCCAATGTTATCAAGAACGGGACCACGCTTCTTCCCGCCTGACCCGAATAATTTATGACAGTTATAGCATTCCTGTAACTCCCATTGCTCTTTTCCAAGGGCAACAAGATCACCTGAAGCGGCTCCAGACATTGCGCTTGCGCTCTCCACTATTTCCACTTTAGCTCCAGCGCCAAGCGAAGCTAACTGCTTAGAAATCGCCTTGGCCCTCTCATCTAATTCTTTTGTCCTGGCAATAAGCTCCTCGGCTTTACCTTGCGCAGATCGCTGCTTTCGCAATTTGAGCACCTTCACAATCTTTCCTGCTTCAATGGTAGGGTCGAATTGAGGAAGAATAGTTGCTCCGGCGATATACATTCCAGAAAGTAGAACATAAAACACCAGCAATGCCGCAATAGCTTTCACACCCTCTAATCGCTTCATTGGAGGGGCATCCAAGAGGATAAACACAGCCGACCCAAGCATCGCATAGAGAAAAAACATTAATTGAAAGATCTCGGGGAAATGCGTCTGTCGAGCCCCGACAACCAATGTCACCCCAATAACGATTCCAATGGTCATTTTCTTTATGACACTTTTCATGAAGCTTTGGTTAGCCATACGATTCCTTTTCTTCCAAATTCATTCTATTTGGCTTCAACGGGAACAGTCGATCCTTGAGGGACCATTGACTTCGAGCCACCAGGACGAAGAGTGACCATAATGGCAAAACTGACTACTGCAAAAAATACAATCGTCACTGCAGTAATCCACCAGGCCGAGTAGGCTAATGTAGGAGTAAATGCTTCTGCCGTAAAATCAGGAACCAAATTATACACATGATAGTATTTTCTTGTGAGCGACCGAACCGTTCCCATCAAACCCATGGTCCAAATGGCACTAAATGCAAGGAAAATTAAGACAAACTGTGAAGCAAAATCTATCTTTCCCCAAATAATTGTTCCTTGTTTAATTGCACGATTATACATAATGTAGTTGACGATTGTGAGGTACACCAGGGTAAAGGCCGCAGCATTTTTTGCAGGCATAAGCGCCAGCTCTTGAGCCCATTCCGGCAATTCAAGGTCATGTGTGGCGAGGCCCTGAGTCGCAACAAAACCATGAGGCGTCATCCAAATGGCATCGGCTACCACAATCATGAGGAACCCTATTTTAATCATGGTGAAAGCAGAGACTGTGAAATTTTTCAGGCCAGGAATTCTTGCAAGAATCATTGGACCAATGACGAGAGACGCCAAGAATATCAGCGATTGCCATTCAGGCGGAGGGAACATTTTCCAGGCAACCCCCATGACGGCTGGCATAATGAGTACAGCCAGAGCCACAAATCCAGACATTCTAATCTTCTCAACTCCCTCAATGCGCTTAAGACTTAGCCAGATATAGTAATTACTGGCCAAAAATATAAGTCCAATCATCGCTCCCTGCATTTCAAAGAACATGGACAATTGGTCTGCCATCATATAGGGACAAATAGAAGCATCATAATCACAAAGTTCATATGCCAGGATATATCCCATGAATGGAAGTAACAACAAGGCTCCCACTCCAATCATATTCCCAACAAAACCCATCCAATCATAGTAGGATCGCTCTTCATCAGTTTTCGCACCCATGTACATATAAGCAGCGATCAAGCCTGCAATGAAGCCTCCAAAAGTCACATTCCCCACCATCCTATGGAGGTTGAGCGGCATCCAACTAAAGTTAGACATTTTATCCCAGAGAGTCGCCGTTTCCATAAATTCAACCAATGAGACGCCTTCTGCGGCTTTAGCAGGCGTATTCATAAATGACGTTGGCCCGTCAATCACAAACAACGTGACCATCCCCACCAAATTCAAGAGGACTCCAAGGGCAATATGGCGCCCCTTCAAGGACCCTTTCATTGAATCCCAAGAATAAAAATATGTGTAGAGAACAATGGTTTCCAGGATAAACAAGAGGGGATAAATCACCGCAAAGACAAGGAAAAAATGCTTAATCAACCAGGTTGAAAAATCAGGATAGGTACCAAGGAGCACAAAGAGGAACAACCCACCCGTCAAAGCCGTCATACTATAAAGAATGACGGTGACCTTAATCACCTCCTTGGCAAGACGATCATACTTTGGATCGTTATTTTTGTGACCAAGCCATTCAGCCACCACCGCAAATATTGGTGCACCCAATATAAACGCGGCAAATAAAATATGCAGATTGGCTACGACCCAGACGGCCGTGCGATTTCCCACATAGGGGAAATCCACGGTTGGGGCATCAGGAACTTGGGCATACGCTACCGCTGCCCCACATACCATCAGACCAAAGATAAGCCAAACACTTCTAATTAAGGTTCTCAAGGGTGGCACCCCTCCTTATCTTTCTTCCCGTCCGGGAGTCCGCGCTTATATGTTATTACTGAGCCGCATCTACTGGAGCCTCAGCTTCTGGAGCATCTCCTGCTGGAGCCTCAGCTTCTGGAGCATCTCCTGCTGGAGCTTCAGCTTCTGGAGTATCTCCTGCTGTTCCTGCTGCCACCCATTTTTTTGCCGCCACATCATATTCCTTGCCCTTAAGACCGAATGTTGATTCAAACGCAATGACTTTCCATATTTCATCTTCCGAAAGTTTGCTCTTCCATGGCTTCATTTTGGTGCCCTTGACACCTTCGTTCACCCGCCAAAACCACACGGAATCCGAATAGAGCTCCATTTGCTCTGTACGCCTGAAGTCTCGAGCGCCAGCCTTCACAGGCTTCCCGTTTTTTCCATGGCAACTGGCACAATTGACATCGATATTTTGCACACCAATAAAGATGGCTTTCCCCTCTTCAAGAATTTCCGGGTTATTCCAATAACCGTCAGGCATATGCTTGTCAGCATATTCAGGAGGTGCCGGAGGAGGCGGAACCGGAGGTCCCTCGCCACCACCACAAGCTGACAAAGAAATCCCCATAACAGCCATCCCTATCACCATCATACTTTTCACATTTCGGTATTCGTTCATTGCTCCCCCTTGCGTACGTGATTGCTTTTTGTTCCTAATTTTTACCAACTCCCTTGATCAGATATTTTCGATAAAAGCACATTCACAACAACCCCACCCTACCAAATGGCCCACTCAGAATTTGAGCATTCAGGCTGCTGCAAAAAGACGAGGTTTTTTATCACAGACTCACGTCGAGCGTCAATCAATTTCTCTGGCCTACCAAGTAACCATCTTGCCAAGCAGTCCCCATTACTTAAAGGAACAACGAATTGACATTCGTGTAAAATTTAATTTAGAAAAAAGGAGAGGGCCGAAAAAATAAAGAGGCTTCACGATCTAATTCATCTGTGGCTTTTGCCATTTCTTTGCCCAATCATCCCACGAACGACCAAACGCCGTATCTTCTCCACTGAATTCTACTCCGGCTATATCGTGATATTGTATTATGCTGGGCTCTACCTGGTTCGCTAGAAAAATTTGGACAGATTGATGAGAAGCTTCCTTCTGACGATCAAACACATAACCAATGACCGACTCTCCAGTTTTAAGGTGAAGCGTCACGTCCCCCCGGTAATCACACGCATGCCTAAGAACGTCCGCCAACTCTTCTTCATTGGAAGGCTGCAAACGACGGCCTTCCCACGATTGCGGATGACCGTCAAAAGAATTCTGGTTGCTCATGCTAAGGATAGTGATTCAGAGAGGATTATGGAATGGGTAAAAACGCAAACGTGACAAGCAAGTACGCGATCGCTATACCGCATTGGGAAAGAGCGTAGATCGGACCGTGCCGAAAAAGCCGCTCCAGGAGCTGAAGGTGTCTTGGACCGCAGAGGCTTCATAACCACAATGCACCATACAATCACGACACTGCTCATGACGGCCAGTCCCATAGCTATCCCATTCCGTCTCTTCCATTAATTCTCGAAACGTAGAGGCATACCCTTCCTGCAATAAATAACAGGGACGTTGCCAGCCAAAGATATTGTATGTGGGATTTCCCCATGGAGTGCATTCATAATCCCGTTTCCCCATAAGAAATTCCAGAAACAACGGAGACTGATTAAATTTCCACTGTTTTTTACGCTTGGTGAGCAATTGGGAAAACAGCGCCCGCGTTCGATCACGCTTGAGAAAGCTTTTCTGGTCAGGGGCCTTATCGTAACTATAGCCTGGTGAAATCATCATGCCTTCAATTCCCAGCTCCATCATTTCATCAAAAAATCGACGGACCCGAGTTGGTTCCGCATCATCAAAGAGCGTCGTATTGGTCGTGACGCGAAATCCCTTCGCCAATGCCGCCCGAATCGCTTTGATGGCCACATCATAGACCCCGCTACGACACACCGCATGATCATGCTCTTCCTTCAGACCATCCATGTGAATGCTGAACGTCAGATATTTTGATACAGGATATTCCTGTAATTTCCGCTCAAGAAGAATCGCGTTTGTACACAAATACACATATTTCTTTCGCTTCACGAGTCCTTCAACAATCTCCGGCATCTCTGGATGAATCAGAGGTTCCCCTCCAGGAATGCTGACAATCGGAGCCTCACATTCATCTGCAGCGGACAAACATTGCTCCGTCGTCAAGCGTCGATTCAAGATATGATCCGGGTATTGAATTTTTCCACACCCGGCACATTCCAAATTACATCGAAACAATGGCTCCAGCATCAGAACCAATGGGTAGCGCTTGACTCCACGAAGTTGTTGAGACAACGCATATTGCGCCACGGTATACATCTGGGAAATAGGTACGGCCATAACTAATTCACCTCCACAAGCATGCCTGGATGGATTGCTCGAACGAACACCACTACCAGGATACCCGTTGCACTTGAACGACACGAATCACTCGCGCCAATATCATATTGCCTATAGATTG
>SMVB01447590.1_pt1 | contig 24892 bp, 19 predicted proteins | sample 2456461 | NCBI WGS metagenome assembly SMVB01 (sample SAMN11095934, study PRJNA526329) | marine sediment metagenome | biome: Marine sediment; feature: Surficial sediment; material: Deep marine sediment; isolation source: Hadal surficial sediment | place: Pacific Ocean | collected 2014-05 | depth...
CACGGGGATTACCGTCTGGACAATATGATGTTTCACCCAACCGAGCCCCGGGTGATCGCCCTGCTCGACTGGGAGTTGTCCACCCTGGGCCATCCCTTAGCCGACCTGGCCAATCAGTGCATGGCCTGGATGTTGCCTCGCGAGGGTCGTGTTAAGGGCCTGGCTGGCGTTGATCGCGGCGCCCTGGGCATTCCCACCGATGAGCAATACATCGCCGCCTATTGCGAACGAACCGGGCGCAGCGGTATTGAAAACTGGTCATTCTATTTAGCTTTTTCGCTATTTCGCCTGGCGGCAATCTTGCAGGGCATTCGCAAGCGAGCCCTGATTGGTACGGCCTCCAGTGCCGCGCCAGATTCGGGCAGCAACGCGGTAATGCTCATTGCCTCCATGGCGCTTGAATTAATTGAATAACATACTGAGGAGATCGAATATGTCAGAAGAAGTCGTATTGGTAGAAATTGACGAAGGCGTCATGACCATCACCCTGAACAGACCAAAGGCCAGAAACGCTGTCAACCGAGCACTGGCAGAAGCCCTGGCCGCGGCGCTGGATGAATTGGACGCCAACGATGACGTTCGCGTGGGTATTTTGACGGGCGCCGAGGGTACGTTTTGCTCCGGCATGGACCTCAAGGCATTTGTGTCCGGCGAATCACCGTCCATTAAGGGCCGCGGCTTAGGCGGCCTGACCGAACAGCAACCCAAAAAACCACTCATCGCAGCGGTGGAAGGCTACGCGCTGGCCGGGGGTTTTGAGCTGGCCATATCCTGCGATTTAATCGTCGCGGCAGACACCGCGCAATTCGGCATCCCCGAAGTGAAACGCGGCCTCGCTGCGGCGGCGGGCGGACTGATAAAACTACCCAGACAGATCCCATCGCGCCTGGCCATGGAATTGGCGCTCACCGGCGAGTTTATCAGTGCCCAGCGGGCGTATGACGTTGGCTTGATCAACCGGGTGGTCGATGCGGGCACAGCACTGGCTGGCGCCAAGGCCCTGGCGGCAACCATTTCTGCCAACGGTCCCCTGGCCGTGGCGGTCAGCAAGCAAGTCGTGGCGCAGTCCGGCGATTGGTCCGACGCCGAGATGTGGAAAAAACAACAGGAAATGGTCATGCCCGTTTTCGTCAGTGAAGACGCCATTGAAGGCGCCACAGCGTTTGCCGAGAAACGCCCACCAAACTGGAAAGGCCGCTAACCCCGAGCCGACAAGTTGCGCGAGCAAACTAGGAGACCATTATGTCAGAAGCTTGGATTATCGATGCCTGTCGTACCCCCCGGGGGATTGGCAAAAAAGGCAAGGGGGCGCTGGCCGATGAGCACCCGCAACACCTGGGTGCAACCGTACTGCGGGCCATCGCCGAGCGCAATAATCTCAATACGGCGGAGGTGGGAGATGTCATCTTTGGCACCAGCTCACAGCGCGGTCGCCAGAGCGGTGATCTGGCCAGAATGGCCGCCCTGGATGCGGGTTTCGATATTCGCTCCAGTGGCATGACTCTGGACCGTTTTTGCGGTTCCGGCATAACCTCTGTAAGCCTGGCCGCCGCCAATATCATGTCGGGTATGGAAGATCTGGTCATTGGTGGCGGTGCCGAGATGATGTCAACCTTCGGCGAGGAAGGCGCCCCAATGTCGCCTTTCCTGGACAACGGCAACCTGCGCCTGCGTGAGACCCATCCGCAGCCTCACCAGGGTGTCTGCGCCGATGCCATCGCGTCTATGGAGGGGATTGATCGGGAAGCGCTGGACAGCCTGGCCACCCTGTCACAGGCCCGCGCCGCCGACGCCATCGCAAACGGTCATTTCGACAACAGCCTTATCCCCGTTCATAAACTGGACGGTTCTATCGCTCTGGATCGCGAGGAGTTCCCAAGACCGGGTACCACGCTGGAGAGCCTGAGCCAGTTAAAGCCCTCGTTTGAGGCGATGGCGGACTATCCGCTGGATGAAGCGGGTACCACGTTTCGCACTATGATGCACAAAAAGTATCCCGGCCTCGAAATTCTGCACTCCCACCACGCGGGCAATTCATCGGGGGTGGTAGACGGCGCCGCCGCGATATTGCTGGCCTCTCCCGAGTACGCCAAAGCCAACGGCATGAAACCCCGGGCCAGGATAAGAGCCATGTGCAATATGGGCGACTGCCCCACCCTCATGCTCAATGCCCCGGTGCCGGCGGCGAAAAAAGTGCTGGCCAAAGCGGGCCTGACCACTGCCGATATCGACCTGTTTGAAATCAACGAAGCGTTCGCAGTGGTCGCCGAAAAGTTTATCCGGGATCTGAACCTGGATCGCGAGAAAGTGAACGTCAATGGCGGGGCAATGGCTTTGGGCCATCCCATCGGTGCCACCGGTTCAATGCTGATTGGTACGATTCTGGACGAACTGGAACGACGCGATCAGCAGTTTGGCCTGGTGACCATGTGTGCCGCGGGCGGCATGGCGCCCGCTATGATTATCGAGAGAATCTAAGGGCGCTAATGTGCCTTCATCTTCGCCGCTGCGAAGATGAAGGACTTCAAGCTACGCTGCCGCCCGGCGGCTTGATTTGACCAGACCTACGGGCGATTTCCCGGCTTTGGGTTTCGCCCCTTTTTTCACGGCAGGCTTTTTGTCCGCAGCGCGACTTTTCCTAGCATCGCCACCGGGTGTTCTTTTGCTCATGGCCTCCCTATCTGCGCGTGTTGCCGGCGGACGGCGACGGGAGGATCTGGGTCGATGTACCTGCGCGGCAGGCCTGAGATCACCGTATTCAAAGCGGTGTAATATCTCTTCCATGGTGCGACCAATTTTTGTGCAGATCCGTATCGACTCGATATTGGGATAGGCTGAATGCTCCCCGCCCTCCATCAATCCGATTAAATCCTTCTCCGACAGGTGAGACAGCACTTTGCCCGGGTTATACCAGCGAAAACTTGGCACAATATTAATATCGCCACTGTATTCCTGGTCTATGAGGCTGTGTATACCGTTTAGAAATAAGTTAAAACGCGGCCACTGATCACCTTCCTTTTGCACCAGACCCCGGTAAAAATTCAGGATTTCCCGCCCAACACCGATACCGAGACTGCCCAGGGCAGAGGCGAGTTTATTGGGCTCCCGGTCATTGCGTAAAAATGGTATGGCGATGGGGTTAACCATACTGACAATATAATGATTGGTGCTGAACAGGCGCGACAAACGTTTTGCCGGAAGGTCATCTGCGATAGAACCGTCAACCCACCTGCGCGAAGGCAAATACGGTTGCGCCTCACCGTGGGCATTTTTTGCCATCAGCATGACCGATGGGAAAACGCCGGGAACCGCGCAGGAAGCGATAACCGCAGAACGTACGTATACGTTGGGCGAGGTGATGGCATTCAATAATCGAGATCGCTGATGAGCCTCCGCGGGCGCAACAGTGATACTGATCTGCCGGCCGGTTTTCTCGTAGGCCTCCTGGAAGGTCATATCGGGCATCAGCCGGGCAATAATATTTTCCAGGTCGTGCACATCCACCTGGGGGTTGGCACCGAAAAACATACGGGAGAAGATGCTGGCTTCACGCTCGGCCTCAAAATGGATGTTGGCGGGGTCCATGAAGTGCTCGAGTTCCTCGTCGGTATGCGTGCCCAGGGTACCGGCAATCAGGGAGCCGGCACTTGAGCCGGATATTACTCTGGGCAGGAGGTTTTCCGCCAGCAGCGCTTTTACGACCCCCAGATGGTAAAAGCCAAGCACCCCGCCACCGCTTAACATCAGTGCGGAGCGGCCATAGCAAATATTGGCACGGTAGAAAAAATCGAGCTTCTGCTGGGTGCTTATCTCATCACATTCCAACTCTGCCAAAAACCTCAGCGAATCATCGATCTCATCGATATATTGTTCTATCAAACGCTTGGTGCCAAAATTTGCTTTCCGGTAGAGGCTGCTGCGGCCCATGCCTCCCATATTGCCGTGAATACCCTCATTGAGGGTAAACAATAACCCCTGATAATCGTGGCGCGCCCGCAAGCTGCGCAAGCGATCCAACCGCAGGCGAATCTGGACGTAATCATATTTGGTGGTCTGGTCAACATCGCGCCAACGCCGGTTACCCGACAGCTCGTCGTGTTCCTTGGCTGCCTCACTCCACCGTTCATAGTCAGTGGCTTTGTCCATTTGTCGCTGTATTTTCTTCAGTTTGCGGGGGCGTATCACATCGGACCTCGAATCAACATCGTTTTAGAGGCGCCTATTCTAATTCATGACGGAGTTGACTCCCAGTTATTTGTAATAACTGTCAACATTCAAATTCGGCCACGCGCGGATACTTGGCCCACGCTGCGCACTATAAGGCCGACCTATCACCAAATAGGAGAATTTTGTGGCCAAAAAGGTGCATACACCCCGCAATGACCCTACAATAACGGCTGCCAGGATGCGATTAAGTAGACACCGGCACCGTCGAATGCCAGAGTTACATACGCCCACAACACACAAACGTTAAATACACAGAGGTTGACCTTTTTGCGCGGATATCTGGTTGCTCTTGTCTTACTACTGGCAATATTTGGCTCGATTGGCGGCTATCTCTACCGTCAGTTTTCATCTCTTTCCACCATGGACTTCAGTTCTCCTCCGGTTACCGTCGCCGCCGCCATTGCCGAGGCGGCCACGTGGCCCAGTGAACTGTCCGCCGTCGGCACGGTAAAAGCAGCCCGAGGGGTGGAACTCAGTTCTGAGGAAAGCGGGGAAGTCATCGCCATCAGTGTCACCTCTGGTAGCCAGGTGGGCACGGGGGATTTACTGATCACGCTGAATGACAAGGTCGAGCAGGCCAGCCGAAAACGCCATATTGCCGACCTGGACCTGGCCCGATTGTTGTTTGAACGAGATCGCAAGCTGGTCAAGCAAAAGTCCATTCCGCAAAGCCAGTACGACCGTTCCAAAGCGGCCCTTGACAGTGCCATCGCGCAATTGGCGGAGACCGAGGCCAGGCTGGACAACAAGCGCATTCACGCCCCTTTTGCCGGAACTATCGGAATCATTCACGTTAAGGTCGGTGATTATGTCGAGCCCGGCACAAAAATCACGACCTTACAGGATCTGTCCGAATTGGAGGTCGATTTTACCGTTCCGGAACGGCACTACCCCAGTCTACGGCAGGGTTTGGCCATCACAGTGAGGTCCTCCGCACTGGAGGGCCGGCAACTGCAGGCCACGTTGACGGCGGTCGATTCTCGGGTGGAATCCAGAACCCGCAATTTGTTGATGCGAGCCAGTTTGAAGGAGGCCCAGGGGCTGCTGCCGGGAATGTTCGCCGAACTCACCATCGACCTGGACAACCCCATTTCGCTGGTGACGGTGCCCGAAACAGCCGTTAGCTACTCACTGCACGGCAATACGGTCTACATCATCGAACAAGATGGCGATGAGCTGACCGTATCTCCCAGAATCGTAAAAACAGGTGATTCCCGCGAAGGACGCATTGCGATTCTGGACGGGGTTAAGGCGGGGGAGACCGTTGTTACAGCGGGACAAAACAAACTGTTTCGCGGGGCCACGGTTATCGTGGATTCGTCGGTGACGTTCTAACGATGAAATTTACCAATATTTTCATTCAGCGCCCGGTCCTTGCCATCGTAATCAGTGCACTGCTTTTACTGTTGGGGATACAGGCGGCAACTCGCATTTCAATACGCGAATTTCCCGAATTGGAAAGAAGCGTCATCTATATCTCAACCTCCTACCCGGGTGCCAGCGCCCGCACGGTACAGGGTTTTGTCACTACGCCCTTGCAAATAACCATCGCCGGGGCCAGGGGCATTGAGTACATGACGTCTGACAGTAGTCCCGGACAATCCCAGATCACGGTCCACGTAAGGCTGGGAGAGAACAGCAGCAACGTACTATCGGAAGTAATCGCCAAGGTCGATGAGGCCAGAGGAGATCTGCCCAGGGACATCGAAAGCCCCGTCGTCAGTACTGCCAGCGGGGATGATGCGCTGATGTACCTGGCATTCTACAGCGAGCAAATGGACATTTCCCAGGTGGCCGACTACCTGGTGCGTGCCGTCCAGCCGGAACTCGCTACCCTGCAGGGCGTGGGCAAGGCAAACATCTTCGGGAGTAAGCACTTGGCCATGAGAATTTGGCTTGATCCCGTGCGCATGGCGGCCTTCAGCGTTACCGCAGAGGATGTCAGTGAGGCCATCAATCGGGACAACTACATCTCCACCGCCGGCTCTACCGAGGGCAACCTCGTTCGCGCTACGATTGATGCGAAAACAGATATGCAGACCCCGGAGGCGTTCGCCGCGTTGACCATTTATCAAAATGGAGAAGAGCGTGTACGCCTGGGCGATGTTGCCGAGATAGAATTATCGTCGGAAAACACCCAGTTCAGTTCGTTCTCCAGTGGCCGTGAGGCCATCTTCATTTCTATCAGCCCCACCCCGGACGCCAACCCCCTGGACGTCTCCAAAGCCGTGAAAGAGGCGCTGCCGCGGATTGAGGCCGCTCTACCGGCGGATATGGAAATGCTATTGGACTGGGATGGCTCAATCTCCATTGAAGCGGCCCTGAAACAAGTTGCCATCACACTGGTGGAAGCCGGATTGATTGTCATGCTGGTGATCTACCTGTTCCTTGGTTCGTTGCGGGTGGTTGTTATTCCACTGGTGGCCATCCCGCTCTCGCTGATCGGCGTATTGTCCCTCATTCTCGCCATGGGTTTTTCCATCAACCTGCTCACCCTGCTGGCCATGGTCATTGCCATTGGGCTGGTGGTGGATGATGCCATTGTTGTGGTGGAGAATATTCACCGCCATATTGAGATGGGTGCGAGCCCCACCGAGGCGGCCTTGAAAGGCGCCCGTCAGGTGGCCCTGCCGGTCATTGCGATGACGCTGACCCTGGCAGCGGTCTACGCCCCGATTAGCTTCATGGGCGGGCTGACCGGCGCCCTGTTTAGCGAATTCGCGCTGACCCTGGCAGGTGCCGTGGTGGTATCGGGTGTTATCGCCCTCACCCTCAGCCCTATGATGTGCTCTCGCGTGCTGAAGGATCACGACCATCAGGGGCGCTTTGCCCTATGGCTGGATAACTTTTTCCTGGCCATGATCCGCACTTACAGCAAATTGCTGGCAGCGTGCCTGGACAACCGCGGTGCCGTGTTGCTGTTTAGCGCCTGCATCATCGCCAGCTTACCGTTACTGTTCTCGGTTACCCAGGAGGAATTGGCGCCCGAAGAGGACAGCGGCTCGCTCTATGTTATGGCCAACGCGCCCCAATACGCCAACTTGCAGTACATCAATTACTTTTTGGACGACATTGTAGACCTGTGGCGGGAAATCCCCGAGGTCAGTCACTCCTGGCAGGTGAGCTCCCCCAATTTCAATATCGGCGGTTTGACGCTGGATCACTGGGATGACAGGGTTAGGACCCAACAGGCGATACAAGCCGAGTTTCAGCAGAAACTGAACGGCATCTCCGGCCTTGAAGCATTCACCTTCGGCCCGCCCCCCCTACCGGGATCCGACGCTGGTCTACCGGTTAACTTTGTCGTCGCATCCACGGCAAAACACGAGGAGGTCGAGCGGGTGGGAGCGGCTTTACTTCAGGCAGCACGCGAGTCAGGGCTGTTTATATTCATCACCCAGAGCCTCCAATTTACCCGCCCGGAAATTGAAGTAAAAATCGACCGGGCCAGCGCCGCCAGACTGGGAATTTCCATGCAATCTATCGGGCGTACGCTGGCGGTCATGCTGGGTGAGGCCGAAACCAATCGCTTCAGCCTGGAGGGGCGCAGCTACAAAGTCATTCCCCAGGCTGCCCGGGGTTTCAGATTGACTAAAAAAGAGTTGGAAAAATACTATCTGCGTACCGCCAGTGACGAACTGGTACCCCTCTCAGCCGTTATGTCGTTGGAATCCTCGGTACGATCCAATGAGCTCGCCCAGTACCAGCAGATGAACAGCACAACCTTGCAGGGTATGATGATGCCGCCGAACAGCCTCGGAACCGGGCTCAAGTTTTTAAAAGACAAGCTGGCGGAAATAGCGCCGGCCGGATTCCGCGATGGCTACACCGGCGGTTCCAGGCGGTTTATCCAGGAAGCCGCATCTTTTCCAGCACTGTTCGCCCTGTCTCTCACCTTGATCTATCTGGTGCTGGCCGCCCAATTTAATAGCTTCGCCGATCCCCTGGTGGTACTGATAACCGTGCCCCTGTCCATTTTTGGCGCAGTGGTGCCTATTGCCCTGGGCTTTGCCACTTTGAATATCTACACCCAGATCGGCTTGCTCACCCTGATAGGCCTCATCAGCAAGCACGGGATTCTTATTGTCGATTTTGCCAATCAGTTCGTCAAAGAAGGGCTGAGTCGACGAGACGCTGTGATCCAGGCTGCATCACTGCGACTGCGGCCTATTCTCATGACCACCTTCGCGACGGTATTGGGTGTGTGGCCCCTGGTGGTTGCAAGTGGCGCTGGGGCAAATAGCCGGTTCAGTATCGGCCTGGTGATCACCGCCGGCATGTTGGTGGGAACCCTGTTTACCCTGTTTGTGGTGCCCGGGTTTTATCTCGCATTGAGTCCCCGAAAGAAAGTGGCAGCAAGCCCCGTACAGGCCGCTTCGGCCAATTAATCCGAGCGGGTGCCCCCTTTATACTCCTCAACCAGGTGGCGCTTATAGAGCTTGCCATTGTCCATGCGGGGCAGCTTTTCCCTGAAATGCAACGAGCGGGGAACTTTAATGCTCGACAGGCGCTCCCTGGCCCATTCCAGCAATTCAATCGCCACCTCATCGGTCGCATCCACCCAATTCATTGGCTGCACGACCGCCTGCACCGCCTCGCCGAATTCGGGGTGGGGAATGCCAAACACCGCCACATCTGCCACTTTGTCGTGGGTGATAAGCAGGTTCTCGATTTCCTGGGGATAGATGTTTACCCCCCCGCTGATAATCATGAAGTTTTTACGGTCGGTGAGGTACAGGTAATTGTCTTCATCGACATAACCGACGTCGCCGGTGGTTGCCCAGCCTTTATCATTGTAGGCATCCGAGGTTTTGCCCGGCTCATCGTGGTACTCAAACGTTATGTCGTTACCGCCAAAGTAGATCGTGCCGATCTCGCCCTGGGGAAGTTCATTGCCGTCATCGTCCAGCACGTGTAATTCACCCACCAGAGCCGGCCCCACCGAGCCGCGATGGGTTAACCAGTTGGCCGAATCGATGATGGTGACACCAATGCCTTCACTGGCAGCGTAATACTCCACGATGACCTCGCCCCACCAGTCAATCATCTGCTGCTTAATTTCCACCGGACAGGGGGCCGCCGCATGAATGGCAAATTGCATGGAGCTGACATCGTACGCACTGCGTACTTCCTCGGGCAACTTGAGCATGCGGATAAACATGATGGGCACCCACTGACTGTGGGTTATTTTATGTTCCTGGATGAGCTGCAACGCGCGCTCCGGGTCGAATTTTTCCATGATAATGGTGGTGCCGCCCTGATACAGCGTCATCAAGTTGTAGTGCAGCGGCGCTGCGTGATACAGGGGCGCGGGCGACAAATAGACCGTCTCTTCGCCGAAGCCGAAGGCTGCGCCAAGCGACAAGGCCAGGGGATAGGGGGCGTACACATCGTCACTGGCCGGGGGGATAAACACGCCCTTGGGCTGACCGGTAGTACCCGATGAATACACCATGGGCGCGCCATTACTCTGATCGGCAATAGGCCCGGTTGGCTGGGCATCGACGGCCTCTTCCCAGGACTCAAAGCCGGGCTTGATGCCACCAACCATCAAAAAATGCTCGATGTCGGTTGTCGCCTCCGCAACAATCTGCTCGGCCACCTCGGCCAGAGACAAGCAGCCGATAAACAAGCTGGCGCCGCAGTTCTTCAAGATATAGGTCGTTTCATCGCGCATGAGATGCGTACTGACCGGGGTAAAAATCAATCCCGCGCGCTGCGCCCCCCAACAAATTTCTAAAAACTGGCGATTGTTGTCCAACATCATGCCGATGTGATCCCCGGCTTTTAAACCCAGGGAGCGAAATAACTGGGCGGCCTGGTTGGAGCGTTCATCCAGTTGAGCGTAGGTCACCATCTCGCCAGAGTTCGCCATGATGATAGCGGGCTTGTGGGGGTAGGTTTCCGCTGTGATGCTGGGATGAGGCATAGTTGTTTTGTCCAATTGAATACTGTGGGGGCTATTGTCTAACTATAGAACTTTGGATGGAAAAGCGACAGTTTACTTAATGCTCTTGAGAGAAATTTATAGTCCAAGAGTTAGGTAAACTGTCACCGTGATATACAATTTCATGCGGGAAGAGTTACATTGAAATTGATAGTGGCCAACTGGTACGGAGCCATGCCGATGCGCTCCAGGAAAGGCAGCCATCGGGCATCACTCCTGAGATTGGCGATCTTCGGCTCGGTATTTATCTGGCCCAGCCCCGCGTCATGGTAGTCCAGTGCAGTATTCAGCCATTCGAATGCACGGTCCGGTTCTTCTCGATAGGCATATATGAATGCGATGTTATAAGCCGCGTCTCCTGCATACTTCTCAATCATCTGGCTCAACGCAATATCCGATTTCTTGCTTTCCCCCATGGCATGATAGATCGGAGCCAGCCCCATCAGCCTATACGCTTCGGCATTTTCCTTAAGCGTCTCCTCCAGGGCATCTTCCAGTCGGCCCTGAAGCATCCGGGACGCGCCGATGTTGTATTGGGCGCTGAGAATTCCCGGCGACAACCCCAATGCAATCTTGTAACTCGATATCGCTGCCTCGTATTGTCCTGCGCAACGGTAGAAAAACCCCAGGAAAGTGTAGCCGGCTGGATTCATCGGATCGCGGTCATTGACGAAAGCCTGTAGCGAGATGGCTGTGTCCAGTCGGCCGAGTGACCGGGCGAGATTGGCGGAACTACTGATAATTTGCAGATCTCCCGGCGCAAGGGCAAGGGCTTGCTGATAGTGCTTCGCTGCGGCCTTCAGGTCGGTTTCAAAGTGCGTTGCGATCCAGGCGAGTGTTCCGTGGGCCGAGGCGAAGTTTGGATTTATTTGCAAGGCATGCTCTGCCGCTTCTTTTGCGATCTGCAATGCCTCTCCCGGCGGAAAGTGCCCCTTGCCTGCATAATTGCAGTAAACACTCGCCAGGCCATTCCAACCCTGCGCATAATCGGGCGCGATGGAAAGCGCCTGCTCGACCAGTTCAACGGCCTTTGCGAAGCAAGCCGGGGTGCTTTGACGCTCGAGGTATCGGGACTGAAGATACAGCGCATAAGCCTCCGGATGGGTTTCAGTGACAACAGGTGGCGAACTCAAAAGAGAGTCTTTCAAATGTTCAACCACGGCGGAAGCAATTTCGTCCTGAACTGCGAATATGTCATCCAGCTCCCGGTCGAAGGCCTCGGACCACAGATGAAAACCGTCAATGGTTTTGATCAGTTGCGCAGTGATCCGTACCTTGTTTCCAGATTTTCTTACTGAGCCCTCGAGGACGTGTGCGACGCCGAGCATTCTGCCAACTTCCCGCAGGTCCCGGTTATTGTCTTTAAACACGAATGATGAGGTTCTACCCGCAACTTTGAACCGTTCAACCTGGGAAAGGACATTCAGAATCTCTTCTGAGATACCTTCGGAAAAATATTCATTGGCCGAATCTTCACTCAAGTTAATAAAAGGCAGTACAGCGATTGAGTTCTTCTCCGGGAGCGAGCCAACCGATGGACCTGCAGGCTCTTGTCCGCTTGCATCGACCTGGGCAATCAAACGGTAACCGACACCCGGTATGGTCTGGATAAACTCGGGCTTGTGCGCATTGTCGTTCAGCGCCGTTCGCAACAGGGAAATCGCACGCGATAGGGCCTCTTCGTTGACCACCAGGCCCTGCCACACCGAGCTAAAAAATTGCTCCCGTGTGAGGACTTCACCCTGATTTTTGGCCAGGAATACCAGCGTCTGCATTAGCCGGTTTTCAAGGTGCCTCTCTTCATCCCCTCTGGAGATGTTGTTGAGGTGAGGTTGCACACGCCAGGGGCCCATGAGAAATCCGGATTCCAGTTCCGAGGAGCTGAAAGTGGATTCACTCATAACGGTAACTTGCTGCGAATTTGCAAAGTACACGGCCCCTAGGTTATTGATAATTCGATATAAATATAGACCGTAAGCTTCCGTAAGACAACATACGAGTTTCATCAGGCAAAGATAAGGCGCTTAAAGTAGGGTAGTAATCAATCCGAAGAAGGTTTTGGGTTGATACAGGAAGCGCGGCACCAGCCGCAGATGTTGGCACATCGAAGTGAGGGTTATCCCATGAAAATGAATAGAAAAGTTCTTCTGGCATCCGTTATCGGCATTACCCTGGGCTGGAACTCATCAAGTTTCGCTGTCTGCTCTCCACCACAGGTTTCTGGAGTATGGGAGATGGCTTTTTCTGATGGAACCTCATGCAGACTCAGGCTGTTGAACAGCGGAATTATAAACACGAACACAAGTGTCTGCTACGACCCCGATCGCGGGGTAGCAGTTCCCGATTCGGGACAACTTAAAGTAAGTGGTAACTGCTTTGCCGAAGGAGAACTTGTGGTGGGGGGGGTAGCTATCGAGCTTCCGATCCAATTCTCCAACGACCGAACCACGGCAGCGGGGAGGTATCGAGTATCGGCCGATGGTTCAAAAGGTAGTGTTGTACTGATACGCGTACCCTAGGACTTGTAGTCTAAGTTGCTACCTGAGACCCCGCGGCGCGCACGACTCTTGCGCCCGGGGTTTCAGTACCCAATCGTAAATACCGCGGACAGTTTACTGACTTTCCTTGGGGGAAAATCGGAGCCCAAGCGTGAAAGATAAGTAAACTGTCACTAGAATTACCGGACGCTATTCCATACGACTATTCGTTACCTCTAACATATTAAGCCGTCGCTCTCGCATCAGCAAAAACAGCGGTACGGTGGTTGCCGCGGCAATAAGAAAGGTAAATACAAATAGCACCCACCAGAAGCGGTAGGACATTTTCAGGCGACCAGTCTCTACGAATGACCACACCAGGAAGGCAGTGACCACAACGCCCAAGTCATTGGTGATGGAAGCCGATGCAGAGGTTGTATACAAATCGGCAATGAAGCCGGTCTCGCGCGGCTGCAAGTTAAAATACCAGGTTACAAACAAGCCAATAATCGACATTATTCCGTAGAACACTTGCAGGCCGGTAATTTTCATCGTTAATTACTCTAGTAGAAGGTATGGGAGGGTGCCTCAACTTCGCGCTGGAAACCGAGAATCTGCAGCGGAGTATAAAATAGGTTTATACTGGCTGGACAAATATTTTTATGTTGCCTATGTCAAATTCAGCTCGAGTACTCGGACTTTTCATCGCCGCTGCGATGGGATTATTCTCTGCGTATATGTTTGTTGAAACTGGCGACTGGGTGGCGGCAGTGTTTTGCCTCGGCAGTATTGCCTACGCCGTGTTTTTTGCCTCGAAACCTTTTAGAGCAAAATAGTTCGAGTGTGATCCAGGCCGCGAGTGACTTACACTCGTTTTCGATGAAATCAGCGCTTGTTAACGAGCCGCGTCTATCGCTTCTTCGATCAGCGGAATCAGCTCCGAAATCACCATGCTTGATCCCTCGGGGCCAAACGACCCGGAATACTCTTCTAACGCAACATAGCCGGCGTAATTACGCTCGATATCTATCCATGACACAGAGCCATAAAAACCCGCGTCGGTATAGAGATAGAGGCTACCGCCGTCCTCGACCGGCTCACTCCACCAGCCCATGCCATACCCTTTTTTGCCCTCCTGGGAAAGCGTACGTTCGATGCGCATAAACTTCACCGCGTCTGCCGATAAGACCTGATTGTCACCACAGGCCCCCTCATTCAAATGCATAGACAGGAGCTTGGCATAATCATCGAGATTGGTCATAGCGCCGCCCTCGATGTTGGGGTTATCCAAACCAATCAGGCTATCGATATTGCCGTCCCAACTGGTGGCATTGGACAGGTTGTTGCCGAAACGAAATATTTCAAGATCACAAGGCCCGCCAATATATTGATCGAGCAGCTGGTTCCAACTGGCGCCACCCACCGTTTCCGCAACAGCACCCGCCAAATGCCATTGACTGCCGCCGTAGTCAAACGCCACCCCGGGAGGATTGCTAACCAAATCTGGCAATGGGGTCTGGTAGATAGTTTGCGCACATTCATAGAGTGTGCCGGTCGGCGTATACTGACAGATATGCGCGCCGTACTGCCCGGTAAACGCGGCAGCCAGACCGGGAATGCCGGAACGATTGGAAACCAGGTGTTCGGTGGTAATGTCGGTAGACCATACACCCACCCAGGGCAGGTAATCGGAAATAGGGCCGTCAATTTCAAAGTCGACATTGTCGTCGTCTTCGGCGAGTGCCATTAACAGGCTCACAGCGGGCACCTTACTGGTAGAGGCCAGCAGCACCACAGTGTCAACGGTATGGTCACCAAAGGCCGTCCTGTGGATCGTCCCTTCATTTTTGTCGACGATGACGATGGATGCGCCGTCAAAATGTTCATTCTCAGCCACGAAATCTTCCAGCCTGGCATCAACTGCACTGAAATCGACCATGGGTATGGGTGCCGGCGGCACTTCGGTAACCGTGTGATCGCTGCTATCACTGCACGCCGTGACCAGCGCTATGGCTGCCAACATAGGGATGTTGTAGGTTTTCAAGGAAATCGCCTCTGATTTTGTTGTTCGGGGAGTCTACCAGACACGCAGAATGAGTTAGTCCCGGCTTGCTTATGAGTCCAGGTGGTTCAACTATTCATATCGCAGTCGGGGAAATTCCGGGACAGTTTACTTAATTCTCTTGAGGGAAATTCTTAATCCAACTGTGAGAATTAGGTAAACTGTCACTGGAATTACCTGTCACTGGAACTACCAAATCAATAATCATAACGAAGCCCGGATCAAACTATGAGAATCGAAGTCGGCGCGAGACTGCTCCCTAGCGAAAGCGCATCAAACCCTGCTGCATCGTTGTCGCCACCAACTTGCCCTGCCGGGTGAAGAAGCTGCCGTGGGCCAAACCGCGGCCGCCGCCAATCTGTTGCGCCTCCACCGTGTGTAGCAACCATTCATCGGCGCGAAAATCCTCGTGATACCACAGGGCGTGATCCAGGCTGGCCACCTGAATATGGTCATCCATAAAATTCTGCCCGTGGGCAATCATGCACACATCGATCAGAAATGCATCGGACATATAGGCCAGTATTGCCTGGTGTAAGCCTCGGCTTTTCGCCCCTTCACCAGGCAGTGACTCCATTGTTTTCATCCACATTTGAAGTTCGGGCTTGCGCGGTACCGGGTTTTCCCAATCGATAGGTTCCACCACGCGAACATCCAAATCCAGGCCGGTGACAATCTGGAAATCTTCATGCAAGGTACCGGCTTTGATGGATAGCTCGCGCTCGCTGGGTAAATCCTCCGGCGGAGGCACGTCGGGCGCCGAGGGTTGAAACTCCTCTCCCCGCGAGGCCTGCTGAAAAGACAGGAAGCTCACCAGAATCGGTTTGCCACCCTGTAAGGCCACCACCCGCCTGGAGTTGAAACTGCGACCATCCCTGGCCCGTTCAACCTCATAGTCGATGGATTTGGCCGGGTCTCCCGGGCGCAAAAAATAGGCGTGTTGCGAATGGAGGATTCTATCGGTTGGCACGGTCGATACGGCTACGCTAATACACTGCGCCAATACTTGCCCGCCGTACACGCGAGGCGACTTGGGGTGCATGTTCGATCCCACAAAGCTATCTTTGGTCACTAATTTGGGGCGCAGCACGTCGAGTAACTGGTCAAGCATTGGCAGTATCTACTATCATGGTCATAGGAGCGCCTATTATCCAGATTTGCCTGGCCTTGCCAAACGCTTTGCAGTGCGATTTCCTCTAATCGGCGGTATATTGTCGAATTCAGTACAGTAAACATCTACGGTGGAATGAATCCGAATGAGTGAACAGTTATCACCACATGCATTGCGAGCCAACATTCGCAGTGGCCAACACACCGACAACACATCCGGCTGTGCCACCGGTTATGTGCAGTGTAATATCGTTATTTTGCCGTCGGACTGGGCCAATGACTTTTTGCGCTTTTGTCAGCTCAACCCCAAGCCCTGCCCCTTAATTGCCACCTCGAATAAACCCGGTGATTTCTCCCTAACACCATTGGGGGATATCGACATACGCACCGACGTGCCAAGCTATCGTGTTTTCCGCGGCGGACAATTAACGGAAGAGATTACCGATATCACCAGCCTTTGGCGCGACGATCTGGTGACCTTTGCCCTGGGTTGTTCTTTTTCGTTTGAAGAGGCCTTACTGGCGGACGGACTGGAAGTTCGCAATGTAAGCGACGGCGTCAATGTGCCGATGTATCGCACCAATATTGACTGTACCAGTGCCGGCCCCTTCGCAGGAAAAATGGTGGTGAGCATGCGCCCATTCAAAGCGGCGGATGCCATTCGGGCCGTGCAGATTTGCACGCGATTCCCCTCCGTCCACGGTGCACCCATTCATTTTGGCGACCCGTCACAAATCGGTATTGGTGACCTTGGCCGGCCCGACTACGGGGATGCGGTCGAGTTGCGAGATGAGGAAGTGCCCGTGTTTTGGGCTTGCGGCGTGACTCCACAGGTCGCTTTGGAGGCGGCTAAACCGCCCTTTGCTATCACCCACAGCCCCGGCTGTATGCTGGTCACCGACCTGCGCAACAGCCAGTTGGCGATCATGTGAGGAACACCATGCTATTAAATTGCGATTTGGGTGAGAGCTACGGGAGTTGGACAATGGGCCTGGACGAACAGGTGATGCCCTTCATTGACCAGGCAAACATTGCCTGCGGCTTTCACGCTGGCGACCCGCTGACCATTCGCAGAACACTGGCTTTGGCCAAAGAGCACAATGTGACCGTAGGCGCCCATCCAGCCTATCCCGATCTGGTGGGGTTTGGCCGTCGATCAATGAATCTAAGCGCCGATGAATTGGCTGCCACAATGCTCTACCAAATCTCTGCCCTGGATGGCATGGCCCTGAGCGAGGGGCTTGAACTGCGCTATGTAAAGCCCCACGGCGCCCTCTACAACGACATGATGAGCAGTGACCGTCTGCGCGCAACCATCATGCAGAGCATAGCCAGCTATCACCGGCCCATCGCTCTGATGATGCTGGCCACAACACGCGCCCAAGTCCATCTTGAGGAGGCCGAGGCAATCGGTATTGAGGTTCTATTTGAAGCTTTTGCTGATCGCTGTTATGACACTGGCGGCTCCCTGCTGCCGCGTAGCGAGCCCGGTGCGATTCACACCCGGGAAAAAATGCTGGCGCAGGTGACACAGTTGCGAGATAGCGGCACCGTCACCGCGGTAGACGGTACCGACATTGCGTTGCGAGCCGACACGCTGTGTGTTCACGGTGACAATATGGCGGGCGTTAACGCCATCCAGGAAATCCGTGCCCTGGTTGATGGAGCGCCCCATTGCTAGAACCCATTCTTCACAGCGCGGGTGAAAACGCGCTCATCCTCTATTTGGGCGAGCAGACCAGTCCAGAGGTTTCCGGACGCGTGCAAGCGGCAGCCGCCGCCATCGAAGCGGCGCTGGGGGATCAACTTATTGACCTGGTGCCCTCCTACGCCTCACTGCTTATCATTTACGACGCCATGGCAACTGATCACCTCAGTGTCAGCACCCGTATACGCCAGGCGATGAAATCACTGACCACGCTCAGCACCGACCAACAAACCAACACAGTAGTACTGCCGGTTTACTATGCGCCGGAGTCCGGAGAAGATCTGACCGCGATTGCCAGCAGGGCAAACATCACCATTGAGGAGGTCATCGAACTGCACACGGCACTTGAGTACCGTGTGTACGCAATTGGTTTTGCCCCGGGTTTTGCCTATTTAGGTGAGGTAGATCCACGCATTGCTGCCCCCCGATTATCCACGCCACGGGCAAAGGTACCGCGCGGTGCGGTTGCCATCGCCGATCGCCAGACCGCGGTCTACCCAGCGGTGTCGCCGGGCGGCTGGAATCTTATTGGGCGTTGCCCGCTGCGGATGTTTAATCCGGAGCGCGACCCGACTATGCCTGTGACTGTGGGCGATCGTGTACGCTTCGAGGCAATCGATAAGCAGCGCTATCTGGCATTGGGAGGCGAGCTGTCGTGAGCCTGAAGGTAGTGCAGGCGGGGATTCTCAGCCTATTGCAGGATGGCGGCCGTATCGGGCAGCATCGAATTGGCTTGACCACAGGTGGCCCACTGGACCCCGAGGCATTTTCCTGGTGTAACCGGCTGTTGCAAAATGCGCCCAGTACGACCGTCATTGAAGCCAGTTTTGGTGGCCTGCAACTCGAGGCGCAAATCGATACTTATATCTGCGTAACAGGTGCGCGTATACCGCTGCGTATTGGTAAGTCGGCGAAGGATTTGTGGCGCGTCCACCCGGTAAAGTCAGGGGAGATCATCGCACTGGATTTCGCGCAAGAAGGCTGCCGCAGCTACCTCGGTGTGGCGGGAGGGTTTAGCATAGCTCCCAGTTTTGGCAGCACCGCCACGGTGGTGAGAGAACAGTTGGGAGGTTTGAACGGTGATAAGCTTTACATAGATAACCAACTCCCCTGCTCCACTCCAGCTCAGTGCCGGCCACTTTATCTGGCAGATGAGCACCAACCCAGCTATCACAATACCATTACCATCAGAGTCATTCCCGGCTATCAGCAGGCGCATTTCAGCCGCCTGCAGCAACGGCGATTTTTTAATCATACCTATACGGTCAGCGATCGTTGCGATCGCATGGGCTATCGGCTGGAGGGGCCCGCTGTGGCCTGCGAAATAGAGGGAATCTTGTCGGAGGGTATTTGTTATGGCGCCATTCAAATACCTGCGGACGGCCAGCCCATCGTATTACTCAACGATAGACAAACTATCGGCGGATACCCAAAAATAGGATCTGCGTTGTCTATCGATGCCGCCCGCCTGGCCCAATTACAGCCCGGCGGTAAGGTTCAATTTTCAGCCATAAACCAATTCGCTGCCCACAACGCATTGCACCTGGCAGCCAGTTTTCACCGGCGTACACCGGTCGCCGAGGATACGGCGGAGCCGGTACGGGAGACGGGCGAGTGACCGACCTCGATTTCAGCCTGGCGGTCGAAAACCTGTTGGTGAAGCGCAACCTGCGCCATATGCAAACGGCTCAGGCTGCACTGGACGCCGGGTATTATCTGCGGGCAGCGCTGCACCTAAAAGGGCTTTCAGGCAATGTCATTATCGGCACCGGCTTTCCGGTAAACGATACCTTTGAAACCGATGGGCCGGTCGGCGCGATCGCGTTGTACGACACATTGGAAGCGATGGGAGCCACACCATGGCTCGCCTGTGCCTCGCCCCTCTCACGCGCCCTGAAAGATGATTATCGAGTTCTGGAACTGCAGGCGGACAACCTGGCCAGCGCCGAGCGGGAAGCGCGCCGCAACCTGGACCACTTAAATCCGGCGGCTATTGTGTCTATCGAGCGCCCGGGTCTCACGCAGGACGGCCGCTATTACAATATGCGCGGCGAGGACATAAGCCAGCAATGTGGATATTTTGACCCCTACCTGGATAAAGCCAAGTGCCCCACCATCGCCATAGGTGATGGCGGCAATGAAATTGGTATGGGCAATATCGCCGGGGCGATCGCCGACCTGGAAATCAAGACATCCGTGACTCGCTGTGACGAATTATTGGTGGCCGATGTATCCAACTGGGGCGCCTATGGAATAATCAGCTTTCTGGGGCTGTGGGCCGGGGAAAATTATCTGGGTAAACTATCCCCATCGACTATTTTGGCCTACCTCTCCGCCAGAGGCAGCGTCGATGGCGTCACCCGAGAGAATACCCTTACTGAAGATGGTCTGGAGGTAGCTGAGGGCGAGAGTATTATCGCTGAACTCCAGTTATTGGTGGCCGCTAAATTAAATGATTAACCCGCACGACTGACAGGAATAGAACATGAGTATTGTTTATTTAAACGGAGAATACATGCCGATGAGCGAGGCGCGTATATCCCCTATGGATCGCGGATTTCTGTTCGGCGATGGCATTTATGAAGTGGTGCCCTCATACGATGGTAAGCTGGTTGGCTTTGCGCCCCATATGAAGCGAATGCAGAATGGTCTGGACGCGATCGAAATCAAACTTGAAATAATCCAGGACGATTGGCGCACTATCTCAAGTGAACTCATCGCCAGGAATGAAGGCAGCAATCTCGGCCTGTACTTTCACGTCAGTCGCGGCGCCGACAGCCAACGCAGCCACGCCTATCCGGATAATATCCAGCCCACCATCTACGCCTTTGCCTTTGAAATTCTCCCGGCACCCCTGCCAGATAAAAATATTGTAAATCCCTATACCGTATCCACCACCGAAGATTTGCGCTGGAAACGCTGTGATATAAAGTCCACGGCGTTGCTGGGTAATGTTATGCACTACCAGCACGGGCACGCCAGGGGCGACCAGGAGACCATCTTGTACAATCGAGACGGCGAACTGACTGAAGCCGCCGCCTGTAATGTCTATGTCGTTAAAAACGGCGTGGTGGCCACGCCTTTGTTAGACTTCCAGATTCTTCCGGGCATAACCCGCCACCTTGTACTGAGTATTTTACGTAAGGACGGCAACATACCCATTGAGGAACGTGTGGTTACTCTGGAGGAATTAAATAACGCCGACGAAGTGTGGATTTCCAGTTCCAGCAAGGAGATCGCACCGGTCATTGAGATCGACGGCACGCCCGTGGGCAATGGCGAAGTGGGCGATGTGTGGCTCGCCGCCCAGACGCTTTACTCCGCCCACAAGTACGATTACTAATGGCCAGACCAACACAAGCACACCTGGACCTGGGGGCGCTCAGGCATAACATAAGCCATGCGCGCGCCCTGGCGCCGCAATCAAAAGTCATGGCGGTGGTGAAGGCGAATGCCTATGGGCACGGCGCCGTCACCATCGCCAAGGCCCTGGAGCCGTTGGCCGATGCCCTCGCGGTCGCCAGTATTGACGAGGCCCTGCAATTGCGCAGCGCAGGTATTAGCGCACCCATACTGTTATTAGAGGGAATATTTCAACGCGAAGAAATCGCCATTGCCGCTACTGAAAAGCTGTGGCTGTGCATCGACAATGAGTGGCAACTGGCCTGCCTGGAAAAAGAAAAGCTCAAGCGGCCGATACCGGCATGGCTGAAAATCGATACCGGAATGCATCGCCTGGGCATAGACCCCGCATCTGCAAGTGCCGTGTATCAACGCTTGAAAAACAGCCCAAACGTAGCCGACGACATTGTTTTATGCACCCATTTCGCCTGCGCTGACGATCTGGAAAGCCGCCAGACTCAACAGCAAATAAACCAATTTGAGACTGTATGTAAAGCACTACCCGGCGAGCGTTCCGCCGCCAACTCTGCGGGTCTGTTGGGCTGGGCACAGGCCCACTACGACTGGGTGCGACCCGGTTATATGCTCTACGGCAACTCCCCCTTCACCGCATCCCATCCCAACACTGAGGCATTGCGGCCCGTGATGACCCTGAACTCGAACATAATCTCTATTCGGGATGTCAACGCGGGTGAACCGGTGGGCTACGGGGCAATATGGCGTGCAAGCAAACCCTCGCGCATCGCTACGGTTGCCATAGGCTACGGCGATGGTTATCCCCGCCTCGCCCGCAATGGTACCCCGGTGCTGGTCAACGGACAGCGGGCGACCCTGGCCGGCAGGGTTTCAATGGATATGATTACCATCGACGTTACCGGCCTGGGCGGCGTCACCCAAGGCGACGAGGTCATACTGTGGGGCAAGGACCTGCCGCTGGCGGAGATCGCCGAATGCGCGGGGACAATTGGCTATGAGCTAACCACGAGAATGCCCGCCAGAACACCCAGGATCGTGTCGAATTCCTGAGGAAAATAGGGCGAGCGGATCTACTTTTTGTCTAATCGGGCCAACCAGATAGGGCGTTTGTATGGCACGACCACCACCTCATCACCCGCGTTAATCGCGCCCGCCACATCGATCACCCCCACCAGTCCACGACTGAACTTTGCCGCCTGGGAAAATGCTGTGTCAGCTATCGGCTGCCCTGAATTACTGGTGTATTGTGACGCCAGTTTTTGACCCATTTCAAGACAGGGCGGATTATACTCCTCAACCATCAACTCAGCGCCGGAGGGAAACTTCAATATCGTTCCCAGCGGCAGCTGCGACAATTTGGGAATGCCTTCAAAACACAAGTTTGCACCGAGACTCGCCGCAGTTAAAGGTTCCTTCAAATCCATCTGTTGTTCGATAGCGGCCAGTTCCTCTACCGACACTGCGGACCACTGGCGCTCATTACGCCGGGCAGTTCCCTCGGGCTGCTTATCGCCCTTCCAGGTTTGACGTGAAGCACTGCGGTGCCTGTCACCCACAAAGCCGTCGAGTTCGGCTTGCACGGAAGCACAGGGTTCCTTTGCAAGACCGTCCTCCGGGCGACCCAAATAGACTGACTCCACCTGACCGGTAATATGGCTCATTGTTGTGCCTTCACTTTCAAAAGGCGGGCGGTGGCGTTGCCCGCGCCCGCGCAGGCGCCCAAAAGGGTTTGTCCTGCAGGGTACACCTTACCACCTTACTATTGTGGCGCAGTTCCCTGGTGTAGTAAATTTCCGCCCAGATCTCCCCTTTCAGGTATTGGGTTTTAATCATCGCCAGCGCAATATTGGCTTTTACCACTGGCGACCACATGGCGGAGGTCACGTAACCAATTTCCTTGGTACAGCGCTCATTGCTGTATAAATGGGATTCTTCCGCTGGCTTGTTACCTTCGATATCCAATTTCACCAGCGTGTACTCAGGGCCCTCGTCCCGGTCCTTCAGCAGAGCCAGGCGACCATTAAAATGGGGTTTTTTGAAATCCACCAACCATCCCAGGCTCAGTTCAAACGGCGTTTGGTCGTGTTGGAAATGAATCGTCTTCAGTGCTTCGTTGAATTCCATACCCGGCATAATAAAACCCGCTTCGAGGCGCGCCATATTGGTGGCCGCTTCACCGTAGGGTTGAATGCCGTAATCAGCACCGGCCGCGTACAGGGCATCCCACAAATCCAGGGCCAGATCGGGCTCAATCCACAGTTCGTAGCCCAGGTCTCCGGTAAAACCCGTGCGGGAAACCATCAGGGGTTCGCCGCTGGCCCCGGCAAAGGGAAAATGCATAATGCCAAAGGGCTTGAGGGTATCGATCCCAGCCAGGCCCATTTTCTTCAATACCTCGCAGCTGGTGGGCCCCTGGAAGGATAGCGCCGCAATCTTATCGGACATGTCCACAATAGTGAGAGCCTTGAAACCAAAGGCACTTTTGCGTAACCAGGCCAGGGAGGGGCTGCCACAGGTCAGCATGTACTTGTCGGGACCCAGCTTGAATATGGTGCCGTCGTCAACCATGCGCCCCTCATCTGTGCACCAGCATACGTAGGTGACGCGCTGCTCCTTCATGTTGGCGATATTGCGGGTCACCATGCGGTTCAACATCACCTGCGCATCCGCACCACTGATATAGTACTTCTGCATGGGGCAGATATCGTAAGTCGCGCAGCTATTGCGCACGCAGAAATACTCGAATTCCTCATCGTAGTAATAGTCGGCAAATTTGTAGCCATTCCAACTGGACCAGGCATCGCGTATATTCAGCGCCGCCTGCCTGGGGTGGAAATGGCTCTCTTTGAGCCGTTCACCCGCATAGGGGTCATGGCTTGGAAGTTCACGATTCATTGCAGTGCTCATGGCTATAGTTACTCATCGTAACAATCATCTTCGGGCACGGTGTTGGGCCGCTTCAGGTCCATCAGTATTTCGCGCGCCGCATTGGCACCACAGGCGGCCGACACACCGCCGCCGGGGTGGGTAGACGACCCGCACATATACATATTCTTAATCGGCATACGGTACTGGGCGTAACCCGGGAAGGGACGGTTGAACAGCAGTTGATCGATGGTCAGCTCTCCCTGGAATATATTACCTTCCGTTAATCCCACCTCGGCTTCAATTTCGAACGGCGTGCGAACTTCCATATGGACAATCAGGTCTTTAAAACCAGGACTGTAGCGTTCAATTTTATCGATAACAGTCTGGCCAAATTGGTCGCGTTTGTCGGGCGTCCACGGCCCATCGGCCAACTCGGACGGGCAGTATTGGACGAAATTCGACATCCAGTGCTGACCCGGTGGCGCCACCGTGGGATCCCAGGCCGACGGGATCACCGCTTCAATAAAGGGGTCGTCGGACCAGCGACCGTGCTTCCAGCAATCGTAGGCGCGCTCCATGGTTTCCAATGAACCGACAAAGTTCTGGCCACCACGGTTGATGTAGCGGTTGTCTGGCACGCCGGTAAATTTGGGCAGGGCCGACAAGGCGATATTCACCTTGCCCGAGGAACCGCGAATCTTGAAGTTTTTCGCTTTGTCATAGATACCGGGCGGTAAATCATTTTTATCCATGCACTGGGTAAAGGTACGCTTGGCATCCAGATTGGATACCACGATGCCCGCGCGCAGTTCATCGCCGTTTTCCAGCACCACGCCGACAGCCTTGCCATTTTCAACTTTAATTTGGCTAACCCCGGCATTGGTGCGAATTTCGCCACCGTGTTCCCGCAAAGCGCCGGCGATTGAGTTGGAGATGGCGCCCATGCCGCCCCGAGCGAGCCCCCAGGCGCCGATGTTGCCATCTACATCACCCATCACATGATGCAACAGGATGTACGCGGAACCCGGTGAAAAGACGCCCAGGGCCGTTCCTATAATGCCCGGACTGGCCATGGCCGCCTTGATCAGGTCGTTCTCGAAGTAATCATCGAGAAA
>SMVB01129540.1_pt1 | contig 24867 bp, 19 predicted proteins | sample 2456461 | NCBI WGS metagenome assembly SMVB01 (sample SAMN11095934, study PRJNA526329) | marine sediment metagenome | biome: Marine sediment; feature: Surficial sediment; material: Deep marine sediment; isolation source: Hadal surficial sediment | place: Pacific Ocean | collected 2014-05 | depth...
ATATCGCGTCGGAGAATAATGCCAGCGTCAGCGGCGGCGCGGACAATATCGCTTCGGCCTTTTCCGCCAGTATCAGTGGCGGCCAGGAAAATACCGCATCAGCAGGCTACACCAGTGTCAGCGGCGGCCAGCAAAATACCGCATCAGGAAGCTGGTCCAGTGTCAGCGGTGGCACCTACAATGATGCGTCAGGAAACTGGTCCAGTGTCAGCGGTGGCGCTACCAATGTGGCAGCTGGAGGTACCTCCAGCATTAGCGGCGGTCAAGCCAATGCCACAGCGTTTTTTTACTCCAGCGTCAGCGGTGGCTACAACAATTTTGCGGATGCCAGCTTTAGCAGCATCAGTGGTGGCAAAGACCGTACTGTAATTGGCTTCCATGACTGGCGTGCCGGCGCTTTGTACCAAGACTTTTAAACGGCACTGAGTGCATACACTGAAACCCCGCTCACGTAGCGGGGTTTTTTATATCCGATGAACGTCCGGTAATGGCTGCGGTTTCAACCGGTTAAATACAAAAATCCATAATCATCTGAGCGACCGCTTAGAGGCGCGAAGTAGTCATGTGGGAGAAATCTGGTCTGACACTATCTGGACGATAAAGTCTGAGCTACCACAGTTAGGTTTCGGCAGGCTTTATCGAATTAGCTATCTTTCGCCGCCTGCTCTGCAAAGGCTTTTTGTATATCCTTTTGCTCCAGAATCTGGCTATTTGTCAGCTCATCCTCATAGTCCTGCTCCAGCAGTCCGAGTGCCTGACTCAGTGTTTTAGATAATTCATCATCAGCATTTCCATCAGTCAATGATTCGCTCAGCGTTTGCAGGCTGCTGGTGTTATCAATGCCTGTGGTAGTGAATTCTGTATTTGATGTGCTGTTTACGAGTCCCGGAATTTCCTTCGTTTCTGCATTATCAGGGAATTCCCTAAAAATATTGAGCATGGTGCTGGTAACATCCAGTGAAGACAGGTCATCCGCGGCATTATCTGATGTCTCTGCTCCGGTGCCGAATAGATTGTGCATGGTGCTGGTGCCATCCAGTTCGGAAACTTGTTCGGGTGATTCAGTCAATTCATGTGCTACGAGCTGTGACGGATCAGAATATCTCTGCGTATTTTCCCGCGGTTCCTCTGCATCGCTGGGGTCGAGATCTATCAATTCTGATTGGGGTGCTGATTCACGCAGGCTGATTCGGGGGGGCATATCCTGTGGCGCAGCTGTTTGGCTGCTAGCGCCGAATTCAGCGGCTGCATATTCTGATTCCGCCAAAGATCCTTGTGTTTGTTCTCTTGTTTCCTCGTCTCTTGCCGCAGTACTAACTTCAGGGTTTACATCTGTGTTGCCTGGTGCTGCGCCAAACTCAGGCAAAGTTATATCGGGTTCACCAGGCAGGTTTGATTTAGCCAGGGTGGTCGGTATTGCTTCTTCTGCGGGAGAATTATCAGTGACCGGCACTTCTTCATCCGTTGGTACTTCCGTGGTAACCGGCAGTTTCTCATTGCTGCGACGTAACCGCCCTGGTAACCACGACAGGATTAGTTCTCGACCAAGTATCAATGCTGCCAGCAGTCCTCCGACCAGTATTCCCATTGCGGCGGCTAATAATGAACTCGGCTTCACTGCGGTGGGTGCTGATGCCGCTGCGGCCATTGCCATTGTTTCAGTTGAATTCAGCTGCATGGATTGTTGAGCTGTTGCGGAGGTTGATTCTGCGCTAGTGCTTGCTGCCGGAGTAATTTCCGTGGTGACGGATGGTGTTGTTACATTGGCCACAGGTGGGATATTGCTTGCGGGCGTAATCGGGGCGAGTGCAGCACCTGTAGCCGCTGCCACGGTTGGAAGCTTGTCATAAAGTGCTTTATCCATGCTGTTCATTGGTGTATCGAGAGTGCCTGAGCTATTTTCTGTCGATACAGGTGGCTCTGGTGGATTTGCCTCCACAATCTTGTTATTTGCAGCTACATCTGGTGCGGGAAAATCAGGTTCTGCAGCGGATATTTGAATGGATAAAGCTGGGGCCAGCAATTCAGCCGCCGAGCTGGTTGACTGAAGTACTGCGTTGCCAGGTTCAGCGGTTATTACAGCTGCCAGGGTTGCGATACCTGCTTCAGGTGTTGTTGTGGCCGGTGTGTCCGATGCCAAATTGCCCGCGGTGTCGTTGAAGAGCTTCTGCCAGGTAGGGATATTTATGACGAATCCCATCTTGATCAAATCGGGGTTGGCGTCGATAAATGCGGTGGGATTATCCTGAAACACCTTCTCTGCGACCTGCCTGAAGCCTGTGTCAGCATGGCCTTCTACCCGTTGTGCAATAGTAAACAGAGTGTCACCCCGCTGAATACTATATTCGCGCCCGGTCGGGATGCTTCCTGTGGAATCAGCGGATGGCGATATGGCAGAATCTGCATCGCGTATGGTCAGGTTGTTGGCGAGGGCGTTGTGTTTTTGAACGTTGGCCCTGGGTGCAGATTTTATTGGTGTCGCTTCGACTATTGATGCTCGCTGAATTGTTGATATCACGGGTGTTGTGGCAACCGCCTGGATATCGGCTGCAGCTGCAGGCTTTTCCATTAAGGGTGGCGTATCGATCTGGGCCGGTGAACCTGGCATCGCCACATCAAGCATGACGACATAGTTTTTTGCCAGGGCAGCTGAGTCGGCACAGCTTATTTTTAGCTGGATCTCGTACATAGGCTCATGCATAGGTGCGCTGGATGTGATGCTTACCGGGTATACACCCGGTATAGATGTTTCTTCCACCACGGTGCTGAGCGCAGCAGGATTGGTATAACCTCCAGGCAAATCGGCAACAGCTACTATGCAACCAGCGCTCAGAAATTCACCCGCTCCGATACGAGCGGTAGTTGTTGCGACAAATGGCTGTCCCAGTGACGAATGAACTTTTAGTTCTCCCATCGCAAGAGCCGCAGCGTAGTCAGGTTGAAGTGCCGTCAGTACAACACTGGCTACCAGGATCCGGCGTGCGACCGAACTGCTAAATAAATGTGATGCACGCTGTTTAAGCGCTGTCCCATGAAGGGCTGCGGCAATCTCCAGTTCCAGCAAGGATCGCTTCTTTTGGCCGGACATCCTGTCCCTCCCTATAGCTGCCAAGGTGCGCATCCAACGCATCGGGCACCATAAAGCCATGACTCAGGAAGTGGGTAAATGACTGATATCTCGTTTTGTCGGTTTAGTGCTGCTTGCCCAGCGTTGCCATCTAAGAATGTGAGCTGCATCACACTTCTGCTTCTGTCGGTACCGTAAGTGCCAGAGTTGTTACGGAGGACATGCTGGTGTCCTCAATTACGATCTCATGATTCTGGACGTAGTTGCCTTGTATATAACAGATGCCTAGCTGCCATAGTACGGCCATCGTATTGGCATCCTGAACACGTTCAGCAATTGTCAGGATATTGTGTTCGCTTGCTAGTTTCGCAAGCTCTTTAACCTCATTTTGCAGGGTGCTGTTTTTATGCAGTCCTTGCATCAGGCTGCCATCAATTTTTACAAACTGCATGGGTATTTTCGAAAAAATCCGGCTGGAATGATCACCTGTGCCAAAATGTTCCAGAGCGAACTTAAACCCTTTTTGTTGCAATGACTCTGCCAGCGCCTGAGTTTGCCGAACATGCTGTACCGCAATTTCCTCACTTACCTCGAAACAGATTTTCTCTGGTGTAACCCCAGTTATATCGATTTGTGTACTGAGCCAATCTGGCAGGGTTTTATCAAGAATTGAGTCGCGGGAAAGGCGTATAAAAACAAGTTGTGCATTATTAGACGCGCAGAATGACATTGAAGCTCCGATAACCCAGCGATCAATATTTTTTGTTAATCCGGTGCGTTCAGCAACTGGCATGAATTCACTTGGCAAAATGGTATTGCCTTCTTCATCAAGCATGCGTACCAGGGTGTCGTATGCGGCTTCAATCTCATTGTTCAGGCTGGCAATAGGTTGGTGCTCAAGATGAAGTCGATTTTCCATAAGAGCGCCACGAATCCTGGGCACCCATAGGGTGTCATCCTGACGAACCTTTTTCGCAGCACCACTGGATTCACTGAGTATGATTTTGTTGCCCCCTTGCTTGCGACCGCTGCGACAGGCTCGCTCGGCGTCATTCAGGAGATTGTTCATGTTGCTCGTAGCAGAATCTATCTCGCATATTCCGACAGAGCAGGTGATCGCTGTCGATTTTTCCTCATGTTCAAATATAACTTCTGAAATATTGTGCAGTAATTGCTCCGCCCAGGCTTCCACATCAGTCATCGTTCCCCTTTCGAGCATGACAACGAACATGGTGCCGCCAAATCGTCCGTATATATCTGCCGGTTGCATAAATTCACGCAGTATTTGTGCCAATTGTGCAATAGCGGTTTCGGTGCCATTCAAACCGATATCATCGCAAGCACGGGAGAACCGGTCGGGGCGAATATATACAATGGCTCGCATACCACCAGCAGGTGCAATATCCAGGCGTTGCTGAGCCATGTTGATAAAATGAGATCGGTTATACAGGCCGGTCAACTGATCTCTTTGGATTGCCTGCTGTACCAGGGATACAGGTGTTTTATCCTCAACGTGGTCAGCGGCGACAAGCATCCGGACTGCAGGTTCATCATCATGCTCGACTACCTCCATGCTGAAGACTACCGGGAAGTCGGTCTGATTTTCTTTAAGCCCTTTTACGGTTAACTTGGAGTCACTCCATTTGCCTCGTTGGCATGCTACCAGTGCTCCTTTGAGGGCCGGTCGATCCGCAGGAGCGCAAAGATCCATAATGGGATGACCCGTGAGGTCACTTTCCGGATCCCAACCAAACATTTCCAGCCATGCAGGATTTGCATTGACGATTATGCCTTCCTGAATGTCCGCTATGGCCTCGACAGAGACGTGTTTGAGTGAATTGAGTTCGTGTTTGTACTGGTTAGCTGAATCCATGACGCTTTTCAGAGCCTTCTCCAGCCGACAGGCGCGTATTTCGCGCGTGGCTACATTCTGCAGGCGCTTGATGTTTTTCAGGGACACGACATCCCGGGCACCCATATCCATCGCAGCTGCGATGGAATCTTCGTTCACATCATTGTTAATCAGTAAAACGGGGACTTCGGGACTGATTGCGGCACAGGTATCAATTACTGATTTGAGGCTTGCTGGGTCTCCGGCAGCAAAAACAGTGACCAGCTCCGCTTTTTTTTGAGTGATTGCGGTCTCCAGGTCAGCTAGTTTTTCGACCTGGATGCAGTGTGCCGCATGGCCTGCATCACGCAGCGCCGTGTTGATTGCTTCAACATGGTCATCTTTTTTGGTGACCACAACGACCGGGACACCTACCACTTCACTCAAAATCCGCACCTTCAGAATAATTATTTTATGTAGCGGTTCGAAAACCACTGAGATCAGTAATTTAGCGGGCTACACCGAAGGCTAGTGTGATCTGAGTCAGAAAATGTGAAGTCGGTTCGATTATGTAAACCGCGATAAGCTAAAGAAATCTGGCTATTTAATAGGTTTCATGCGGCTTTTTAGGCATATTTCGGCCCGTCTGTTGCTCAGTACTATGTATCATAGGCGCCCGTTACAACAAGTCAGGTTCGTATCAGAGCGGGATTTTTTATACCAGGCACGTGAGATAAAAGTATGGCTTCATATAGTACAAATGAGTTTCGTTCAGGTTTAAAGCTGCTTATAGACGGCGATCCCTGCACGATTATCGAAAACGAGTTTGTGAAACCCGGCAAAGGGCAGGCATTTAATCGGGTAAAGATTCGTAATCTTAAAACCGGTCGGGTGGTCGACAGAACCTATAAATCGGGTGAGTCGGTAGAAGCTGCGGATGTTGTTGAGTATCAGATGCAATATCTTTATAGCGATGGAGATGAATGGCATTTCATGGATCCACAAAGCTATGAACAATATGCTGCCGGTGAAGCTGCAGTTGTTGAGGCAAAGATCTGGCTCAAGGAAGAAGATATTTGTGCCGTCACGCTATGGAATGGATCGCCGCTAATGGTTGAGCCACCTAATTTTGTGGAACTCAAAATTGTAGAGACAGACCCTGGCCTTAAAGGCGATACCGCGCAGGGTGGCATTAAACCTGCTCGATTAGAGACGGGGGCGTCAGTCAGGGTTCCGCTCTTTATCGAAGAGGGTGAGATTATTCGCGTCAACACCAAGCTGGGTGAGTATGTTTCGCGGGTGAAGTAAACCTGATCATCAGGGTGCTTAAGATATTTGTTATCCGCCTGGAATAAAGCTCATTGTCTCACTGATGGATGAGGTATTACTGGTGGTCATCAGAACGCGGTCCAGACCAACGGCTACACCCGAACATTCGGGCATTCCGGCTTGCATCGCCGCGAGTAACTGCGGGTCCGGGAGCATAGCGGGCAGTTGCATCGCCTGCCGGTGATCATGGTCAGATGCAAAGCGTTTGGCCTGTTCGGTCGCATCAATCAGTTCCTCGAATCCATTTGCGAGTTCAACACCGTTCAGAAAGATTTCAAAACGGTCCGCAATACTGGGGTTGTCTGGATTTAGTCGTGCCAGCATTGCCTGGTCAGCCGGATATCCGTCGATGACCCAAAGGATGTCATTAGCTAATGCGGGATACACTGCGTGACTTGCAAGTAAGTCCAGCCAGGCTGATCTGTCATTGACAATATTTGCGGCAAGATCCGGGTCGCAAATATTACCGGGCCAGTTCAGCGCTATCGTACGAAGTTCATCCGTATCTGCAGTAAGTGGATCAATAGCGCAAGTTTCAAAAAAAGCGTCTTGATAGCTGATTTGCTGGTGCTTATGAACAGGCTGGCTACCGCAGTAACTAAGCGTGGAAATAAATTCACAGGTTTCTTCGATCATTTGTTGCAGACTAAATCCGCAGCGATACCATTCGATCATGGTGAATTCCTGCTGGTGTCTTCTGCCACTTTCGCCACCGCGAAAAGCTTTCCCTGCCTGGTAAATATCTCCTGAACCGGCAGCCAGTAAACGCTTCATGTGGTATTCGGGTGATGTGCGCAGCCAGTACTCAGTTTCTGCCAGAGTGACGCCGATATTCTGGATGTGAGGGTCAGTTACCCCGTAGCGACACAACAGCGGTGTATCGACTTCAAGAATCTGCCGTTCAGAAAAAAAATCCCGCGCTGATGTGAGCATTGCCGCACGACGCTTAAGCATGGCTAAACCGGCGGAGGGTTTCCAGTCTGCGGGCGGGTTCATATGCTTTCAGTCATATTGCCCAGCTGTTGTCCGACCTGCACAATCTTGCCTGGCACAAGTTCTGTCGCCCAGCTGATCAGGTTCCGCGGGCCAAGTATGACTACCGTAGAGCCCATATTAAAGTGGCCCATGTAGTCGCCTTGAGATAGCTCCGGCCTGTCTGTTCCGAAAAAATACTGTGTCTGTACTTTGCCATTTTCTGGTGGCGTAATCTCGCCACACCAGGCTGTTGATATGCTTGCTACATTCATTGCGCCGACGAGCACCATTGCGAAACGTCCGTGTTGACTGTTGAACTGGCAAACCAGTCGTTCATTGACGGCATAAAGACCGGGTACAGTAGCTGCAGTGCGTGCATTAACCGAATAGAGCAGGCCGGGAACAAAAATTGTTTGTTCAAGCGTGCCATCCAGTGGCATGTGTAATCGATGGTAGTTATAAGGTGCAAGATAAATAGTGGCGAAATGACAGTCTGACAACTCACCGGCGAGATGGCTATCAGCCAGTAATTCACTGGCACTGAATTCTATGCCCTTCGCCTGTAGCAACTGCCCGTCGATTGCCTTGCCTACTTGTGCAATGGTTCCGTCGGCAGGGCAGATAAATGTGTCGGTGCCCGTGTCCATTGCTCGTACCCCGGTCCTTAATGAGCGCGTGAAAAATTCATTAAAGCTGCGGTAGCCGTCCGGCACTGGCTTTTCCGCTTCAGCCGTGTTGACAGCATAAAGCCAGCTGAAACCGGTTATTAACGCATTTTTAACCCAGCGAAGTTCTGAACGGGTCAGGTAGTAAATGAATCGGCCTATACTTCGGGCCGGCAGCGCACGTTGCAGTGTCACCAGAATACGGTCTGTGAAAGTGGGGGACATTAAGTAGTCAATTCTGGTGATGGTATTAGGTGTCGGGACACTGCAAGTTTCGCCGCTGAAGTAAGCCTGGTGAAGTTATTCTACACTGCGCGCTGCAATATTGAGCTTTGCACAGCTTTATCAACGGGAAGATATACTCCGGCAATGAATAATAAAGCGGATATCGTCAATGCGCGTACGGCGGGGGACCTGATTCAGGCTATTGAAAAATCTTTGTCTGTTGCGAATCTTTATTATGGTCACGGTACAGAAAACCCGTTGGATGAAGCCGCAGCCCTGGTGTTTCATGTCATGTCTTTGGACCATGGTGGTAACGCTGATCTGTATGCCCGTGAGGCAACAGATGCCGATCGTGCGCGCATGGCCCGCCTGGTTGAAAAGCGGATTCAGACAAGAAAGCCATTGCCGTATTTGCTGGGCGAAGCATGGTTTGCCGGGTTGCCTTTTAATGTAGATGAACGGGTATTAATTCCTCGATCACCCATCGCTGAATTGGTGGCTGAGCGTTTTCTACCCTGGGTAGAGCCCGAATCTGTATGCAATATTCTGGAGATAGGTACAGGTAGTGGTTGTATCGCTATCGCGTGTGCGCTGGCTTTCCCCCATGCACAGGTTACTGCAACCGATATTTCCGCTGCGGCGCTGGAGGTTGCTGCCGGCAATGCACGTCGGCATGGGGTAGAAGACCGGGTGCAGTTGATCGAGACGGATCATGTCGACGGAATAACGGGGGTGTTTGACCTGATCGTCAGCAATCCGCCCTATGTGCCACAAGGGGAAATGGAACTGCTACCCCCTGAGTATAAAGTTGAGCCGTCTCTGGGGCTTGTCAGTGGGCCAGATGGTCTGGATTCGGCGCGGCGAATCCTGCAAGATGCCCCGAAACTAATGAATCATCACGGAATAATGGTGCTGGAAGTGGGGGCTCAATGTGAGGTGCTTGACCAGGCTTTCCCCGATCTGGCCTTTACGTGGCTGGAATTTGAATATGGTGGTATTGGGGTTGCGCTGCTTCGTGCGGAGGATTTTGTCGCTAATGTAAGCGGTAATGCACACACGCATGCCTGATTGTAAATTGAAAGGCTTATATGGTTCTGAACCTTATTTAATCGAGTCCTTATAGACAAAGTGTAAAACGAATATGTCTGGTAATACAATTGGCAAACTGTTCACGGTAACTACCTTTGGTGAAAGCCATGGACCGTCCATTGGCGCTATAGTCGATGGTTGCCCTCCTGGTATGGAATTGTCTGCGGCCGATATACAGCCAGACATGGATCGCAGGCGACCGGGCACTTCGCGGCATCACAGCCCGAGGCGTGAGCCCGATGAAGTAATAATTCTTTCCGGCTTGTTTGAAGGTGTCACCACCGGAACCCCGATCGGTTTACTGGTCGAGAATACCAATCAGAAAACTAAGGACTACAGTGATATTCAGGACAAGTTCCGTCCTGGTCATGCGGATTACACATACCAGCAGAAATACGGTATTCGCGATTATCGGGGTGGTGGGCGCTCATCCGCACGTGAGACCGCGATGCGGGTAGCTGCCGGTGCTATCGCAAAAAAATATCTGCGTGAGAACGTTGGGATCGAAATTTACGGTTATCTTGCCCAGATGGGGCCAATTTTCCTTGCTGTGCCAGAGTTTGGTGCGCCTAATAATAATCCGTTTTTTTGCGCGGATCCGGGCAAACTTGATGAGTTGGAAGCCTACATGGATGCCCTGCGCAAGGAAGGTAATTCTATAGGTGCACGGATCAATGTTATTGCCAGGGGTATGCCGCCGGGACTGGGCGAACCGATCTTTGATCGGCTCGAAGCGGACCTGGCCCATGGCCTTATGAGCATCAATGCCGTAAAAGGCGTTGAAATGGGTGATGGATTCAGGGTCGTCGAGCAAAAGGGTACCGAGCATCGTGATGAGATGACTCCGCACGGCTTCAAAAGCAATTCATCCGGAGGAGTATTGGGCGGCATATCTTCGGGGCAGGATGTGTTGGTCAGTATTGCCCTGAAACCTACCTCAAGTATTCGTTTGCCCGGTGATACGGTAGACATGGCGGGCGAGCCGGTAGAAATTATTACTAAAGGTCGGCATGACCCGTGCGTGGGGTTGCGAGCAACGCCCATTGCGGAAGCCATGGTAGCTATTACCCTGCTCGATCATTACCTGCGTCAGCGGGCACAAAATGCAGATGTAAAATCTGAAGTACCAGTTATAACAAATTGAATAATAATAAAATAATTAGTGTTATCTGTAGCTATATTGGCTGACCCTTGCCCTGTGGTTATGGCGGATGCGGACCTGGTTGCTATTGGATTGCAATGCTTTAGGCAGATTTTGGGTGCAGCAGGAAGCTAATCTTTTCGCAATGGGATTGTTTTCCCTGCGTAATTGCCTATATTTGCGTGCCGTAGTTAAAGGCTTCACGCCATACTTTCTAATTGATGTTGCAGGAATAATCGGAAATGAAGGACAAACTTAACGTAGCGGTTGTCGGCGCGACCGGCATGGTCGGCGAAACCATGCTGGAAATACTGGCAGAACGGAAGTTCCCGGTGGGGAAGCTGTATGCGCTGGCTAGCGAGCGGTCGTTAGGAAAATCGGTGCGGTTCGGCAGCAAAAACATAGCCTGCGAAGTGCTGGATGATCATGATTTTAGTGATACTGATATTGCTTTGTTTTCCGCAGGCGGCAGTATTTCTGCTGAGCACGCGCCACGTGCCGCTGCGGCTGGTTGTGTCGTGGTGGATAACACCTCGCATTTCCGCAGGGAAGAGGATATTCCTCTCGTTGTGCCTGAGGTTAATCCTGAGGCTCTGGCGACGTATGCGGTCCGTAACATCATCGCGAACCCAAATTGTTCAACTATTCAAATGGTTGTAGCGCTAAAGCCCATCTATGATGCAGTGGGTATCGAGCGTATTAATGTTGCGACTTATCAGGCTGTATCGGGGGCCGGGCGCAGCGCGGTAGAGCTTCTGGCAAAGCAGACGGTAACCTTGCTCAATGGCAAGCCGGTTGAATTAGTGGATGAGCAGAAGCAGATTGCGTTCAACGCCATACCGCATATAGATGTGTTTGAGGACAATGGCTACACCAGGGAAGAAATGAAAATGGTGTGGGAAACCCGCAGGATTCTGGGTGATCCGTCTTTAAAGGTGAATCCCACTGCGGTCCGTATACCCGTGTTTGTGGGGCACTCAGAGGCTATCCATATTGAGACCCGGGATAAGATTACTGCGGAGAAGGTCAGGGAGTTGCTGGCGAGTGCGCCTGGTGTTGAAGTACTGGATGAAACCCAAACTGGCGGTTATCCGACCGCCGTCACACAAGCGTCGGGGTCCGATCCGGTATATGTAGGGCGTATTCGCGAGGATATTTCTCACGATAGAGGTATCAGTATGTGGGTGGTTGCAGACAATGTTCGCAAGGGCGCTGCCCTTAATAGTGTGCAGATTGCCGAGATATTGGTGCGTGATTATTTATAGGCTATAGTTAGCCTGTTGTTGTGTGGGTTTAACTTAATATCTTGTGCGTCTTTCGAGCTATACAGTCGAAGGCGCCTGTTTAGAACGCGAGTCTGGGGATTTGTGATGCGTTTGTATACGGCTGCCGCCAGTTTGATTGGCTTGTTTCTGGTCCCATTTACGGTTTCTGCTCTGGGGCTGGGAGATATTGCACTTAATTCGGCACTGAACGAACCTTTTGCTGCCGAAATTCCTGTCGAATCGGTTCAGCAGGCAGACCTTGATAGTCTCACCGTCGAACTCGCGTCGGCTGATACTTTCGAACGCTATGGTCTTGATCGACCCGCTTTCCTTGGCGATATACGCTTTGAGGTTGTTGGAAAGGCTGATGGACAGGTAATCCTTAGCTTGTCGTCCTCAAAGCCGGTTGCAGAACCCTTTGTAACCATGTTGCTCGATGTCCGTTGGGCCTCCGGTCGCTTGTTGCGTGAGTACACGGTACTCCTTGATCCGCCATTATTCGAAGCGAATATTGTGCAGTCCGCAGCTACGCCAGCGCAATCAGCTGTGACAACGTCATCACCTGCAGCGGGCGAGGTGACGAGATCGCCGGAACCGGTTGTCACAGAAGTTGTTGAGCCCACGGGGCTGTTTCAAACACCGCCGACAGCTGCAACAGCTGCTGTCATAGTGGCCGCACCGGAGCCTGAGCCCGTCACTGAGCCGGTACCCGAGCCCCCTGTTGAGATAGCGCCAGAGCCTGCACCAGTTGCTGCTATTGAGGAAGCGCCTGTTGTGGTGGCTTCTGCTACTGATATTGCTCCGGTATACAACACGCCTTTTGAAGAAGCTGCATCATCCCCAATTCCAGAGAGTTACACCACGCAGCGTGGCGACACCTTGTGGCGTATTTCTGAGCGCGTTCGAGCCGGCTCGGGATTGAGCAATAACCAAATGATGCTGGCTCTGTATCGTGCCAACCCCGATGCATTTTTGGGCAACATTAATCAGTTAAAGTCGGGTGTGATTCTGCGTATACCCGAGAGCGCCGAGCTTGAAGCGCCCGGTGTATCCGCAGCAAACTCAGAAGTACTCGAACAGCATGCGGCCTGGAGTGGGACACGATCCCAGGAATCACGTTTGCAGTTAGTTGCTCCATCCGGGGCAGATGATTCGCCCAGCTCCGCAGAAACAGATACTTCGGTTAAGTCTGACGAGTCTGCACAGTCCGATGCAGATGCGACTGATGGTGCCGCTGGTGATCTGGATGTCAAGGCGGACGAAAGCCAGCGGTTGCTGCAGATTGAAGATGCCGAGATGCTGGCGATACAGGAGCGTGTCAATGCTGAGGAACAGGCAGCGACTGATACGGCTGATGCAGCTGAATCGGACGAACAAATATTTGCAGATACCGAAACGTTACCTGAATCAGACAGTTTGGCAGAAGACGTGGTTGAGGCAGATGTAGGCGCGCAACAGGCCTCTGAAGAGCCTGTGGTACCCGCTCCCGGCAGTGTAGGCGCGGCGCCGAAAGAAGAGGGTTCTTTCCTCGGTGGAATATTTACCAGTATTTGGTTCTGGGGCGCTTTAGCAATTGTGCTGCTGCTTGCTGTGACGCTCGGGAGAAAAGCTAAAACTGAGCCGGAAGATGCTGCCGCGACAGGCAGTGATTGGGCTACCGATATTGCTGAGCCTGCACTTGACCCTGACGCGACCGTTAAGGACCTGGGTGATCTTGAAAGCGCGGGTTCTATCGTTGTAGAAGAAGCTGACCCTGCAATGGTTACCGATGATCCCAATGCCACCCTTGATGAAGGGCTTGAAGTTGCCGATGAAGAAGAAATCGGTACCGACAAATCTCTACCGGATTCTGCTGATGCATCCGTCGATGATCCTTTTGGTGCATCTTTTGCCGCGCCAGAGGAAGAATCAAAGGATGCGCTGGGAGATGATCTGGATTTCCGCATTGATCCTAATGATGCATTTGCTGAGCCGGAATCGCCGGATGACGATCGGGTGCCCCAGGAGGCAGCGGGGCAGGATGAGATTGAACTGCCGCTCGAAAAAACCATTAGCACAGGCGCTCCGCTAAACCTGGATCAGGCAGATCCAATTGCAGAAGCCGAGTTTCATATGGCTTACGGACTATACGATCAGGCCGCCGAATTGCTTGAACGTGCATTAGAAGATGCACCTGATAACAAACTTTATCGAGTTAAGTTGATCGAAGTTTTCTTTGTTTGGGAAAATAAGGAAGGATTCCTGGAGCAGGCGCGAGCACTACGTAGTTCGGTCTCTGAGGATGCGGATTCGGATTGGAACAAGGTTTTAATTCTTGGCAAGCAATTGTGTCCCGATGACGAATTATTCAGTGGCATCGATGCTGCTGCACCTTCGGCAGATGCGATGGATCTTGAACTGTCCGATGTTGGTGCAACGGAAATTGATTTCACGCTGGGTGGTAGCGAAGTTCAGGTGCTTAATCTGGATGTTGATTTGAGCGCCGATGACAATGAACCTGATGCAGGTCTGGATTTTGATTTTGGTAGTGAAACTGGTGGTGCTGATACGGAGGGTGATCTCACACTGAATCTGGACAGTGATACTGATAATAATTCTGCTTCGCCTGCGGCCGATACGATTGCCCTTGATCCAGCAAAAATTGATCTGGATTTTGGTGATGCAGATAGTGTTGATGATGGCTCCACCCTGGAATCAGCAACCATCGAGAATCCACTGGTGAGTCCTGATCAAGAGCTTGCGGATAACGATGCGACCATGGAATCGGATGCGCTTGAGAGTTCTGTGGAGGGAGAAACCCTCGAGTCTCCAACGCTGGATGTCTTGGGTGCAAATGCTAAAACGACAGAAATGCCTGGACTGGAGGATCCTGGCAGCCTTGAGGTTGATTTAAGTGGATTGACGGATTTGCCGATTGAGAGTGGCGACCTGGACAGTCCCGAACTGACGGATATTGGCACAAGCGATACTTCAGATGATGAGGTTTCCAGCGAGGGCCAGGACGAAGAGAGTGAAGCGGATATTTCAGAAGAGGCTGCGGGCCCTGTGTTTAGCGACGACGACTCAAGGATGTCACCTGAGACCGAAAATATCCGTTTGGGTGACAAAGATGAGACGGTTTTTGCCAGTTTTGAAGAACTCGGTAAAGTCGCGGGTGATACCGAGCAAAACCATGAAGAAGATGAACCTGACAGCGATACCGTCGAGCAGCCATCGGTAGAAGCTATAAGCGGCGATACGGCAGAGCAGCCGGCCCTTGATCTTGATCTTTCTGATACAGAATTGCCTGAGGAGTCCGTGGAGTCATTGTCAGGAGAGGACGAGGCAGGGATCCTTTCGGAAGATGCCACCATGACCGAGGTCGGTACAAAACTTGATCTCGCGCGTGCTTATATTGATATGGGTGACCCCGATGGTGCGCGCAGCATTCTTAATGAGGTGCTGGACGAGGGTGAGGACACCCAGCAGCAAGAGGCCAGGCAGTTGCTGGCTGAACTTGACGATTGAGTGAGTCCCTCGGCACCCGGCAGCGTTTTGCAATAGGAATAGAGTATGACGGATCTGCCTATCATGGATGGCAGATTCAGCCACATGCTGCGAGTATCCAGCAGTGCCTGAACGAGGCGTTATCTGTAGTAGCTGACTCCAGTATTGAGTGCACTGGTGCCGGGCGCACCGATACGGGTGTGCATGCGTCAGGTCAGGTTGCGCACTTTGATACCTCTTCCCGGCGATCGCTGCGGTCATGGTTGCTGGGCGCAAATAGCAATCTTCCTGATGATATAGCTGTGCAATGGGTGGCGCCGGTCACGAGCGGTTTTCATGCGCGGTTTTCGGCTGTTGCCCGATCTTATCGGTATGTCATTCTTAATCGGCCAGCCCGACCCGCAATCAAAAGGCAATATGTCTGGTGGATCAATCAACCTCTGGATCATGAGCGTATGGCAGATTCGGCAGCTGATCTGGTTGGTGAGTTTGATTTCACCTCATTTCGCGCATCTACCTGCCAGTCGCATTCGGCCGTGCGCACGATTACCGACCTGAGCATTCACAGGGATGGTAATTACATCTACATTGAATGCCGCGCCAACGCTTTTTTGCACCATATGGTGCGCAATTTGGTAGGTTCTCTTGTGCGCGTAGGTAAAAAGGAGGAAGAGGTGGGCTGGATTCGGCAGATACTGGAGTCGCGTGATCGAAAGGTTTCGGGTATGACCGCCCCGGCGGCCGGACTTACACTCACCCGGGTTGAGTATCCGGCAGGTGCATTGGACCAGGCTGCTTTCTCGGATAATTAATTAAGGGTGAACCGTGAACGTCTCTCGTTTATGATGCGAAACTTATGAGCTGGTTTGAAAAAATTATTCCTTCCCGAATCAAGACTGAGCGGCGTACCCGCTCGGTTCCCGAGGGTATATGGGAAAAATGTGGGGATTGTGGTGCGCAGTTGTATCGTGCGGAGCTTGAGCGAAACCTGATGGTTTGCCCAAAATGTAATTACCATATGCGGATAAATGCACGCCAGAGGCTGGATATATTCCTTGACTCAGGGACAGGCACGGAAATTGCCGAGCAATTGCTGCCTGACGACCCGCTGAAATTCAGAGACAGCAAAAAGTATCGTGATCGCATAGTCCAGGCGCAAAAAAAGACGGGCGAAAAGGATGCATTGATTGCTATGATCGGCATGCTGAAGGGGCAACCGGTGGTTGCCTGCGCCTTTGAATTTGGTTTTATGGGTGGCTCCATGGGATCAGTTGTGGGGGAGAAATTTGCTCGCGCTGTGCGCTATGGCAAAGAAAACCGCATGCCATTAATTAATTTTTCTGCCAGCGGTGGTGCGCGGATGCAGGAGGCTCTGTTTTCATTGCTGCAGATGGCGAAAACCAGTGCTGCTTTGGCTGCCCTTGCTGAAGCAGGTGTCCCCTATATATCTGTTATGACTGATCCGACCACAGGCGGTGTTTCAGCCAGCCTTGCGATGTTGGGTGATATTAACCTTGCCGAGCCGCGGGCATTGATTGGTTTTGCAGGTCCCAGGGTCATTCAGCAAACTGTGCACGAGACCTTGCCGGAAGGATTTCAGCGCAGTGAGTTTTTGCTTGAGCATGGTGCACTCGACATGATTGTAGATCGCCGCAAAATGCGCGACGAGATTGCAGAATTGCTGACCAAGCTGCAAAAGCTTCCTCCACCGGCTGAATAGGGGACCGTGCATACCCGCTCTTTGTCTGATTGGTTAGCCTGGCAGGAGTCTCTGAATCCTGCAGAAATTGAGCTTGGTCTGGATCGGGTCCACAGCGTTGCCGAAAGACTTTCATTAACACCCCCCAACGATGCTGTGTTCGTTATCGCCGGCACTAATGGTAAAGGTTCCTGTGCAGCCTTACTTGAAGCGATATTGCGAACCAGCGGTGCCAGGGTTGGAGTTTACGGTTCTCCGCACCTGGTGCGCTACAACGAGCGCATTCGTGTAGACGGCAAGGAGTCTGATGATGCTGAACTGGTTGCAGCTTTTGAAAAGATCGAAATAGCGCGGGCAGGAATTCCTCTGACATTCTTTGAATTTGGTACGTTGGCCGCGTTACTGATTTTTTCTGAACAAAATTGCTCTACCTGGATACTGGAAGTGGGGTTAGGAGGACGGTTGGATGCCGTCAATATCATTAATGCCAGTTTCAGCATTATTACGACGGTAGATATTGACCATCAGGAATGGCTGGGTGATACGGTAGAAAAGATAGCCGCGGAGAAAGCGGGTGTGATTCGGCCGAAAAAAGCAGCATTTTATGGTGACAGGCCCGTTCCGGCGAGTATTCGTGGGGTTGCAGAAAGGAACAGTGCTCCCTTGCACTGTCTGGATGAGAGCTACAGATATGAGTTGGGTGAAGATAGTTGGGATTGGTTCGGTGTTGCAGTTGAGCTACGGCAGCTAAATTGGCCGCCCGCTGGCAGCGAGGATCAGGTGCGTAATGCGAGCCTGGTGTTGGCTGTTGTTGAGCAGTATGCTCCTGCGCTTCTCAGCAGGACGGACACAATAAGCAGTTTGATTGCTGTGACTCAGTTGCCAGGCCGTTTCCAGATAATCAATGATGAGCACCAATGGATTCTGGATGTCGCTCACAATCCGCAGGCTGCCAACGCGCTTAGAGAAAAATTGCAGCATCTGGAATCTGTTGAATCCCGAGCAACTACGGTTGTAATAGGCATGCTGGAGGACAAACAGATTGAGAAATTTACGCATGAATTAGTCGGGCTAGCCGACCGGTGGATTACGTGCACAACGGGCGGCCATCGGGGAGTAAGTGCGGTGCACCTGGCTGAACGTATAGATGAGAAGGGAGTCCCCATAGCGGCCGCCGGAACGGTACAACAGGCACTTGAAATGGCCCGTATCCTGACGCCGCCAGAAGGCCGTATTGTGGTTTGTGGTTCCTTTTTGGTGGTTGGGCCCGCACTTGAATGGCTTGGTTTATACTGAGCGGGTATTGGAGGTTTATCCATGGATCGGGCATTGATAGAGCGAATGGTGGGAGCAGTGGTGCTCGTGCTGTTGCTGGTAGTAGTTGCACCCGCATTGCTCGATGGGCGACGAGCCTCTGACCGCGAAATCAATGAGACCACCGCTGATGGACCTACCCGTACGGAGGTCATCATGCTCAATGCGCCTCCAGGGGGGCGTGAAGTTTCGCAGCCTGTGAGCGGGGATGAACCAATTAAAATCGCTGTAAAGTCAATCCGCGTAGCTGCGAGTAAAGCTGCACCTGTCGTTGTAAAAGAACCTGCCCGTGTTGTTGAGCAAAATGCATCTCCCCGTCCTGAACCTGCCAGGCAGATCGAAGGGTACGCGGTTCAAATAGGCAGTTTTGGCAAGAAGGGCAATGCAGATCAGTTTGCGGCAGGACTAAGCGGAGAAGGCTATGCGGTATTTGTTTTGCAGGCTAAGACCGCAGCAGGCACTGTGTACCGCGTGAATGCAGGGCCCAGAACAACGCGCGAGGCAGCCGAGAAGCTGGCAGCTGTCATTAGTAAATCAGGGCACAGTGTTATGGTTGTGGAATTGGGTTCCAAATCTAACGAGGGTAGTCACTAGTGGCCATTGTTGATTACGCATTAATCGTCATCGTGGGGCTGTCTGCAGTCATAAGCTTGTTTCGCGGATTCTTCAGAGAAGCAGTTTCTTTGGGGACGTGGGTAGTTGGTTTGTGGCTGGCCTGGAAGATGGGGCCTCAGGTAGCCGGATTGCTTGAACCCTGGATAAGCACATCGGTATTGCGCCTCTGGGCTGCCCGGGCACTGGTGGTTATAGGTGTGTTGATAGCGGGCGGTTTGCTGAGCTGGTTATTCGGTATCATTCTGGATAGCACGGGTTTAAGTGGTACCGATCGTGCTCTTGGCACCGTATTTGGTTTTGCGCGTGGTGTTCTGCTGGCAGGATTGGCGGTAATGGCACTTGATTTACTGGGCTTCCGGGAAGCCGCTTGGTGGGAAGAGTCTAAACTGATACCGTATGCAGCACCTGTGGCCGATATCATCAGGCATGCCGCTGAAGACGGGTTGGAGTTTCTTGAAGATCTGGATGAAGATGCCGTGTTGGCGCTGCCAGATTAATTTGCAGTATTGATTTAACAGGGACAGTTATAGTGTGCGGTATTGTAGGAATTGTCAGTAATCAGCCTGTCAATCAGGCTATCTATGATGCACTAATAGTATTACAGCATCGCGGGCAGGATGCCGCCGGCATCATGACCGATGACAACGGTGTTTTATCCCTTCGCAAGGCTAACGGACTGGTTCAGGATGTGTTTCACCGACAGCATATGCTGCGACTGACCGGGAACATGGGTATTGGACATGTGCGCTATCCTACAGCCGGTCAGTCGTCCTCGGATGAAGCGCAACCCTTCTATGTCAATTCCCCTTATGGAATATGCCTGGCGCATAACGGCAATCTGACCAACACGCGTGAATTGCAGGCGCTTGTGAAGGAGAAGGACAAGCGCCATTTGAATACCAGTTCAGATACCGAAGCCCTTCTGAATGTATTTGCCCATGAGCTGCAGGTTCAGAACCCGCCATCACTAACACCAGAGGCAATATTTGAAGCCATTACACGTGTGCATCAACGTTGCCATGGTGGTTATGCAGTGGTTGCCATGATCATGGGGCACGGCATCGTTGCTTTCCGTGATCCGCATGGCATACGCCCGATTGTACTGGGGCGTCGTGAAGTGGATGGTGCAGTTGAGCACATGGTGGCCTCAGAAAGTGTTGCGCTTGATGCTCTGGGTTTTGAACTGGTCCGGGATATCCTGCCGGGCGAAGCGGTTTTTGTTGAGCAGGGTGGGGCTATCCACAGTCAGCAGTGTGGTTCCAGAAAGGGATATACGCCCTGTATTTTCGAATATGTTTATTTTGCCCGGCCGGATTCCATTATCGATAAAATTTCTGTTTACAAATCCCGAATGAGGATGGGCGAGAGCCTGGCTGAAAAGATTTTGCGGGAACGGCCTGAGCACGATATTGATGTTGTTATTCCTATTCCGGATTCCAGCAGGACCAGTGCACTTACCGTGGCGCACGGACTAGGCGTGAAATATCGTGAGGGGTTTATTAAAAACAGGTATATCGGGCGGACATTTATCATGCCCGGCCAGGAAATGCGCAGGAAATCAGTTAAGCGTAAGTTGAATGCAATTGGCCTGGAGTTTCATGACAAAGTTGTCATGCTTGTCGATGATTCAATCGTTCGTGGTACTACATCCCAGCAAATTATTGAGATGGCGCGGGACGCGGGGGCGCGCAAAGTATATTTTGCATCGGCATCACCGCCCGTGCGTTATCCAAATGTATTCGGGATTGATATGCCGTCCGCGGCGGAGCTGATAGCTTGCGGACGGACCGAAGAAGAAGTGGCCGCCTATATTGGTGCAGACTGGTTGATTTATCAGGATTTGCCGGACCTCATCAGATCGGTTCGCTATGACAACGGCGAGATAAAGGAATTCGATACTTCCTGCTTCTCGGGCGAGTATGTTACCGGCGATATAACGACTGAATATTTGCGGCAGATTGAAATTGGCAGATCAGATGATGCCAAGCAAGCCAGAGAACTGGCGAGGGAGCAACGTGAGGCTAATCCACCACAACAGAAAAATGGAAGTCCCGGGTCTGCGGCCGACATTGCCTGACATTATCTGAATGAGTATGAAGGTCATCATTATCGAGTCCAGTGCAGATTATCGTTCGTTGGTTTCGCATCATCTGTCGACGCGCTGGCCGGACGCAAAAATTACTGAATATAATCCGGAGGAATCAGGCCGCCTGCCAGAGAATTTTTCCGGAGCAGCTAATGATTTGGTCATTTTGGGTGATCCCCTTGGCGACCAAAGTGGCCTGGATTGGTTGCAGCGGTTTATCGCTATCAAAGGCTTTCCGCCTGTTATAGTTTTGGGTGATGGTAATGAGCGGGCTATAGTCGCTGCTATCCGATACGGCGCTAAAGACTATATATCGCGAAATAATCTTGCGCATGCAACGCTAATTCAGATTTGTGAGGCTGTACTGAATGATGCAAGCCAGAATAATACAGAGCGCAGCACGCGTTCTATTCCTGCCAGTGAATTGGAAATTCCGGGGCTTAAAGGCTATCAGGTAATAAAGCGAATATCGGGTGGGGAAATTGCATCAGTCTATTTGACTACCGATAAGAAAACGGGACGAGAGGTGGCGCTAAAGGTTTTGAACCAGGTGCCGGATTCTGGTGCTGGTGACGTTGCTTTTGATCGTTTTCTGCTTGAATTTGAACTGATAGGAAAAATTTCACATTCTAATATAGTCAAAATATATGATCTGGGGATTGCGGATGATCATGCCTTTATTGCAATGGAATACTGCAGTAAAGGTAGCCTGAAGCGACGTATACAGATCGGAATGTATGCCGATCGTGCTGAAGAACTTATGCGTGATATCGCAGAAGCTTTGGGGGCTATACATAAGGTCGGTATTTTGCATCGCGATCTTAAACCGACAAATGTACTTTTTCGTGATGATGATAGTTTGGCATTGATCGATTTTGGACTGGCCAAGCAGGCACACCTCAAGGCGGAACTTACAGGTGCTGGTGAAATATTTGGCACGCCCTACTATATGAGCCCGGAGCAGGGGCATGGGGAGCATCTTGATCAGTGTTCGGATATTTACAGTCTGGGGGTGATATTTTTTGAAATGCTGACGGGTTCAAAGCCCTATGAGGCCGGCACCGCCATGGCTGTTATTCTCAAGCATGCCCGCGATCCCATACCTCGCCTGCCAGCGCATATGGCCCAGTATCAGCCTGCGATTGATAAGATGATGGCAAAGCGTCCGGGGCAACGGTTTCAGTCTGTTGAGGAATTGCTGGAGTGGCATCCCGCTACGGCTTGACAGCTATGCAAGCTGGGCATCGTGGTTAAAAATTAAGGGTGGATAGTTGTGGGCCAGCCTGATCCCACCGCAGCACAGAGCCAGACTCGTACCAGTCCCCCAACACAATCCTGGTCATCATTCTGCCGTCAATTTTAAACTGATGTATGGCGGGGCGATGCGTGTGCCCATGGAGCAGGGTGTCGACTTTGTATTGCTTCAGGATGTCTGCTACTGCCTGCTGATTAACATCCAGTATTTCAGGTGGTTTGTCATCCATGCTGTCCCCACTTTTGCTGCGTGCTTTGATGGCGAGCCGGCGCTTGAAGAAAAAGGGTAACGCCGTATACAGGCGTTGAAACCAGGAGCTGCGTACTATCCTTCGAAAGCGCTGGTAGCCAAGATCATCTGTACATAGCATGTCACCATGGCTAATTAAAACTGATTGACCGCCCGCATATATCAAGGTGGGGTCATGAAGCAGGGTGGTTCCTGATTCCTGTGTAAAGCGTCTGCCAAGCATGAAGTCTCGATTACCGTGCATGATGTAGCATTTGATCCCGGCACTCGTAAGTTCCGCTAATGCGTCAATGATCTGGCGATAATGTGGGTTCTGATCATCATCGCTAATCCAGTATTCAAACAAATCACCAAGGATGTACAGGGCATCAACCTGGCGGGCTTCCTGAGTAAGGAATAGTCGAAATGCATTCGTAGCTGCAGGACGCGATGCGTCCAGATGCAGGTCTGAAATAAAAAGTACCGCCATAAGTATTATTCGGTGGCTGGTGCTTCGGTTAAATTATTTTGCCCGCTATCATCGGGTAGTAGTTCCATTTTTTTAATAATGATAGGTTCTACGGGAACATCTTTAGTGAGGCTGGGGATCGGCCCTGGGCCTGTTGCGCGGTAGCCAATTTCATCAATGGTATCCATGCCTTCTATGACCCGGCCAAATACGGTATAGCCCCAGCGGGTAGGCATCGGGTCTAACGCCAGGTTGTCAGCCAGATTGATATAAAATTGCGAATTGGCGCTGTGCGGGTCAGCTGTGCGCGCCATGGCGACATAGCTTCTGCGATTACTTAACCCATTGCCGGCTTCATTTGAAACCATCGGCCTGGTTTGTTTTAGTTTGTAGTCGGCATCATAACCGCCAGCCTGCGCTACAAAACCACCTACGATTCGATGGAATACGGTCCCTTCATAAAAACCACTGTTGACGTATTGAACGAAGTTGCTAACGGTAAGTGGTGCACGGCTTGTAAAAAGTTCGATGACAAAGCTGCCCGCATTGGTTGTAACAGCAATTTTTGGGTAGTCAGGCAGTGTGGCAGCAGGCGGAATATCTTCAGCTAACAATGGGCCTGGAGCGGTAATCGCCAGGTACAGAAAAACCAGATGCTTTTTCATGTTTATCCTCTTCGGTTTTCAGCTTGTTCTACGGCCGCGAGGGTATTGTGGAGCACCATCGCTACTGTCATGGGGCCCACGCCGCCGGGCACTGGCGTAATCCATGCCGCACGTTTTGCTGCAGCCTCAAATTGCACATCGCCTTTTAAAGTCCCGTCGGCAAGTCGGTTTATACCGACATCGAACACAACTGCGCCGGGTTTGATCCATTCACCCGGAATCAATTCTGCTTTACCCACGGCCACGGCCAGTATATCTGCTTGTCTGACCATCGATTCCAGATTCCTGGTGAACTTGTGGCAGACCGTAATTGTGGCACCCGCGAGTAAAAGTTCGAGGGCAAGGGGACGACCTACAATATTTGAAGCACCTACGATAACTGCATGCTGACCCTTGGGGTCGACACCGATAAATTCCAGCATCTTCATTATTCCGTAGGATGTGGCAGGGCGTAAAGCAGGGATTCGTTGTGCAAGTCTGCCTACCGTAAACGGGTGAAAGCCATCCACATCCTTGGCGGGAAGAATGTGTTCAATGATTGTCTGAGATTCAATATGATCGGGCAGCGGCAGCTGCACAAGAATGCCATCAACCGTTGGATCTGCATTCAGTTGATCGATGAGCCGCAGAAGTTCTTCCGTCGTGGTTTCTGCCGCCAGGTCATGTTCATAAGACAAAATACCGGCTTCACTGCATGCATTTCGTTTGTTGCGCACATAGATGGCAGAGGCAGGGTCGTCACCCACCTGGATTACTGCCAGCCCCGGAGCTCTGTGACCCGCTGCAATTCTGGCGTCAACCTGTTGTTTGACGCCGTCGCGGATATTGCGCGCAATACTCTTTCCGTCAATCAATTTAGCGGGCATGGCGGGTTGTTCCTGGCCTGTATGGATTCGACGTGCAAGCCCGCCAACATAACAGAGAGGCCTCATTCACAAAAGCCCGGACTGGCTAATTGTCAGGATTGATTGACCTGTTAGAAGTGCGGTCGTATCATCCTGCCGCCCTGATACCTGCTGATACGATAAGCATTGTGTCATATAGGGTGGTAGGAATTGGCGGGGCATAGCGCAGCCTGGTAGCGCATCTGCTTTGGGAGCAGAGGGTCGGGAGTTCGAATCTCTCTGCCCCGACCAAATTTGCGAGTATTTACACTCGTAAATAAGAAGTTGCGCGAAGCGCAACTCGAACAGGCCGCAAGCCGGGCGTCCCCAGACGCAATGGCTGGTTTACGGTGATGGTAGTTCGAGTGAGCACGTAGTGTGGCTCATACTGGAAGATGCGAAGCCCTTCGGACAGCCGCCCTCCGGGCGGAATTGCGATTATTTGGAATTGTTGTTTGTATCCCGCCCTTAGCGCGGAACATGGCTAGAATGCCCGGTATATGCGCCCGTAGCTCAACCGGATAGAGCACCGGCCTTCTAAGCCGGGGGTTGCAGGTTCGAGTCCTGCCGGGCGCGCCA
>SMVB01015776.1_pt1 | contig 24862 bp, 23 predicted proteins | sample 2456461 | NCBI WGS metagenome assembly SMVB01 (sample SAMN11095934, study PRJNA526329) | marine sediment metagenome | biome: Marine sediment; feature: Surficial sediment; material: Deep marine sediment; isolation source: Hadal surficial sediment | place: Pacific Ocean | collected 2014-05 | depth...
AACGGGCCGGCGTCGAGGAAACCGCCGACTTTGTCGGGCCACAGGTAGTCCTGCTTCAGGGGCCAGATGCCGTTGAACTCCATGTACGGCCGTTGGAAGTAGACGAGCAGGTTCGGCAGAAACCAGGCGAACACGAGCTGGAAGAAGGCGACGCTCGCCGTGCGAATCTGCTGGTACCGGTTGTGGCGGTACTTCATGACCATGCGCACGCTGAACACGAGGATCGCGAGGGTGTACAGCACGCCGTAGAGGAACCACTGCGAGGCCGGGCTGTTCGTCATGACGCGCGCCAGCGGGTCGACGACGCGGACGAGGCCGGTCGGCTCGCTCCCGTCCGCGTGATAGCCGAGGAGCGCGGGGTACCAGTAGAGGAGGACGTACAGCCCCGTCATCAGAATGCCTGCGATCCAGCCCAGTCCGCCGCGGGCGAGGAGGCTCGAGAACGTGATCCCGTCGTGCCTGATTCCAGGGTTCGTGCCAGCGTGCTGGGCCCAGAACGTCAGCGCGCCGCCGAGTGCGAGCAGCCCGAACGAGGATGCGAGCCCGAGCCAGGTTCCGGCGAGCGGCCCCCCGGACGCCTGCACCACGAGCGCGAGCACCCCGAGGCCGACGAGGGCGAGCCCGAGCTTCTGGGCCGCGGGCAGCGCCGGTGCCTCGGCGCGCGCGGGCTCCTCGAAGCCCTGCTCCTCGTCGAAGTCGTAGTCGAGATAGGGGAGCTCGCTCATGCCGCCGGCGCCTCCTCCGTGAGCTGCGCGCGCAGTGCACGGACAATTTCGTCCTCGTAGCGTACAAAGAACTCCGGATCGAAGTTGGCCTCGACGAGGTGCTCGAGGACGTACTCGATTTCGCGCTCCTCCCGGATCCACTGCTCGCACACTTTGTGTCGATAGCGCAGGCCCATGAGGTTGAAGCCGATGACCCGCCCGGCCACGTGCACGATCCGGACGAGATGCAGCCCGTTCGCGTGCTCCCACACGAGGCTCTGCTCGCCTGGGACGCGCATGTTCACCCTCCCGTAGGTCTGGTACTCGAGGTCGAGGAACTTCGCCGAGTTGTACCAGATGCCCGGATCGTAGCTCACCTCGCGTCCGGCGATCACCTCACCGACGACGCGGCCCTGCAGCTTGCCCGTGTACCAGACCTGCTGCAGGGTGTTGCGGCCGCCCTCCGGGTCCACGAGCTCGGCGCAATCCCCCGCGGCGTAGATGTGCGCAGCCTTCGTCCGCAGGCTCCAATCGACGAGGATCCCGCGGCCCGTCTCGATCTCCGAGCCCGCCACGAGGTCGATGTTCGGGCTGACGCCCGCGGTCAACCCGACGAGCTGGCACTCGATGCGCTCGTCCTTGTCCGTCTTCACGGCGCACGCGTTGCCCGTCCCGTCGTCCACGATCTCCACGAGGTTCGTCTCGAGCCGCAGGTCCATGCCGGCCTCCGTGATGATCCGGTTGATCATCGCGGACTCCTCGGGCGGCAGGACGTTGTTCCAGTAGCTCGCCTCGCGCACGAGGAAGGTGACGTGCACGCCACGCGAGTGCAGCATCTCCGCGAGCTCGATTCCGATCAGTCCGCCCCCGGCGATCACGGCGCGCCTGGCGCCTTGGACGTTGTCGTAGAGCCGGCGTAGGTCCATGAGGTCGTAGAGCCCCTGCACCCGGCCGAGATCCTGCCCGGGCCAGCCGAACATGTTCGATTTCGAGCCCGTCGCGAGCAGCAGCGCGTCGTAATCGAGCGTTCCCGCGCGATGCAGCGTGAGCCGCTGCCGCCCCTTGTCGATCTCAGTGACCCAGTCCCGCACGAGCTCGATGCGCTGCTCGCCCCAGAAGCTGTCCGGGTAGGGCTTCGTGTCCGCGTAGCGCATGTGCCCCATGAACACGTACATGAGCGCCGGCCGCGAGTAGTGGTAGGTCGACTCGCCCGAGATCATCGTGATCTTCCAATCGGGCTGCAGCGCGCGAATGCGCAGGGCGGCGGTGACCCCGGTGATCCCGTTCCCGATGATGACAACGTGCAAGTGGCCGGCTCCTGGTTCCAATGCTCGGGCGCGGTGCGACGGCGTGAGATACGGCGGCCGCGGTCGCGCGTGACGGAGAACCTCCCGTCAGTCGCCCTTCCGCCAGGCATCCCAGATGCCGTAGACCGACTCCTGCGGCAGCTTGTAGCCCGAGAGCCGCATGCAGACGATCGCGAGCGCGCGGTGGTGCGCCTCGTGGGCCGTGTGGTACGCGACGTAGCTCGCGAGCGTGCCTTTCCAGCCGCGTACCTTGCCCGCGCTCTCGGCGGTCTCGAGCAGCTTCTCCATGGCGCGGCCCGAGGCCTTCAAGGCCTTGCGCAGCTCGCCCTTCCCTGGCTGAGCGCCCTTCTCGAACGCGGTGAGATCGCCCAGCAGGTCTGGTCCGCCGCGCAGGTCGAGGTTGCGTACGCGCACGTAATGAATGTGTGCGAACTGGGCCGCGACGGTGCGCGTGCGCTTCGAGTACCGATCGCCGAGCTGGGCCGCCGGGATCGCGTCGAGCAGCATCAGCGTGATCTGACCGCTCTTTCGCCACGTTCGAATGAGATCGGATGCCATGGGGTCGCTCCCGTCTCTCCCGTGCAGGAGAGAGATGCCAGCCTAGCGATCCGGGTGTTAGCATACGAACGTTCCAGAACTGTTCACCTCTACTGGGAATCGAAGCATGAACAGGATGCGATCGAGTGTCACCGCCGTCTCTCCCCTCGGATTCCTCCCGCTCCTCGGGCTGGTCGCGCTCTCCGGATGTCGGACGAGCAGCGAGGTCGAGCACGCGAGCATCGGGGAGGACAGCGCGGGCAGGGGCCACGACGCGACACCGTTCCTGCCGCCGATGGACGTCACCGGCACCGTGGACACTCGTTGGGACTACCTGCTCGGGAAGTACGACCAGGACGGCGACGACCGCGTGGCAGCGACGGAGTACGACCGCGGGGACGTCGCGTTCGCGCGCCTCGATCGGGATGACGACGGGTACCTCACGAGCGTTGACTTCGCCTCGGGTCCGTCGCGGGAGGAACGGATGACCGAGATGCGCGCGGAGCGCACGCTCGGGCGCTACTTCCAGGACGAGAGCGACGCGACGGAGCTCACGCTCGCCGAGCTCGAAGCCGCGTTCGGCGCCTACGACGCGGACGACAACGAGCTCCTCATCCGCCCCGAATTCGACGCGCGCTACGAGGGGGCGCGGGTCACGCTCGCGCAGGATGACTCGCGCATGATCCAACGGATGATGGGCGACGTCGAACCCTGGGACGCGCTCGTCGCGCTCGGCGACACGGACGGCGACGAGTGTCTCGCGGTGGAGGAGATCACGGCGCTCTTCGCGCGCTTCGACGAGGAGAACACGGGCAAGCTGTCCTGGGTGCCGCCGGCCCCGCGGGAGGAGCGCGCCTCCGGGTCGTCCCGGCCGGAAGGGCCCGACGAGGGCACGCTCGCACCGGATTTCACGCTGGAGCCGCCCGACGGCGGCGGGGCCGTCACGCTCTCGTCGTTCAAGGGTTCGAAGCCCGTCGCGCTCATCTTCGGCAGCTACACGTGACCGCCCTTCCGGGCTTCAGCCGGTCGGCTGAAGGAACTCTGGAGCACGTACGGTGAAGAGGTCCAGTTCTACGTCGTCTACATCCGCGAGGCGCACGCCATCGACAGCCGTTCGCCGATGGGTGGCGGCGGCATGCCCATCGTCGAGGACCCGATCTCGATCCTCGAGCGCAAGAGCGTCGCCAAGGTGTGCATGACGAAGCTCGCGCTCGAGCCGATGCCCGCGCTCGTCGACGACATGCAGGACACGGCCAATGAGGCCTACGGGGCCTGGCCGGACCGGCTCTACCTGATCGGCAAGGACGGCAAGGTCGCCTTCCACGGCGGTCGGGGACCGTTCGGGTTCAAGCCGGACGAGCTCGAGGACGCGATCCGCGCGGAGCTGGGCCTGGAATCGGTGGAGGAGTAGCCCGCCGACCCTGGAAGCCCGTTCCCACGGGGTGTGAAAACTGTTCGCCGCGGTTCCGGCCGCGGTCGTAACCGGTGCTCTGCACAGGCTTTGTCGCGATCGTTCGCGGCGAACCGATTGCGCTCAGAGCCGCCCCGGATCGGTCGATAACCGGGGCATGAACATCCACCCGCGAGGCAATGGGAGCATCCGGGCCGCCGAGGCCCTCGTCCGTCCGGCGCAAGCCCAGGGACCGAAGGGCGGTACACGGCCCGCGGCCAAGGTCGCCGAGGCCCGCAAGCCGGAGCGCGCGGATCACCGCGCCGATCGCCTGGATGTCGCCTCGCCGCCGGGCGGCGGCGTGCGCCCCGCCGATCTGCAAGATCGGCTCGCGCTGGCCGGTGCGGGCATCGAGGCGCGCATCGACAACATGATGCAGCACGGCGATCTGTCCGAGGAGCAGCTGGCCGCGCTCGCGGAGGCGAAAGACTCGTTCAGCGCGATCCTCTCGCGCCTCGGGAACGCGATCGGCTCCGAGCCCTTCGACGATCCGAGCGAGGTGGCGAAGGGCTTCGCATTCGTGCTCTCGCAGTTGCAGAGCGACGTGCACGCGGCGCTCGCGGGACCGGACGCGCCGCAGGCCACGAAGGCCGACGGCGTGGCGACGGCCGACAAGCTCCCGGCCTCCGGGGTCGAGTCCGCGGCCGACATGACGGACGATGCGGGCGCGGCTTCGCCCGCGGACCGTCTCGACAACGTGGGCCAGACGGTCGCCGCGCGGCTCGCGAACCTGGCGCAATCGGAGGGGCTCTCGAAGCAGGAGCTCCGCGCCATCGGTGGGGCCGAGCAGCACTTCCAGGCGACGCTCGACCGGATCGCGAACGCGATCGAGGTTGGCGGACTCTCGCGCGGGAACATCCAGTCGGGGTTCCAGGCCGCGCTGCACGGGCTGCGCGACGACGTGAACGCGATCCTCGGCCAGAAGCACGGGCGGCCGGAGACAGGGGGGCTCACCGGCGTCGACGCGAATAGCCTCACTCCGGAGGAGCGGCTCGCCGCGGTCCAGGAGAGCATCGAGGGGCGGCTCGCGAACCTGCTCGCGAACGCGGGTCTCGACGAGTCCGGTTCGGCGGCGATCACCGAGGCGCAGGAGGCGTTCAGCGCCACGCTCGAGCGCCTGGGTGCGGCCGTGTTCGAGCACGGCGGCACGTCGCACGGAGTCCTCGGCTCGACCCTCGCCAAGGCCCTGGCGCAGTTGCGCCAGGAAGTGAACGCCGTGCTCTCCGGGGCGAACTTCACCCCGGGCGGGGAGGTCGGCCTGTACGGGACGGACGCGGGTGTCACGCCCCTCTCCGAGCTCGACACGACGGGCTTCGATCAGGTCGGGTGATCAGCAATACGGAGCCGCGTTCCCTATCGAGGCGTATATTCCAGCCGTGGAATGGACGCCGCTGGTGACCGAGGACGGCTCCGTGACGCTCGTCAGTACGACCGTGGGCCAGGCGTGTCACTCGCGGTCCGGGGCGTGGCTCGAGGCGCGCGAGCGCTACGCGATTCCAACGCGCCTGCGCGAGCGCGCGCTCGCGCTCAGCGGCGACGACCGAATGCTGCGGCTGCTCGACGTGGGGACGGGGCTGGGGCTCACGATCGCCGCGGCGCTCGATGCGCTCGAAGGCACCGGAGTCCGGCTGGACGTCGTCACGCTCGAGCGCGACACCTCCGTGCTGACGGCCGCGGCACGGATCGGGCGCGAGGCGATTCGGGGCGGCGCCGCGCCGACCGCCGACCTCGACCGTTCGTGGGCGCTCGTGCTCGACACCCTGGCGCGCGCGCTCGCCGCCGGGCCCGACCCGGCTTCCGAGCCGCTCGGCGCGGACCGCGGCCGGCTCCGGCTGCTCCTGGGCGACGGGCGCGAGACGATTCAGCGACTGCCCGCCCGCCCGACGTTCGACGCCGTCTTCCTCGACCCGTTCTCGCCCGCGGCCGATCCGCCCCTGTGGGAGCGGGAGTTCCTCGCCGCCGTCGCCGTCCGCATGGCGCCGGGAAGCTGGCTGTCGACGTACTGCGCATCGCTCGAGGTGCGCGCACGGCTCGTACTCGCCGGGCTCCGCGTCGGACCCGGAGGAATGGTCGGGGCGAAGCGCGAGGGCACGCTCGCCTCCCCCGACCTCGACCCCGGCGCATTCCAGCCCCGCGTCGCGCGCAAGCTCGCGCGCCGGGTGGAGCGGATCCAATCCCGGGCCCCTGTCCCAGGCAATCGATGTTCGTCGTGATCTACAGCTGGAAGCTCGCGTCCGGGCAGGAAGCCTTGTTTCGCGAGGGATGGACGCGCGTGACGGAGGCCATCTACCGCGATCGCGGCAGCCTTGGCTCACGCCTGCACGAGGGCGAGGACGACGTGTGGGTCGCCTACGCCCAGTGGCCCGATCGTGCGACATGGGAGCGTTCCGGGCGGCTCGGGGCGGCTGACACCGAAGGCCTGCGGATGATGGAGGAGGCCACCCTCGAGCGCTTCCCCACCTCCTTGCTCACCGTCGAGGAGGACCGCCTGCGTGCGCAGCCGCGAGGAACGTGACGACCGACGGATCCTGGGCCGCCAAAAACCGTTGCTGACGGTGCCCTCGCCCTCTGCCTTGGCCTAGAATGACGACTGGAACCCGGTGTGACCCACCGCCGGACGAACGGTCCCCACTCCCGAGGGCCGTCGATCTGCTCCCCTGGACCGCATCCCAGACCCCATGAGTACCCTTGCCTTCCTGCCGGGACCCGGCGAGCTCTGGATCGTCCTGGCGGTCGTCCTCGTGATCTTCGGCGGCAAGAAGCTGCCCGAACTCGCGCGCGCCATGGGCAGCAGCATCACCCAGTTCAAGCACGGGCTCAAGGAAGAGAACGACAAGCCCGAGCGCATCGCCGGCCCCGAGGAAGGCGAAGAGCAGGACTGAGCCCGCCGCGCGGGCGTGCCCCCTCTCGCATCGAGGCACTCAATGTTGGAGGCATCCAAGACCAACATGTCGGCGAGTCGGCCGGTGGGCGCAGTCGTTCCGGCGCCTGCGCTCGTGACGGGCGTCGTGCTCTGCGGCGGCATGAGCCGTAGGATGGGGCTCGACAAGGCGCGCCTCGAGCTCGCGGACGAGCCGCTGCTCGAGCGCGCGGCCCGAGTGCTGTCGCCGCTCGCCCGTGAGGTCGTGATCGCCTGCGGTCCCGAGCCGCGGTACGCCGAGCTGGGGTTCCGGCTCGCGCTCGACGGCGAGGGCGTGGACGGTCCGCTCGCGGGACTCGCGGCCGGCCTCGAAGCGGCCGGGACGGAATGGGTGCTCGCCCTCGCGTGCGACATGCCCCGCGTCCGCACGGAAGACTGTCGGAGCCTGCTCGCGCACGCGAAGGCGCACGGCGCCGAAGGCTCGGACGTCTGCGTCTACGCGAGCGCGCGCGGCGTCGAGCCGCTCTGCGCCGTCTACCGCGCGACGTGCCTCGCGCCGATGCGCGCGGCGCTGGCGGACGGCGAGCGACGGGCCACGGGGTTCTGGGACCTCAGGACGGCGGACGGCCGGCCGCTCGCCATCGAACGCCTCCAGGTCGAGCTCGGTCCTGACGATGCGGTCGTATCGGACATGCTGGTGAACCTCAATACGCCTGAAGACCTCGCGCGCGAGCGCCACCGCCAGGGCGGCGACGCGTGAGCCCGCCCGATTCCAAACTGCTGGAGCTGATCGCTCCGGTGCAGGACGGCGTCGAACGGATGCGGGCGGTCCTCTCCGAGGATCTCGGTGTCGAGTCCAAGGCCGTCGCCGACATGACCGCGCACATCGCGCGCTTCCGCGGCAAGCAGCTCCGCGGCGCGCTCGTCCTGCTCGTCGGCCAGGCGACGGAGAACACGTCGGACGAGCACCCCGAGGTCGCGTCGATCGTCGAGCTGATCCACCTCGCGACGCTGGTGCACGACGATGTGCTCGACGGTGCGAAGGTCCGGCGGCGCGTCGCCTGCGTCAATCAGCGCTGGGACAACCAGGTCGCCGTGCTCCTGGGCGACTTCCTCTACGCGCGCGCCTTCGGGCGCTCGACGCAGCTCTCGTCGCGGCTCTGCAGCGAGGTGCTCGCGCGGACGACCCAGCGAATCTGCGCCGCGGAAATAGATCAGGCGGCGAGCCGGTACGAGTTCGAGATGCCGCAGGAGCGCTACGAGGCGATCGCCGGTGCCAAGACGGCGAGTCTCTACGCCGCGGCTTGCGAGCTCGGCGCGCGCTACCCCGAGGGGCGCGAGGACATCGGCGCGGAGATGCGCCGACTCGGCTGGGACATCGGCCTCGCCTTTCAGATCATCGACGACTGCCTGGACGTGGTCGCCGACGGCGAGGTGGTCGGCAAGGACGTCGGCAATGACATCCAGGACGGGAAGGTGACGCTGCCCGTCCTGCACATCTACCGCAGCGCGAGCGAGGAGCTCCGCGGGCGCATTCGCGACGTCTACATGCAGCAGGGGCTCGACAAGCGCGCCGAACGACTGCGCGAGGTGTGCGACCTCGAGCCCGGTGTCGAGTACGCGCTGGCGCGCGCGCGCGAGCTCGTCGACGGCGCGATGCTCCGGCTTCGCTCCCTGCCCGCCAGCCCCGCCCGGACCGCCATGGAGAACCTGGCTCAGTACGTTCTGCAACGACGATGGTAAGAACCCTTTCGCTCTGCCTGGCTTCCCTCCTCCTCACCTCGTGTGGCGAGCAGTCGAACGAACGCACCATCTCCGAGACCCGCGTCGCCAGCGAGCCCATGCCGGCGGTTCCGAACGCGACGAGCGAGATGCGGTTCGGCTCCAATCCGGTCGCGGACCAGCACGCGCACGAGGAAGCCCGGAACCCGCTGCGTTGGACCGACCCCGAGGGCTGGACGGTCCTACCGAGCTCACCGATGCGCGAGGTGAACTTCCTGGCCGGAGACCCGCGCGCCGAGTGCTACGTGACGCGCCTCCCCGGCGAAGCGGGCGGGCTCGTTGCCAACGTCAACCGGTGGCGCAAGCAGATGGGGCTCGCGCCCCTCGACGAAGCGGCGGTGCGGGCGCTCGACACGCGCACGATCTTCGGCGTTCCCGCGACCGTCGTCGAATTGGAGGGCACGTTCACGGGGATGGGCGGCGAGCCCCAGGCGGGCACCAAGCTCATCGGCGCGATGCTCTCGTTCCAGGGCATGGGCACGCTGTTCGTGAAGATGGTCGGCCCGATCGATGTGGTCGACCGCGAGCGAGCCCGGTACGAGGCCTTCTGCGATTCCCTGCATCTCGACACGGGGTCCGGACCGGCGCCGGGCGGCGACCACTCCGAGCCGGGTCACGGCCACGGGGGCGGATTCGAGTGGTCCGCGCCGACGACGTGGCAGCGGGAGGGCCCGCGCTCGATGCGGCTCGTCTCCTTCACGCTCGGGTCCGGCACGGAGTGCTACATCAGCGTCCTCGGGGGCGCGGCCGGCGGCCTCGAGGCGAACCTCAACCGCTGGCGCCAGCAACTGGGTCTCGCCGAGCTCGGAGCGGCGGAGATCGCGGCCCTGCCGAAGATCGAGGTGCTCGGTCAGGACTCGGTCCTGTTCGAAGGCTATGGGGACTTCACCGGGATGAACGATTCGACCGAAAAGGCAGGCATGCTGGGCATCGTGTGCGACCTCGGGACCGAGGTTCTGTTCGTCAAGATGGTCGGCCCGGAAGGGGCCGTGAGAGCCGGACGCGAAGGCTTCATCGCATTCTGCGCCTCCATCCGGAGATCCTTGTGAGCGCGAAGTCTCCGCTCACCCGGGCCGTCGACTTCGGCGCCTCGTACGGCAACGCCGTCGTGCTGCTCTTCTTCCTCTTCCTGCTCACGCTCTTCGGGACGCTCGAGCAGGTCGAGCACGGCCTCTTCGAGGTGCAGCGGAAGTACTTCGAGTCCTTCTTCCTCGTGGCCGACCTCGGCGAGATCTTCGACCTGCCGTTCCGGCTGCCCCTGCCCCTGCCCGGGGCGGTGCTCGTGCTGAGCCTCCTCACGCTGAACCTCCTGTGCGGTGGGTTGATCCGGATCCGGAAGAACAAGTCGACCTTGGGCGTGATCATCATCCACGTCGGCATCGTGCTCATGTTCGCGGCGGGGCTCGTGAAGCTCACTGCGTCCGAGGACGGGCACCTCACTTTGTTCGAGACCGAGAGCTCGGACGAGTTCGTGAGCTACTACCTGTGGGAGGTGGCGATCTTCGACGCGACGCAGCGGGCGGACGTGCAGGAGCACATCATCCCCGACGCGGCCTTCCTGGACCTCACGGGGGACCGTGCGGCCACATTCACTTCCCCCGACCTGCCGTTCACGGTCACGCTGTCGCACGTCGCCAAGAACTGCCGCCCGCTGCCCAAGGGCCCGATGTGGGCGGCGGACTCGCCGGTCGTCGAAGGCTACGCCCTGCGCGCGTTCGAGCTCGAGGAGGTGGCCGAGCAGAACGTCGCCGGTCTCCACGTTCGCGTCGACTTCGCGGACGGTGAGTCCGTCGAGGGCCTCCTCTGGGGCTTCGAGCGCTCAGCGTGGACGTTCCGGACGGACGGCCGCGTGTGGGGCATGTCGCTCAGGCACAAGCGCTACAAGATGCCGTTCACGGTCGTGCTCGACGACTTCACGCGCGAGCTGCACCCCAATACCGGCATTCCCAAGGCCTTCATGAGCGACATCACGAAGCGCGAGGGCGGCTCGGAGAGCCGGCTGCGCATCAGCATGAACGAACCCCTGCGCCACGGCGGGCTCGTCTTGTTCCAATCCTCGTGGGGCCCGTCCAACGCCGGCCCCGGGGATCCGCTCTTCTCCGTGTTCTCGGTCGTCCGCAACCCCTCGGACCACTGGCCCGCATGGTCCTGCGGCATCATCGCCCTGGGGATGATCATCGCATTCGGACAGAAGCTCTACCGATACATTCGGGCCCAGGCCGCGGCGCGGCAGAGGCTCCAGGCTGGAGAGGCTCAAGCATGATCGCTCGTTTCACGTCCGTGTTCCTCGGTTGCGCCGCGATGCTCCTCACGGCGCCCCGGGCGCTCGCGCAGCACTCCGAGCAGGAGACACGGAGCGCCCCGTGGAGCGCGGAGGTCCTCGATCTGTTCGCCACCCTGCCCATCCAGGAAGGCGGCCGGATCAAGCCGATCGACACGTTCGCCGGATTCAAGCTGCTCAAGATGAACGGCAAGCGTCACTACACGACGGACGCCGGGGAGCGGCTTTCCCCGGTCGAGTGGCTGCTCGACTGCTTCTTCTTCCCGGAGCAGGCCAGCGAGTACCGGATCTTCCGCGTCGACAACGAGGACGTCCTCACGGCGATCGACAGCCGCGTGCCGGGCAAGAAGAAGCGCGACTGGTACAGCTACGCCGAGCTCGAGCCGGGCCTCGGCCGCCTGCTCGCGAAGGCGCACGAGTTCTCGCGCAAGGAGGCCAAGGAGCGATCGCTCATCGAGACCCAGGTGGTTCAGCTCGCGACGAACGTGCGCGAGTTCGAGGAGCTGATCCACTTCCTCGACTTCGCCCGCTTCGAGATCACGGTGGACGGGACGCCCGAGCTATCAGCGCTCTTCGACGGCGCCGGGACGACGAGCCTCAGTCGCGTGCTGGAGGAGGCACCGGGACTCGTGGCGCTCTTCCGCGGCGAGATCGGGGACGGCGACGCGGACGTCCAGGCCGCGACGGAGCTGCTCCGCAACATCGAGGCGCTCCAGCGCCTCGGCGGCGGGCGGCTGGCCATCTTCCCACCGGAGCAAGACGCCGGGGACAATGCCGAGTGGATCGAGCCGGCCGAGCTCGCGTCCGACGCGTTCACGGACTCCGGTACCGTCGACGATCCGCTCGCCCTGCTGGCCGCCCTCGAGCGGATGGAGGCACAGAAGGCCGATCCGGCGGCGTTCCTCGTGGAGCTGCGGCAGTTGCACGACGGCGCGGTCGCCAGCGCGGAGGCGCGCGGCGAGTACGGCAAGATCCCGCTCGAGGTGAGCTTCTACAAGCGCGACTACTTCACGCGGGCGCTCGTGTTCTTCCTGCTCGCATTCCTCATGACGGCGTTCACGTGGGTGAAGCCGTCCAAGTGGCTGCACCGCGGTGTCTGGGGCGCCCTCGCCGCGGCCGAAGTGCTGCTCGTGACGGGGATCACGATGCGCTGCATCATCCGCGGCCGCCCGCCCGTCAGCACGCTCTACGAGACGATCCTCTTCATCGCGGCCGTGGCCGTGCTCATCGCGATGGTCATCGAGGTGATCAACCGCCAGCGCGTCGCCATCGTGGTCGCGAGCGTCCTCGGGGCGCTCGGCATGTTCCTCTCGATGAAGTACGAGCTGAAGGAGGCCGTCACGGCCGGCGACACCATGCCGAGCCTCGTCGCCGTGCTCGACACGAACTTCTGGCTCGCGACGCACGTGACGACGGTCACGATGGGCTACTCCGCGGGGCTGCTCGCGTCGGCCATCGCCCACGTTTGGCTCTTCGGGCGGATGTTCGGCTTCCGGAAGGGGGACCGCGTCTTCTACAAGAACATCGCGCGCGTCGTCTACGGCGTCCTCTGCTTCGGGCTCTTGTTCTCCGTGGTGGGCACGATCCTCGGCGGGGTCTGGGCGAACTACAGTTGGGGCCGGTTCTGGGGCTGGGACCCCAAGGAGAACGGCGCGCTTCTCATCTGTATCTGGGGCATCATGACGCTCCACTTGCGGCTCGGCGGGTACGTGAAGGACTTCGGTTTCTGCATCATGGCGGTCCTCGGCGGGCTCGTCGTGTCGTTCTCGTGGTGGGGCGTCAACCTGCTCGGCGTCGGCCTTCACAGCTACGGCTTCACCAGCGGGATCTTCATGATCCTCTTCGTCATGTACATGATCGAGCTCGGCGTCGTCCTCGCGGCGGGCGCCTGGCGGCTGTTCTCCGTCAGCGGGAAGGCCGTCGGGACCCGGGCGGTCGCGGTGGACGCACGCGCCTGATGGGGGAGCCCGTGCGAGTGAGCGAGGGAGCCACCCGGATCGATGGTCGGAAGATCGCGGCGGAAGTTCGCGCCGAGGTCGCGCTGGGGGTGCGAGCGCTCAGGGACAAGGGTGTCCACGCGTCGCTCGTGGTCGTGCTCGTCGGCGAGGATCCCGCGAGCCGGGTGTACGTGCGGAACAAGGACAAGGCGGCGACGGAGGCCGGCTTCCTCGTGCGAACCGTCCGCCTGTCTGCGGAGACGACGCAGGCGGAGCTCGAGGATGTCGTGCGGGGCCTGAACACGGACCCGGAAGTGCACGGCGTGCTCGTCCAGCTCCCTTTGCCGAAGGGCCTCGACGCGGGCCGGATCGTCGACCTGCTCGACCCGCGCAAGGACGTGGACGGGCTCACGCCCGCCAACGTCGCGGCGCTCGTCATGGGGCGCGAGGGGCTCGTCCCCTGTACGCCGGCGGGCTGCATCGAGCTGCTCGATCGCCATGGGGTGGAGCTCGAGGGCTGTCGGTTCGTCATCGTCGGCCGATCGATGCTGGTCGGCAAGCCGCTCGCCCAGCTCGCGCTCGCCCGCCACGCCACCGTCACGATCTGCCACAGCCGCACCCGGGACCTCCCCGCCCGCTGCCGCGAGGCGGACGTGCTCGTCGCCGCCGTCGGGCGCGCGAAGCTCGTGCAGGGCGACTGGATCCGGCCGGGAGCGGTCGTTCTGGACGTGGGCATCAACCGCGGTGAGGACGGGAAGCTCGTCGGTGACGTGGACTTCGAGGCCGCTGCGAAGGTCGCGTCGGCGATCACCCCGGTCCCAGGTGGCGTGGGCCCGATGACGATCGCGATGTTGCTCGAGAACACGCTCCTCGCTGCTTCGCGATCCGCAGGCTCGGGCCGCTAGTCCCATGCGGAGCGCGTACGACGACGGGGGCTACGGCGGCGGAGGCCAGATGCGATTCGCCTTCCCTCCGATCACGCCGATGGTCAAGCGACTGGTCTTGATCAACGTGGCGATCTACGTCCTCATCCTGCTGACGTTCAACACGGACCTGAACCGGCTCATCTTCAGGGCGCTCCGCCTGTCTCCAGCGGCTTGGCGGGACATGTTCCCGCTGGTGCCCGTGTGGCAGGTCGTGACCTACGGGTTCCTGCACAGCCCGGATCCGATGCACGTCTTCTTCAACATGCTCGGGCTCTACTTCTTCGGGAGCATGGTCGAGACCGCGGTGGGCCCCAGGCGTTTTCTCGTCACCTACCTCGGCGCGATCCTCATCGGGGCGCTGGTGTTCCTCATGGTCGGCATGGTCTCCGGCAGCGAGCACACCGTCGTCGGCGCCTCCGGAGCCGTCATGTGCATGATCGTCGCCGCGGCCTGCTTCCAGCCCAACGCGATGGTCATCCTGATCATCTTTCCGGTGCCCCTGAAGTACCTCGCGGGCGGGCTCTTCGCGCTCGACACGATCAACGGGTTCATGAAGCTGCGGGGCGGCGGGGCGGACGGGACCTCCCACCTCGTGCACATTGTCGGCGCGGCCTACGGTTTCGTGCTGGTCAAGCGCGGGCTCATCTGGAAGGACCCGATCGGGATCCTCCAGGAGCGGCGCGTCGTCGCGATGCAGACGAGGCGGGTCGACGAGGATCAGCGCATGGACGAGCTCCTGGCGAAGATCTCGCGCGACGGGATCAACTCGCTCAGCCGGGGCGAGCGGGACTTCCTGAAGCGCGTTTCGTCCCGGCGCTGAGGCGCTCGGCACCCACGGAGGGCCGGCGCGGGCGCCCGGCTGTGCGTGGAGGGGGCCCGCGGTGTTAAACTGTGGGCGGTCGCCACGCCCGAACTCCGATGCTCCCGACGATCCCATGAAGAACCACCAGCGATTCACGGCCCTGATCTCGACCGCCCTCCTCGCTCTCGTCCTCGCGTCGTCCGGCGCACCTTCGGCGGGCGCACCGTCGGCCCAGGACCGGAAGGCGGAGTTCATCATGAAGTTTCAGCAGGCCCAGGCGATCGGTGCAAAGCAGGAGATGGCGAACCTGATCCGAAAGTACGAGCAGGAGGCCATCAACTGGATTCTCGAGACGGCCGAGGTGCTCTCCAACGCGCCCAACGACAAGGTGTTCGAGCGCATGGACATGTTTCGGGAAGCGTGGGCCACTTCCTACAAGACCGAGTTCGTGACGAAGATGGAGAAGTACTACTCCTTGCTCCGGCCGACCATGAAGCGCGACCGGATCCGGGCCAGGACGAAGTACGACGATCTCCGGACCACGTTCTGGAAGAACGTGGAGGAGAACGACAAGCCGACGTGGACGGTTCTGGGTCAGGGCTTCGAAGGGCTCGCGCAGGTCTTCGAGACGTTGGGTGACAAGTACTTCGCCTCCCAGTGCTGGAGCTTCTACGCCAACTGCTGGGACGAGTTCTACCGGCCCAAGGAGCCCGATCTGTACAAGGCGTGCGAGGGCTTCGGCAAGTTCCTGAAGTTGCGCGAGGAGATGGGGCTGCCGGACAAGAACTACAAGACGACTCAGCCGCGCCACGCCGCGCTGGTCGGCATGGGCTACGGGGCCAAGGGCACGGTCATCGACCCCACGACGGGCGAGGAGGTCGAGATCCCCGAGGTCGCGGAGCTGGCGGCGGCGATTCCGGTCGCGCTCGAATTCGAGCTCGTGGGTCTGAAGGACTTCGCCCGGCCCAACTACTTCCTCGACGAGCACTACCCGATGTGGAACTCGCTCTACTTGCAGGAGAAAGGCGACTCCAAGCCGTTCCCCAGGATCGAGGGCGCGCCCATCGTGATGCGGGTGGGCTCTGGGACCATCAAGCTGGACACCAACTTCGACGGCGCGGGAGACCTCGAGATCCCCCTCACCGGCAATCTCATGCCGATTCAATTCTCAATCGGTTCGGGCGAGGAGCAGCGGGAGTGGGGCTGCCTGACGATCGTCGGCGTCGAGAAGGACTTGTATCAAGGGATCGGGGTGTACCTCGCCTTCATCGATAAGTACGCCAGCGTCTACATCATCAGCGCCGCGAGCATGGTGGGGGAGCTCTCCGGCGTCTCCGTCCGCGTCATCGACGAGGACATGAACGGAATCTACGGCGGGCCGCCGACGTCCTGGGCGTACGTCGGGCTGACCGAGGGCGCCTTTCACCCGGAGATCGACTCGGTCGTCGTCGGCAGCGAAAAGCGCGCGCGGCCGTGGAGCGAGTACATGGAGATCGGGGGGACGTGGTACAAGCTCGAGGTGCGGAAGGGCGGCGTGGAGATCGGCGCCGTGCCCGTCGAGGTCAAGACCGGCACGCTGAAGCTCTCCTTCAAGGGCGGCAAGCCCGCGTGGCTGATCATGAAGGGCGAGGGGACGTACGAGAACTCGTACTTCGACCTCATCGGGGGCGGCTCCAAGGGCGCCACGGTGCCCGTCGGGCGCTACACGCTGTTCTACGGCGAGCTGCGCGCCGGAAAGAAGCGTCAGCTGATCAAGTCGCTCATTCTGCCGGGGGCCAACACGCCGAAGTGGACCGTGAGTGAGGGCGAGAAGACCGAAGTGACGCTCGGCGCGCCGTTCGGCTTCGACTTCGAGGTCATCGAGGACGAAGAGACGGTCATGATCCCCGGCGCGAGCGTCGTCGTCGTCGGCTCGGCGTTCGAGCGCTACGAGCGGGCGTGGGGTAGCGTGCCGCGCCCGCTGGTGTCCATTCGGAAGAAGGGGAGCAAGAAGGGCTCGAAGCCCAAGAAGATGCCCGTTCTGACTTCACAGGACGAGCTCTACACGCTCGGCTGGGAGTCGGCGTGGCATCCCAAGGACCTCCTCATCGAGAAGAAGTCGAGCGAGAAGGACGTCGAGGTCCAGCTCACTGAGAAGAAGAACAAGCTCTTCGGCAAGCTCGCGTCCGACTGGAAGGACTAGCGCCTCGTGCTCGACCTCAAGTTCATCCGGCAGAACCCCGAGGTAGTGAAGGCCGGAGCGCTGAAGAAGCGCGTCGAGTGCGACGTCGATCGCATCCTCGAGCTCGACGTGGAGTCGCGCACGCTCGGGCAGTCGATCGATGCCATGCGGCAGGAACAGCGCTCGGCCGGCAAGACGATCGCGACGGCGAGCGACGGTGAGCGCCCGGCCCTCCTCGAGCGCCAGAGGTCGCTGAAGACGGAGCTCAAGGGGTCGGAGGAGCGGCAAACCGAGCTCAAGGGAGAGCTCGAAGGCCTGCTCCTCCGCGTCCCGAACGTTCCCGCGGACGAGGTCCCCGAAGGGCGGGACGACACCGACAACGTCGAGATCTCGCGGTTCGGCGAGCCCCGGCAGTTCGAGTTCGAGCCCTGGTCGCACATCGAGATCGGCGAGGCCCAGGGCTGGCTCGACATCGAGCGGGGCGCGCGGCTTGCGGGCTCGCGCAACTACGTCCTGCTCGGTGACCTGTCGCTGCTCGAGGGCGCAGTCATGCGCTACGCTTTGGACTCGATGGTCAGCAAGGGGTTCATGCCGATGAGCGTTCCGACCCTGGTGCGAACCGAGACGATGGTGGGGACGGGGTACTTCCCGGGCGGGGAAGATCAGGCGTACCGCTGCGACGAGCGCGACGACCTGTGTCTCGTCGGGACGGCGGAGGTGCCCGTGACCGCGTTCCATCAGGGCGAGATCCTGAAGTGCTCGGATCTCCCCAAGCGCTTCGTCGCGCTCTCGACCTGCTACCGGCGCGAAGCGGGAACCTACGGCAAGGACACGAAGGGCCTGTACCGGGTCCACCAGTTCCTGAAGGTCGAGCAGGTGATCCTGGACGTGGCCGACGCCGCCCGGAGCCTCGAGCACCACCGGTCGATTCTCCACAACGCCGAGGAGCTGCTCCGGAGCCTGGAGCTGTCGTACCGCGTCGTCAACGTGTGCGGCGGCGACCTCGGCCAGCCCCAGATCCAGAAGTTCGACATCGAGACCTGGATGCCCTCGCGCGAGAACTACGGTGAGACCCACAGTGCCTCCCGCTTCCACAGCTTCCAGGCGCGCCGCCTGGGCCTCCGCTACCGCGGCGAGGACGGCAGGGTGGAGTACTGTCACACGTTGAACAACACCGTCGCGGCGAGCTCGCGCATGCTGATCGCGCTGCTCGAGAACCATCAGCTCGCGGACGGGCGGGTGCACGTCCCGGAGCCGCTGCGACCGTACCTCGGCGGGCGCGACGTGCTCGGGGTGGCCGTGCGTTAAGGGAACGAGCGACAGTACCGATCCGCACGGTCGGTCGTTCGCCTAGCCCTCTTTGCCCTGGTCCCCCCCGCCACTACCGGACGCGTCGTCGGACCCGGAGCCCTGAGTCTGGGTGGTGGTTTCTTCCTCGCCGCCCGGCGCGGTGGGGATCGCGACGCGGGGCGTCTTGTCGGGGGGCACGCGCAGGCTCTCCGGGAAGCGGATGATGCGGCGGTAGACGTAGGTGCGGCGGTCGACGGGGGCGATCGCGATCTGCTCACGGTTGAGCCGTGGGGCCGTCTCGAGCGTGAGCGTGATTTCGATCCAGGCCGGCACGCCGCGGAACTCGTCGTCCGCGTACTCCGTGTTCCAGTCCTCGAACTCCTCGGCATCGATGCCGTCCTCCGCGTACGCGAGGATGTCGAAGCTCTTGATGCGGTCGTGGAGGAACATGTAGCCGCCGCCGTCGTAGGGCTCATCCTCGTCGAGGCCGAAGTCCTCGCGGCGGTAGATCTCGAGGAAGTCGTCGTTCTCGGGGCTCGTCCTCAGGCGGTAACCGACCTCGTTGATGTCGGCGCGCACGGCACGGTCGCCGTCGTAGGTCCAGAGCAGGCTGTCGGTCGTGGTGATGAAGTCGATGCTGTCCCCGTCCTGACCCAGCATCACGTGATTCCGGATGCGGATCTGATTCTCGAGGGGAATGTTGCACGTCACGAGGCCGCGCAAGTCGCGCTCGATCAGGTCGAGGATGGCCGGCCCGGCGAGCTGGGTCTCCTGGATGTTGTGGATCGTGTCGCGCGACATCCGGACGGAACTGAGGATCTGGGTGATGCTCACCATGAGCATGCCCATGATCAACACCGTGACCAGGACCTCGATGAGCGTGAACCCCGCGCGCCCGCGATCAACCGCCCGTCTCATCGCCCTCTCCTCCAGGTAGTGATTCGTCGCCATCCAACTCATCCTCCTCACCGTACACCTGCACCCAGGGGATCCAGCGCTCGAGGATGAACTCGTTCGGAAGGTCGCGGATCGCGGGGTAGGTCACCTTGACGCGCACCTCTTCGTACGGCTGGATCTCCTCATCCTCCGCGTCCTGGTCGTAGTCGTCCGCGAGCCGGCGCTGCTCCTCGCGGTAGGCCCAGGTATCGAAGGGCCCCTCGTCCGGGTCGATCTCGAGGAACGTCTCGTCCCCGAGGGCGAGCTCGTAGGAGAAATTCGGGTAGTCCTCGTAGATCCCCGAGCGACCCGTCTCGATGTCCTCCCAGAAGAGCCCGGCCTCGATCTGACCGAGGGTGTAGAGGGCGAGCTCGCGGGCGAGCTTCGAGTTGCGGGTATGGGCCGCCATCAGCTTCGAGACGTTGAGGGACTGGAACGCCAACGTGAGCGCGATGGCTACGATCGCGATCGTCACCACGACCTCGGCGAGTGTGAAGCCCGCTCCCGCGTATCCCGCGCTGCCGCGCCGTCTGCTCACGATGACTTTCATCAGTTGAAGTCCGAGTCGTCGGGGGCCTCGCGAATGAAGACACCGTCGTGGAACCGGATGAGGCCCGTCAGGGCGAGCACCTCGATGGTGAAGAAGTTCTCGAACGCAGGCTGGGTCAGGATGACGGAATGGTCGGAAGCCATTCCGAGCGGATCGAACCGCACGAAGACCTGGCCGTCCGTGTACTCGACCCCGGCCGTCACCACGCTCGCGATCTCGACCCCCTGCTCGAGCGTATTCCACGGGAGCTTGACCCGCTGGTCATCGTCCTCGTCCGAGACGATCAGGCTGCCGCCCCCGGCGCGAAAGGGCGTCACGATACGGTACCGCTCTTCCTCGAGGTCGTACTCGACCCAGAGCTCGATGTTGCGGGCGATCGCATCGGAACGGGTGCCCTGCAGGATGCCACCGAGGGAGCGGACGCTCGAGTTCAGCCGTTCGCCGGGAAGGATCGCGTCCACGCTGATCGAGACGACGTACGCGGCCATCCCGATGATCAGGACGACGACCATGAGCTCCGCCACGGTGAAGGCCGACCGGCTCGGTTTCCGAGCCGAGGAGGACCGGCGTGGGGTGCGGCGAACCGGACTGCAAGACATGGTGCCGGAACTGTCCGGGCGCGGGCTAGTTGATCCCGTCCCGCTTGTTCTTGATGTCGATGTTGGTGACGTCGCGCTCGTCGCCCTCGCCGCCGGGCGTCCCGTCCTTGCCGAAGCAGGTGATGATCGGGTCCGGCTCGCCACCGCTCGGCGGCTCGTAGCCGTACTCGGTGCCCCAGGGATCCGTGGGGACGGAGTCCCTGTCGAGGAATTTGCGGTTGTTCACGTCACGCTCGACGAGCGCCTCCAGGCTGTCGGGGTAGGCGCCGCCGTTCTGGATGGCGTACTGGGTCAGAGCGCTCTGGATGACCATGATGTCCGACTTGGCCGTGCCCCACTTGGCCGACATGAGGCTGTCCATGACCCGCGGCACCACGGCGGTGGCGAGGAGGCCGATGATGACGATCACGACCATGAGCTCTGCCAGGGAGAAGCCGGCGGTCCGACGTCCTTCGGCTCTGCGGTGGATCAGGCGTGTTTGCATGTCTGGTTTCCTAGGTTCGGGCCGCGGCGTCGAGCCGCGGCTGTGCTTGCGTGGAGTCGGCGCTACGCCACCTGTCCGAGGGAGAGAATCGGCTGGACGATCGCATAGACGATATAGCCCACGACCGAAGCCAGGCACACGATCATGATGGGTTCGAGCAAGGCGGTCAGACGCTCGGTGGCCACGTCTATTTCCTCGTCGTAGGCGCCGGCGATCCGGTCGAGCATCTGCTCCAGCTCCCCGGACTGCTCGCCGACGGCGACCATGTAGCCTACCACCGGCGGGAAGGCTCCGCTGGCCTTGAGGGGGGTGGCGATGTCCGTGCCCTCGATCACCCGTTCGCGGATGTGCTTGGTCGCATCGGCGACGACCCGGTTCCCGACGACCTTCTCGGTGATCTCGAGCCCCTGGATGACCGGCACGCCGCTCTTGAGGAGGGTGGCGAGGGTGCGGGTGAAGCGCGCGACGGACGTTTTTCGGAGCAGATCGCCGAGGACGGGGAACTTGAGCAGGTTCCGGTCGATGAACAGCCGACCCTTGCCGCCCGCCCTGTAGATCCGTTCGAAGACGGCTGAGAGCCCGGCGACGACGAGCGCCGCCATCCACCAGTACTTCTGGAACAAGGAGCTGACCGCCACGAGCAGCCTCGTCGACGGCGGCAGCGCCTTGCCCTGGTCGATGAGCATCGCCGTGATCTCCGGCACGACCTTCGCCATCAGGATCGAGACGACGGCGAAGCCGATCGTGATCATCATCACGGGGTACATGAGCGCGCCCGTGATCTTCCGTTGCAGTGCCCGTTGGGATTGGAGGTAGTCCGCGAGACGCGATAGGACGACGTCCAGGTTGCCCGCGGCCTGGCCGGCGCGGACCATGTTCACGTACAGCTCGGTGAAGTAGCGCGGGTGCGCCTCGAGCGCGTCCGCGAGGCTCGCGCCCTGCTGGATGCTCTCGCGCACCTCGCGGAACATGGTCTCGACCTTGCGCTGATCGGCCTGGTCGACGATGGCCGTGAGCGCCTCGGTCAGCGCGATGCCCGAGCCGAGGAGCGTCGCGAGCTGGCGCGTCACGCCGGCGACGACTTCCGTCTCGCGCGCCCCCGGACCCGCCTGCTCGGCGCGGTGCCGGGAGACGCGCCTGAAGATATTCTCCTTGTCGATCGGCTTGCCGCGCCGGCGCCGCCCGCTCCTCATCTCGAGCAGCTTGCTGACGAGCAGATTGTCGCGGCGCAGTTTCTGGCGCGCGTCCTTCTCCGTGTCGGCGTCGATGATGCCCGTCTGGACGGCTCCACCAGGCGCGAAGGCCTTGTACTGGAAGATGGGCATGGCGGACTGCTGGATCTCAGTCGAGGTCGAGCTGCGTCACGCGCAGCACTTCGTCGGGCGTGGAGAGGCCCGCGCGGATCTTGTCCCGGCCATCCGCGCGGAGGCTGATCATGCCGCGTTCGCCGGCGGCGCGCTTCATCACCGTGGCGCCCACGCCCTCCATGATCTGCGTGCGGAGAACCTCGTCCACGGGGAGGAATTCGTAGATCGCCGTCCGCCCCGAGTACCCGGAGTGGAAGCACTCGTCGCAGCCCTTGCCGTAGGTCACCTCGCCGCCGACCTCCTCGGGTGTGAGGCCGACCTTTTTCAGCTTGGCGGCCCACTCATCATTGATGGATATTCGGACCTTGCAGTGGACACAGACCGTCCGGATGAGTCGCTGGGCGATGATCAGGATGACCGAGCTCGAGACGAGGTAGGGCTCGACTCCCTGGTCGACCATCCGCGTGATGGTCGAGGCCGCGTCGTTCGTGTGGACCGTCGAGAACACGAGGTGCCCCGTGAGCGCCGCGCGGATGGCGACCTCGGCCGTCTCGAGGTCGCGGATCTCGCCGACCATCATCACGTCCGGGTCCTGGCGCAGGAAGGCGCGCAGCCCCGAGGCGAAGGTGAGCCCCTTCTTCGTGTTCACCTGGACCTGGCTGATGCCGGGCATCGAATACTCGACCGGGTCCTCGATCGTGAGCACGTTCTTCTGCGTCGTGTCGATCTCGGCCATGGAGCCGTAGAGCGTCGTGGTCTTGCCCGAGCCCGTGGGGCCCGTGACGAGGATGATCCCGTGGTTGTAGTCCAGGTACTCCCGCAGCGTCGCCTGGTTCTTCTCGGACAGACCGATCTCGTTGATGCGATACAGCTTCGCGGTCTTGTCGAGGAGCCGCATGACGATCCGCTCCCCGTGCGTCGTCGGAATGGAGCTGATCCGGACGTCGACCTCGCCGTCGCCAAGGCGGATCGTCGCACGCCCGTCCTGGGGCAGGCGCCGCTCGGCGATGTCCATCTTGCCCATCACCTTGACGCGGCTGATGATCGCGTCCTGGACCCGACGGGGGATGGGGTCCATGTCGTAGAGGATGCCGTCGATGCGGAATCGCACCTGCAGCCGGTCGGGGTAGCACTGGAAGTGTACGTCCGACGCGCGAAGCTTCAGCGCCTGGAACATGATCGTGTTGACGAGCTTGATGATCGGCGCCTTGTTGGAGACGTCGAGCACATCCTCCGCTTCGTCGATCTCCGCCGCCAGACTGCCGATGTCGGCGTCCTCCGCCACGTCGGCGAGCGCCTGGTCCACGCCGTCGGCCTTGTGCCGGTAGGCGCGCGCGATCAGCGTCGTGATCTCCAGCCGGGGCGCCAGCACCGGGTCGATCTCGTTCCCGATGAGGGCGGCGAGATCGTCCATCGGGTGGGGCTCGAGGGGCGCACACGTCGCGACCTTGAGGATCCCGTCGTCGTTCAGTTCGAGCGCGATCAGGTTGTAGTTCCGGGCGAAGTGCACCGGGACGTTGTTGACGAAGTCCTCGGGGACACGTGTGCCGTCCAGGCTCTTGCGGAACTCGAAACCGAGGTGCTTCGCATAGACCTGCAGGACGGTGACCTCGTCCATGTACTCCTTCTGGAGGAGGACGCGGTCGAGCGACTCGCCGTTGGTCATCGCGATCTTCCGGCTCTCCTCCAGTCGCTCGCGGGCGAGCCCCGCGTCGACGAGCATGTCTCCGATACTGGCCAAGGGTCTGCTCCTAGTCCTTTTCGTCCTGCTCTTCCAGGCGCCCTTCTTCCAGCATCTCGTTCACGCTCAAGGGGTCGAGGCCGATGTCGGAGGTCTCGATCTCGCCGCGCGACGGGCTCGTGAAGAGGGGTACGTCGAATCCGGAGAGGTCGATGCCGCCTCCGGCGCTGTTGAAGTCGGGGTCGATCAGTCGCACGCGGTCCGCTCCGATCGTGTCGGCGGCCTCCAGCTTCTTCTGGTACGAGAGCTCGGCCAGGTCCGCGAAGTTGTCGTCGCGGAGGATGTGCGGGGTCACGAAGAAGTAGAGCGCCGTCCGGTCCAGGGAGTCGCTCTCGCGGCTGAAGAGCCGGCCGATAATGGGGATGTCCCCCAGGATCGGGATCTGCTGCTTGGTGCTCGTGTGGTTGTCGAGGATGATACCGCCGATCACCATCGTGTCCCCGTCGGGCACGCTGACGCTCGTCTCGATGATCCGGGTGGTCCGCGGCGGGGGAATCGAGCCCTGGACGGCGCCCAGGAAGTTCGACACCTCGAGGCTGATCTGGAGCCGCAGATAGCCCGAGGCACTGATCGAAGGGGAGATCGTCATCGTCGTCCCCGCCTCGACGTACTCGCTGAAGTTCTCTTGCGTCTGGCCGCCGATACCTCCGGTCGCCGTGATCTGAGTCGTCGGCTGCTCGTCCTTCGTGGTCACCGTCGCGCTGCCGTTGTTGTTGACGAGCACCGAGGGCACGTTCAGCACGTTGGAGTTGCGCCGTTCCTGGATCATCGAGATCAGGAAGGGCAGGTTGAAGTTGTCGCCCGAGAGGATGCCGGCCGTGAAACCGGCGGCCTGATTCGGGATCTTGATGTCGGGGATCCCGTCCCCGTCGGTGTCCGCCAGGGTCGACAGCCCGAAGTCCGTCACCCCGAACCCGCCGTCCTGGCCGTTGTTCGGGATGTCGGATAGCGCCAACTCGATCCCGATGTCGAGGAAGTCACGCCCCGATAGCTCGATGAGCGCGGTCTCGATCAGCACCTGGGGTTGGCGCTGGTCGAGGCGCTGGATGAGCGAGAGCAGCTCCTGGTAGCGGGTCCGGTTGGCCGCGATGAGGAGCGAGTTCGTCTCGATGTCCGGCACGACGACGAACTCCGTCGTGCGGCTGCTCGCGCCCCCTCCGGGGCGGCCCTGTCCTGTCTGCGACGCGCCGCGGCCCGCCTCCAGCCGG
>SMVB01081336.1_pt1 | contig 24840 bp, 21 predicted proteins | sample 2456461 | NCBI WGS metagenome assembly SMVB01 (sample SAMN11095934, study PRJNA526329) | marine sediment metagenome | biome: Marine sediment; feature: Surficial sediment; material: Deep marine sediment; isolation source: Hadal surficial sediment | place: Pacific Ocean | collected 2014-05 | depth...
ATTGCAGTGAGTATGCTGCGCTGCTAGTGGTGGATGCGGACACTCTCAATTTGCAGCAAACGGGGCGGGGCGCCCCCGGACCGGTTGTGGTGGCGTTCGGCAGTGCAGCCATGCGCCATCGGCGCCGCGGCGGACACAACGAACTCTTGGGTAAGGCAATCGGTCTTGCTAAAAAACCGGCACTGAGAGTGCTCGATGCGACCGCTGGCCTGGGCAGAGACAGCTTTGTCCTGGCCGATTTGGGCGCCAGTGTAAGCCTGTGTGAACGCAACCCCATTATCGCCAACATGCTCGCTTCGGGACTGACCGCTGCTGCCGCCAGTGACGACCCGTGGCTGAGGCAAGTCGTGCAACGGATGACCCTGTATTCCGACGATGCCAGGACTTTAGCCGATGCTGAACTACACGAAGTGGATGTTATATATCTGGATCCTATGTTCCCGGAGCGGGACAAGAGCGCGAAAGTAAAGAAAGCAATGGCGCTCTTTCACGCCCTGCTGGGGCCGGGCGACGACGCGGATGAGTTATTACTCTGGTCGTTGCGCCGGGACGTTGCGCGCGTGGTTGTCAAACGCCCCCCACGAGCGGCGCACCTTGCGGGGCAAAAACCGTCCCACAGTATTGCGGGCAAAGCGGTGCGCTACGATGTCCATGTGTTGCGTAGCCTGGGCCAGTAGAGGCACGCTAGTGCCGCGATGAAATTCGAAAAAATCTGCGGGTAAACACTGACTGGAACAAAGGGTCTATCGCGCGATACAGGCGTCCGGATAAATAGATAGGGCGACCTTTCTCCACTGCTTTCAAACCGTCGCCAACCACGGTAGTCGCATCGTACCAAAGCCATTTTGGCATGGCGTTTTTCATCTCCTCCAAGCCCGCAGTAACGTGAAAATCAGTGTGGACATAGCCGGGACACAGCGCGCAAACATTGACTCCACTGCCGTGCAAGGTCACTGACAGATCTTCGGAAAGGGCGATGAGGTAGGCTTTGCTGGGGCCATAATTGCAGCCGCCGACCCGCGGTATTCGGCCCGCGACTGATGCGACATTGATGACTCGACCGAAACCGCGCTCGCGCATCCCGGGTATGAATAAGTGACATAGTTGAGCGACACAAAGCATCATCAGCTGAAAAAACGCCTGCTGAGCAGCCCAGTCATTGTCCTCCAGCAAGTCGCAACCGGCGGCCCCCGCGTTATTTACCAGGTAATCAATCTGTAGACCGGCCAATTGAACTTCCCTGGCGATAGTTTCGGGCGAGCTGGGATCGCTCAGATCTGCCGCGATGGTGGTTACCTTCACCGAGTAGGCGGAGCGAAGCTCGGTTGCGACTTCCTCCAGTTTTTGTTTGCGCCTCGCGACCAACACCAGGGAGTAGCCTCTGGCTGCCAACTGCCTTGCGAATTCAATTCCCAGCCCGGCAGACGCCCCGGTGAGCAGTGCAACTCTGGACGCGGCCATGCTTATCTCCCTGGCTAGCGATGGTTAACGGATGAGTATTCGATCCTGGCGATTATAGTACAATGCCGCGGTGTTCCTACAAAGGCGGTAGGGGCATGAAGGTTCAGTTGGCAAGAGGACTAGCTGTGTTCCGTACTTTACTATTGATAGCGGCATTATTATCGGTGCCGATCGTCGGAGCGCCCGCCTGGGCTGCGGGCGAACGGTTGCCGGTGTGGAAGGTAACGGGACAACAGGCAGAGGCGGTCCTTTTGGGTTCCATACACATGGCCTATCCCGAGATTTACCCTCTGCGCGACGAGATTCTAACAGCCTTTGCGGCGGCCGATACTCTGGTTGTCGAAGTGGACATCAGTGGTGACAAGTCGCTGGAAGTGCAGCAGATGATGATGGAAAAGGGAATGCTGGCGCCGGGCGATAGTCTGCAGCAACATCTTTCCCCACAAACGCGGGAGCGTCTGCATCGCTATCTGGACAGTCGTGGCTTGCGCCCGGCGATGTTTAACACACTGCACCCGGGTTTGCTGGTTACGGTGCTGAGCAGCATGAGAATGGTGGAACTGGGTTTGCGGCCCGAGTTGGGAATTGATCAATACTTCCTCAATTTGGCCCGGGGTGAAAAGACCATTGTGGAATTGGAAACGGCGGAGCAACAGATCGATCTGCTGCTAAGTTTTCCTGACAATGATTTGCTATTGGCGCAGACGCTGGCCGAATTGGAGGCCATTGAACTGCATCTGGATCCGCTGTACGAGGCCTGGCGCAGTGGTGATGCCGTGGCGCTGGATAGCCTGATAGCGACGGATGAACTGCGACGCAATCCCCAGTTTCGACCCATTTACCACCAGATGTTTGGTCAGCGCAATCTCCAGATGGCGGCGAAGATCGCCCGCCTGCTGGACACGTCGGGACGTTATTTTGTGGTGGTAGGAGCGGGACATTTAGTGGGCGAGAGCAGTATTATTTCACTGCTGAAACGAACCGGCTATCAGGTTCAGCGCTTTTGAATTCACAACTTGGATGAGGGGATAGAGAATGTCGGAGCGAAATATAACAGCGATGGTGACCGGGGCATCCGCTGGTTTGGGAGCGGAATTTTGCCGGCAACTGGCGGATCGCTGTGATGTGATTATCGCTGTTGCCCGGCGGGCCGAACCCATGCACGAACTGGCGCAGCAGCTGGCGCACAAGGTGGAGGTTCACGTGGTGGAAGCCGACCTCACCACTGTTGAGGGGGTCGCCCGCGCAATGGAGGCCATACGCCAGCAGGGCCCGCTGGACTATTTAATCAACAACGCCGGTTTCAGCACCTTTGGAAATTTTGATCAGGAGTTAATCGACCCTCAACACGCCATGGTTGCTCTGCACATCGGTGCCACCCTCTCGCTTAGCCGTGCCGCTATCCCTTTTATGCGAGAGATAGGCGGTGGCAATATTGTCAACGTCTCATCCGTAGGCGCTTTTTTACCCGTTGCGGGGGTGGCGGTTTATAGCGCGACCAAGGCGTTTCTCAATTCATGGTCCACCTCGCTACAGGCGGAACTGGCCGAGACCGGCATCAAGGTGCAGAGTTTATGTCCGGGATATACCAAAACGGAAATTCACGACACCACCTCCATGGCCAGTTTCGACAAGGGCAGGGTGCCGGAGGCTTACTGGATGGAAGTCGAACCGGTGGTGGCTTTTAGTCTGGAGGGGTTGAAGGGCGATCAGGTCATTCTGGTGCCGGGGGAGGGCAATCTCGATATGGCGAGGAAAGGCCTGCAGCGGCAATTGGAGGCGCTATAGGCGCCTAACTTCACACCAGCAGGCGTTGTAAAATACCCTTGTAGAGGGCTGTGAGCCTGGGCAGATCTGCAACCGGCACCGCTTCGTCAATTTTATGAATGCTGGCATTGATCGGCCCCAACTCCACCACCTGGGTGCCCGTCGGGGCGATAAAGCGACCATCGGATGTGCCACCCGCCGTAGAGAGCTCAGTTGCCAGACCGGTCACCTCTTTGATGCTGGCCACGGTGGCCTCCACCAACGCGCCGCTGCTGGTGAGAAACGGCAGGCCGCTGAGATTCCACTGCAGTGAATAATCCAGCCCGTGGCGGCTCAGTATTGCCTCGGTTCTCGCGCGCAATACGGCCTCTGTCAGCGCGGTGGAAAAGCGGAAATTGAACTGTACTTCCAGGGTGCCGGGAATAACATTGGTCACTCCGGTGCCCGCATGGATATTGGAAATTTGCAGTGAGGTTGGTGGAAAAAACTCATTGCCCTCGTCCCACACTTCGCAGGTTAAGGCCTGCAGGGCAGGCAGTGCTCTGTGGATGGGGTTGTCTGCCAATTGCGGATAGGCAATATGACCCTGGATACCCTCGATCGTGAGGATCGCCCCCAATGAGCCCCGACGACCGTTCTTAATGGTATCGCCCAAGAGCGCGCTGCTGGAGGGTTCACCGACCAGGCACCAGTCGATAGATTTGCCTTGCTGGGCCAAATACTCCATGACCTTCACCGTGCCGTTGACAGCCGGACCCTCTTCATCGGATGTGATGAGAAATCCGATGCGCCCGCGGTGATCGGGATATTCCGCCACAAACTCTTCGCAGGCCACCACCATTGCCGCCAGGCTGCCTTTCATATCGGCGGCTCCGCGACCGAATAGCACACCGTCGCGCACTGTGGGTTCAAAGGGGGGGCTGCTCCACTGCTCGGCGGGGCCGGTGGGAACTACATCGGTATGCCCGGCAAAAACCAGAATGGGACCCGCGTCGCCGCGTTCGGCCCAGAAATTTTGCACTTCCCCAAAGGGCAGTGACAGGCAGCGGAAACCCGCCTTGCTGAGGCGCTCGATCAGCAGTGCCTGGCAGCCCGCATCTTCGGGGGTGAGCGACTCGCGTCGGATCAACTCGCAACACAGTTGTACTGTCTTATCCATGCTAGTTGTGGGCATGCAGTTCGGTGTTCAATTCGATTGCCGAGCGATTGGTTAGGCATTCAACCGCGCCGGTGGCGGAATTGCGGCGAAACAACAGGTCGGGTTTTCCGGCCAGTTCGCGGGCCTTTACACGCGCCACAGTATTGCCGTCGATATCCAACATGGCGACTTTGGTTCCCGCCGTGACATAGAGTCCCGCCTCTACGGTACAGCGATCTCCCAGCGGAAAGCCTATGCCCGCGTTGGCGCCCAACAGGCACTCCTCGCCCACGGAGACGACAATCTGGCCCCCTCCGGACAGGGTGCCGATAATGGAGCTTCCCCCCCCCAGGTCGGAGCCTTTGCCTATGATGACGCCCGCCGATATACGCCCCTCAATCATACCCGGCCCAATCGTACCGGCGTTAAAATTCACAAAACCCTCGTGCATGATCGTGGTGCCTCTACCCAGGTGCGCGCCGAGCCGGACGCGCGCCGTGTGAGCAATTCGCACGCCCTCCGGCACCACGTAATTGGTCATCTTGGGGAATTTATCCACGCAACTTACTTCGAGAACTTCGCCGCGCAAGCGGGCAGCCAGTTGGCGTGCGCCAAGTTCCGCCAGGTCGATAGCGCCTTCATTGGTCCATGCGACATTGGGCAATATGCCAAAAAGGCCGGTCAGGTCGGTACCGTGGGGTTTCACCAGACGATGTGACAGCAGGTGTAGTTTCAGGTACGCCTCGGGGACGGTGGTGGGTGCCGCATCCTCCGTCAGTAACACTGCCACCACCGGTGCCTGGGCCTGCAACAGCTCGTCGGCTATTTTTGCCTGCTCTGCTTCGCCCGCCGCCGCCAGCGAAGACTGTAACTGAGTCAGTTGCTTCACATTCAGGGCAGTGTTATTGCCCTCGTTCAGGCCAAGGTCGGCAACACAGGCCGCCAGGGCCGCCGAGGGGCCAATCAGGGGCCCAGGATAGAATATTTCCAGCCACTGCCGGTCTTTGTTGTGGGTGCCTACGCCCAGGCCGAATGCAAATGCGCTGTTGGTCATATTGTTTCCTGTTTTTGTCAGCCCTGCCTACAGGGTGTGTTGAGTAAAAAGTTTCTCGTAGCTTTTCTCGGAGAAGCCGGTGTAATAACTGTGGCCGGTATCCAGCAAGGGTCGCTTGATGAGTGTCGGCTGGGCCAAAATGGCGGCCTTTGCGGACTCGGCGCCCATGTTGTCCCTGGTGGCGGAATCCAACTGCTTCCAACTGGTGCTGCGCTTGTTGATCAGGACTTCCCAGCCCAACGCGTCCAGCCATTGTTGTACTGACTCCGGTGCTAAGCCGTCGCTCCTGAAATCGTGAAACTGATAGTCAATACCCCTCGCATCCAGCCAATGCCGGGCTTTCTTAACCGTGTCACAGTTTTTAATGCCATAGAGTATTACCAAGAGACTGCTCCGGTGCGTATCAGGATTTGCAGGGTTGCGTAGCATATCAAATTGGCCCTATGAGTTGTAGCGAGCTATGATTCTGGGTGAAACAAACCAGTACTGCCGTTGAACGGCAGAAATGCATGGGTGTGCCCGATGCCAATAAAGTACTCTCCGCGCCCACAATAAAACCACGCGCCGCACTGCGGCTCATTTGTTATACCCAGGGGGCCTCACCTGTGAAAAATCTCAGTTGTCTGCTTCTGTTTGGTGGTCTGGTATTGGCTGGGTTCGCCCGGGCAGATCAATTGGAGCCTGTTCTGATGGCGGGCACACCGCCCGCTAAATCGAGCCAGGTGACGTTCAACAACTACCGTCACTATCCCTACAGCAAATGGGCCTTTCACAATATTGGTGCGGTCTTTAATGTGCTTGCGATTGCGCGCGAGGGGCCTATAACTGCGCTGCGCGAGAAGCCCCTGGCCGAGTTGGGACAACTGACACTAACAGATGGCTTTGGCCGGACCAATACCGTTGAGAAAATATTGGCCGAGCACGATACGGATGGCTTTGTGGTCTTGCGCAATAACGACATATTGTTTGAGCGCTACTACGGCGATATGAAAAGCCGTGACCAGCACATCTGGTTTTCCGCCACCAAGTCTCTGGTCAGCACCGCCCTGGGAATACTCATCGAGCAGGGAAAAATCAAGCTGTCCGATTCGCCCGCAGACCATATACCCGAGCTAAAGGGCAGTGGCTTTGAACGCACGACCGTTCAGCAGGTGCTCAATCACAGCAGCGCGCTGGATTTCAAGGAAAACTACACGGATCCAGAATCCGATTTTATGCGCTACTACGGCCCGGCCCTGAATATGGCCTATATCCCCGGCGGGAGGGACGTACAACCGGAGGCTGCAAAGATATATGGCGTGCACGACTTCCTCCAACATTTCATTCGGCCGGACCTGGCACTACAGCCGGGAGAGGCGTTTGACTACAATTCTGCCAATGCCGATGTGGCGGGATGGCTGGTGGCCCGGATATCCGGCATACCCTTGCATGATTTTATCCAACAAAATATATGGTCCAAGCTGGGCACTGAACACGACGCTCTCATTGCGGTAGATCGGGCCTTTATGCCCGTGGCAACCGGCGGCATGGCCAGCACGGTGCGCGACGCGGCGCTGTTCGGCCAAATGATTCTCAATGGCGGCCGGGTGGGCGACGAGCAGGTCGTACCCGAACACTGGGTACAGCAGAGCCTGGAGGTTTCCGCTAAAGATCTGCAGAAAATGAAGCGCAATGCCAAGTATTCGCAAAATTCCTGGACGGCCTACAAAAATATGTGGTGGATACTGGATGCCCAGCAAGGCGAATACGCGGCGGTGGGTGTTCACGGTCAGGTTATTTACATCAATCGCAGTGCCAATGTTGTCATTGCCTGGTTCTCCAGTCAGCCAGTGGCCTCCGCCTCACGCAACCCCAGTTTTCAATCCAAGTTATTTGCCGCCAGGGCAATCGCCAATCACTTGAAGGAGCAGGCCAAATGATTTCACTTCCCGCCATGATTGCCAGAGCCGGCAGGCTCAATCCCGCCGGTATCGCCACCCACTACCAGGGGCGGGAATACAGTTGGTCTGAATTGGCCGGGCGGGTGCCGCGGCTGGCCGCCGGACTGCTCACCAGTGACCTTCCCGAGGGTGAGCGCGTTGCTATTCTCAGCCTTAATAGCGACCGCTATTACGAATCCATATTCGCTATTCCCTGGGCCGGTTATGTATTGGTGCCGCTGAATACTCGCTGGGCATTACCCGAAAACAGCTACGCCCTGGCGGACTCGGGCTGCCGAATTTTAATGTTTGATGACGCGTTCACAGAGCAGGCCGACGCTTTGTTGGCCGATCTTGAAAGCCTTGTGATCGCCGTTTATATGGGCGAGGGCGAGTGCCCGGCATGGGCGCAGTCCTACGAAACTCTCATTGCCGATAATTCGCCGGTCAGTATGTCGGCGCGTAGTGACGGTGATATGGTGGGCATCTTTTATACCGGTGGTACCACCGGTTTTCCCAAAGGGGTGATGCAATCTCACGGTGCGCTGTGGGCCAGCGCCCTGGGTTTGTTGCCCGAGGTGCGAATGACGCGCGATGGCCGCTATCTCCACGCCGCGCCGATGTTTCACGCAGCTGATTTTTGCGGCACGATGAACACCACATTTTGCTGCGGCACCAATGTGATTATGCAGTCCTTCGATCCGGGGTTGGTGCTGGAAACCATTGCCACCCAGCGGGTATCCCATGCACTGCTGGTGCCCGCCATGATAAAGATGGTGCTGAACCATCCCGATGTCGCCGCGGCGGACGTGTCCACCCTGCAGAGCTTGATGTACGGCGCTTCGCCTATGCCGCTGGCGGTTCTGGAGCAGATTCAGGCGCTGTGGCCGGCGGTAGACTTGTTGCAAGCGTACGGCCAGACGGAGCTTGCGCCGGTGGCGACTGTCCTGTCCATGAGTGACCACCGCAAGGGCGGAGAGATTTTAAAATCTGCCGGCAGGCCCACGGCGATTAATGACATCCGAATTGTCGGTGAAGACGGTAATGATTGCGCCGCCGGTGTGTCGGGCGAGATTGTGGTGCGTGGTCCGCACACCATGATCGGCTATTGGAACAAACCCGAGGAAACTGCCAAGGCCCTGCAGAACGGTTGGGTGTATACCGGTGACGCCGGATATTTTGATGACCAGGGCTATTTGTTTATCGTCGATCGAGTGAAAGACATGGTGGTGACGGGAGGCGAAAATGTATTCACCACCGAAGTGGAAAACGCGGTATTCAGCCATCCGGCAGTGCTGGATGTCGCTGTTATCGGCATTCCCAATGAGGAGTGGGGCGAGGCGGTGCATGCCATTGTGGTATTGCATCCCGGCAACGACGCCACCGAGGAACAATTGATTGCGCATTGTCGCCCGTTGATCGCCGGGTATAAATTACCCAAATCGGTGAGTTTCAGGGAGGAACCCCTGCCGCTGTCCGGTGCGGGGAAAGTGCTGAAAACTGAGCTGCGTAAACCCTACTGGGCGGGTCGAGATCGCCAGGTCAATTAGGCTTTCCGGGTTTTCTTAGGGTGCTTGCGCTGGGGATAACAGCTGCTGCATATTTCGCAGACACGCCCGTCACAGCCTCTCGCAGTGCAATATTCCCTGCCGTAAAAAATTATCTGCAGATGCAGGCGATTCCAGAACTGTTTGGGGAATAGCCGTTTGAGATCCTTTTCTGTTTGCACTACGTTCTTGCCGCTGGTCAGTCCCCAGCGCTGCGCCAGACGGTGTATGTGGGTGTCCACCGGGAAGGCGGGCACCCCAAAGGCCTGTGACATTACCACGCTCGCGGTCTTGTGGCCCACGCCGGGAAAACGTTCAAGTGCCTCCATATCCCGGGGTACCTCGGCGCCATGTTCTTCCACCAACATCTCGCTGAGCCGCTTTATCGCCTTCGACTTTTGGGGGGATAGGCCGCAGGGTCGAATGATCGCCTGGATTTCCTCTACCTGCGCAGCGGCCATGTCGGTGGAATTGCCGGCCAGGGCAAACAGGCTGGGGGTGACGGTGTTGACCCGCTCGTCGGTGCACTGGGCACTCAGCAATACAGCGATCAGCAGGGTATAGGGGTCGGCATGATCCAGCGGTACAGGGGTCTTGGGATACAGCGCCTGCAAGCGATGGAGAATGTAATCGACGCGGGCGGCCTTTAGCATCGAATCACAAATTGCCGATGCAGTGAACGATTCTTCGGGCGGCCTCAGTGCACTGATCCAGTTCCGCCACCAGGGCTATGCGCACCCGGTTTTCGCCCGGGTTGTGGCCCTGGGCGTCACGGCCCAGAAATCGGCCGGGTAGCACCGTTACATGCTCAAGGGCAAACAAGCGTTGCGCGAATTCGGTATCGGGGATCGGCGTACTGGGCCACAGGTAGAACCCCGCATCCGGTTCTGAGACCGCCAGGTGTCCGTCGAGAATAGCCAGTACCGCGGCGAACTTTTCCCGGTACTGTTGGCGGTTTGCCACCACGTGATCCTCGTCGCTCCAGGCGGCGACACTGGCCAGTTGATGATGCAGTGGCATGGCGCAGCCGTGATAGGTGCGGTACTGTAGGAAGCCCTTCAGCAGGTCGGCATCACCAGCCACAAATCCGGAACGCAAACCGGGCAGGTTAGAGCGCTTGGATAAGCTGTGAAATACCACGCAGTTGCGGTAATCGCTTTCGCCCGCCAGTTCGCAAGCCTGCAACAGACCCGGCGGAGGGGAGTGCTCATCAAAATATAATTCCGAATAGCATTCGTCGCTGGCGATAACAAAGTCGTGTTCCCGCGCAAGCGCCACCAGGGTCTGCAGCGTTGCCAGCGGAATCACTGCCCCGGTGGGGTTGCCCGGGCTGCACAAATATAGCAGTTGACACTGTTGCCACTGATCCGACGAGACCGAATCGAAATCGGGAAGAAAGCCGTTGGCGGCCGTGCAGTTTATGAATTGGGGCTGGGCGCCGGCGAGCAGGGCGGCACCTTCATAGATCTGGTAAAAAGGGTTGGGGCAGAGCACGGTTGCGCTCGGCCCCCCTGTTACCACCGCCTGGGCAAATGCAAACAGGGCTTCCCGGGTGCCGTTGACCGGGAGTACATGGCGCTCGGCATCTACAGCGTTGAGGCCAAAGCGCTGCACCAACCACGCGGCGATAGTCTGGCGCAGTTGTGGGATGCCCTTGGTGATCGGGTAGCTGGTCAGCTTGTCGAGATTGCTCGCCAGTACCTGCAACACAAACTCCGGCGGTCGATGCCGGGGTTCGCCAATAGACAACGCGATGGCGGATTTTTCCCTGTTCGGCTTAATATCCTCGAAGAGCTGCCGCAATTTTTCAAAGGGATAGGGCTGTAGTGCCAGTAAATTCGGGTTCATTGTCGCTCAGGCCGCGGCCTGTTCATCCAATTCATTGCGGATGGCCAATTGAATTGCCTCGCACACCGCAGGATCGGTGATGGCCTGTTGCGATGCATCGGTGAGGAAAAAGATATCCTCCACCCGTTCACCCAGCGTCTGAATTTTTGCGGCCTGTACCTCGACGTTAAAGTCGACAAAAATCTTCCCCACCCGGGCTAGCAAGCCCGGCCTGTCCGGGGTGGCCACTTCGAGAATAGAGACATTGTTAGCCTTGTCCAGGGTCATTTTGGTAACGGTAGGGATGGAAAACGATTTGACCTGGCGCGGTGTTCTGCGCTGGGGGATTGCCGGCGCCTGGGCGGTGTCCTCCAGGGCGAGCATCAGGTGTTCGGCGATGTGTTTAATTCGGCTGCTATCTTCGGCAATGGGCTTGCCGCTGGAGTCGAGGACGAAAAATGTATCCAGGCTCATGCCGTCACTGGCAGAGTAAATTCTGGCGTCGTGGACGCTCAGGTCGAGCTGTTCCAATTCCGCGCATATGGTCGAAAACAGATGGAGTCTGGCTCGGGTGTGAATGAAAATCTGGGTGGCGTTGGCCACGCTGGAATCGGTGGTGTTGCGAACCAGTACCAACGGCTTGTCCTTGTTGTGGTGACCCGCGATGGCTTCGGTGTGCCAGGCGATATCCTCTGTCCGCTCTCGCAGGAAATAGTCCTCGCCGCGCTCAACCCAGAGCTCATCGAGTTCCTCCGCGGTGAAGCCCCGATATTCCAGCATATCGGCGGCGCTGGCGCGGGCGCGTTCTATCCATACTTGTTTGTCTACCGGGTTTTCCAGACCCCGGCGAATAGCGCGGCTGGTCTCGGTGTAAAGCTGGCGCAATAAGCTCGCTCGCCAGGCATTCCACAGGGTGGGGTTGGTGGCATTGATGTCGGCCACCGTCAGGGCAAAAAGATAGTTCAAGTGATCCGAATCGCCCACGTGTTCGGCAAATTGTTGGATGACCTCGGGGTCGGAAATATCTTTTTTCTGCGAGACCGCGGACATAAGCAGGTGGTATTTGACCAGCCAGACCACCAACTCAGTATCCCCCTCACTCAGCCCGTGCCGCTGGCAAAAATCCCGTGCATCCACCGCACCCAGTTCAGAGTGATCGCCACCCCGGCCCTTGCCGATGTCGTGGTATAGCCCTGCAATATAGAGCAGTTCAATTTTTGGCAGGCGGCGGGTGACGCGGCTGGAGACGGGAAACTTGTCCTCAAACTCCGGTATCTGAAAACGCCTGATGTTTTCTATCAACTCCAGCGTGTGCGCATCCACCGTGTAGGTGTGAAATAGATCGTGCTGCATCTGCCCTACGATCTTGCCAAATTCCGGCAGGTATTTTCCCAATATGCCGTAACGAGTCATAGAACGCAGTTGGCGTGTGAGCTTGAAGGGCGCCCGTAAGATGTCCATGAAAAGCGTTTTGTGAGCGGCGTTGGCGCGGTATTGGTCGTCAATCAGATGGCGATTATCGCGAATCTGGCGCACGGTGGGCGCGTTAATTGCCGTAATGCTGTCGTTAGTGGCGCACAGGAGGAACACCTCGAGCAGGGCCGAGGGCGTATCCTGGAAGACTGTATCACCGCGGGTTTCGATATAGCCATTGCGAATTTGAAAACGCGGGTTGAGTACTTCGATGGTGTCTTCCGCGCCGGCGTGGAGAATGGCCTGGTCGAAGTTCTGGATAAGCACATCGTTTAACTGCCCCAATGCCCCGGCCCAGCGGTAGTACACTTGCATGAACTGTTCAACGGCCAGTTTGTCGCCGTCCTTAAATCCCCAGAGCCCGGCGAGTTCCCGTTGGTGATCGAATAGCAGGCGATCTTCCTCGCGGCCGGTAATCATATGCAGGGCATAGCGCACCCGCCACATAAAATCCTGACCTCTGGCCAAAATGCTGGACTCTTCCTGATTGAGAAATTCTTCGGCGGTCAAATGCTCCAGCGACACGACCCCAAAGTGTCGCTCGGCGATCCAGCCGATGATCTGCAGGTCGCGTAGACCTCCCGGCGAACTCTTGACGTTGGGTTCCAGGTTGTACTCGGTATCGGCAAACTTGCCATGCCGGGTTTTTTGTTCATCGAGTTTAGCGCGAAAAAATTCCGCGCTGGGCCACATTTTGTCCACCGCCGTTTCGCGACGCACCATTTTCATCAAATCCTCCGAGCCGCGTATGACTCGCGCCTCCATCAGATTGGTCAATATGGTGATGTCCTGGCGAGCCCTTTCAACACACTCGTCTACTGTTCGCACGCTGTGGCCGATGTCCAGGCCAATGTCCCACAGCAAGGTGAGAAACCGCTCCAACAGGCGATTGCAATCGCGGCAGTTTTCGCCCAGCACGATAAGCAGGTCGATGTCGGATTTGGGGTGCAGCTCGCCGCGGCCGTAGCCTCCCACGGCGACCAGGGCTAACTCGGCGCCCTCCCAGTCCTCGGCATCCCACAGGGCGCCCAGCATGGCATCCATGAATGCGGCCCGCAAAGACAGGAGCTCGCCTATATCTGCATCTTTGAGGAATTGCTGATGAAGATAATCCGTCGCCTTGCTGATCGCGCTCTTGGCACAGCTGATGGGATTCTTTAAGGCCAACTGGGAGTGGAATTCGGCGGAGTTAAACAGCGTGTCGGGCAGGGGAGAGAGGTCTACAGGCACAGGAAACCTAGAAGGGTTCGCCGTTGCGAGCGGTGAACACTTCCACCCCGTTTTCAGTGACAGCCATAGTATGTTCCCATTGCGCCGACAGGCGGCCGTCTTTTGTGCTCACCGTCCAGCCGTCCTTTTGATTGAGTTTGGTGTGCCGGCGACCGGCATTGATCATGGGCTCGATGGTGAAGGTCATACCCGGCTCCAACACCAGGCCGGCGCCCTTGCGCCCGTAATGCAGCACCTGGGGATCTTCGTGAAAAATTTTGCCGATACCGTGCCCACAGTATTCGCGCACTATCGAGTAATAGTTTTTCTCGGCGTGCGCCTGAATGATATGGCCAATGTCGCCCAGGGTTGTGCCTGGGCGCACAATGTCCAGCGCCTTGTACAGGCATTCTTGAGTCACTTTAATCAGACGTTGGGCGTGGCTTGCCACATCGCCCACCTGCACCATGATGCTGCTGTCGCCATGGTATTCGTCCTTGATGACCGTAACGTCTATATTAATGATGTCGCCATTTTTAAGGCGCTTGTTATCCGACGGGATACCGTGACAGATGACGTCATTGACCGACGTGCATATCGATTTGGGGAATCCGTTATAGTTCAGGGGGGCGGGGATGGCACCCTGGGTCGCGGTGATGTAGTCGTGACATATCTGATCCAATTCGCCGGTGGTCACCCCCGCCTGTACGTGGGGCTCGATCATTTCCAGTACATCGGCGGCAAGGCGTCCCGCGATCCGCATTTTGGCAATTTCGTCGGCAGTTTTACTTGCTACGGCCATCTATAACCTATTGATAAATATAAATAAAAAGGTGTATTACCGGCGACCTGCTAGCTGTGGCTGGCGCGCGGGAGGCACATTCTACCCTATTCGGCGCTCTAATGAGACCCATTAAGTGTGTGAAAACAGGGGCTTAGCCGGTCATAGGGCTTTAATCCCGGGCCGCGCTGTGATATAAAGCGCGCCTCTTTCGTTGCGGTGGCCATAACGGAGCCGGATCGGGGGAATAATTGCCCATACAGGGCACTAATGACACACACATATCGTCACATGGTTCAGGGTGCCAGTTCAGGCTGGTTGAAGCATGGGATATGTGGAGGATTAACCCAACTACAAGGTATAAAGCCATGACGCAAGTAAGTATGCGCGAACTGCTGCAGGCAGGCGCTCACTTCGGACACCAAACCCGCTACTGGAATCCCAAAATGGACCAGTACATCTTCGGTGCCCGTAATAAAATTCATATTATCAATCTGGAGTACACCGTTCCGGCCTTTAACGAGGCCTTGAAACTGGTGAAGCGACTGGCGGGCAACGAGAACAAGATCTTGTTCGTGGGCACCAAGCGCGCCGCCGGTAAAGTCATCAAAGAGCAAGCGGATCGCGCCGGAATGCCCTACGTCAGTCATCGCTGGCTGGGTGGTATGCTGACCAACTACAAAACCATCCGCGCTTCCATCAAGCGTTTACGGGATTTGCAGGCTGAGCTGGCCGATGGCACTTTCGACAAGCTCACCAAGAAAGAAGCGCTGATGCGCACGCGTACCATGGATAAACTGGAACGCAGTATTGGTGGTATCAAGGATATGGGCGGCCTGCCCGACGCTCTGTTTGTGGTGGATGTTGATCACGAGCGTATCGCGATTACCGAAGCTAACAAGCTGGGGATCCCCGTCATTGGCATTGTCGATACCAACAGTAACCCCGACGGCGTGGATTACGTCATTCCCGGCAATGACGACGCGATTCGTGCCATCACGCTGTACGTTAGCGCGGTCGCCGATGCCTGCATCAGTGGCAAGGTCGAAGCCGGTGAAATGGCCGACACCAAGAACGAGTTCGTCGAAGAGACCGCTGAAGAAGCAGCGGCGGAAGAGACTGCGGCAGCGCCCGAGAGCACTGCTGTGGAGGCGAATCCTGCAGCTGACGAGGCGAGTCCAGCAGCTGACGAGGCGAAACCCGCAGCTGGCGAAGTCGCTGACGCACCCACTACCACCGAGTAAACTCTCGTTTTTCTCCCCGGTGGCCGTTGGGTCGTCGGGGTTTATATTGTCTATATCTGACTCTCTTTGCGGGAGTCAAAGCAGGAGGAATACCAATGTCTATCGCACTGGTTAAAGAACTACGTGACCGCACTGGCCTGGGTATGATGGATTGCAAGAAAGCGCTGAAAGCCGCCGACAATGACGTCGAGAAGGCGATTGAAGACCTGCGCAAATCAAGCGGCATGAAGGCCGCGAAAAAAGCGGGTCGCACCGCTGCCGATGGCGTGGTTACAACACGGGTTTCGGACGACGGCAGCTACGGCGTGTTGGTCGAGGTCAATAGCGAAACGGACTTTGCAGCGCGCGACGAAGGCTTTTTAAACTTCGTAAAGTCCGTAGTGGATGCCGCGTACACCACCAGGGAAACTGATGTCAGTGCCTTGATGGCGGGCGATTTGGAGTCTGCGCGGGAAGCGCTGGTGCAAAAAATTGGCGAGAACATCACCGTACGCCGGGTTGAACTGGTCAATGCTGAAGCAGGTGTTGTCGGCGCCTATGTTCACGGCAATAAGCGCATTGCCGTGTTGGTTGAGCTCAAGGGCGGCGATCAGGACCTGGCCAAGGATATTTCCATGCATGTGGCCGCAGTGAACCCGCAGGTTGTGTCTCCCCAGGACATGCCCGAAGAGGCAATTGCCAAGGAGAAGGAAATATTCACTGCCCAGGCGGCGGACTCAGGTAAGCCGGCGGAAATCATCGAGAAGATGATCGGCGGCCGTATGAAGAAGTTCCTGGCGGAAAATAGCCTGACCGAGCAAGCTTTCGTGAAGGATCCCGATGTAACCGTGGGCAAGCTGGTATCTGCGGCTGGTGCCGAGGTTGCCTCTTTCGCGCGCTTCGAAGTGGGTGAAGGCATAGAAGTCGAGAAAATGGACTTCGCCGCCGAGGTCGCCGCACAGTTAAGCGGCAGCTAAACCAAAAAAGTGACTAAAAAAGGGGCTTCGGCCCCTTTTTTATACCTGTGCTTTGTGCTAAAGCTCGGCGGCTTATCCTCCCATGTCCTCAAGGGTATTTCTCCCCTGAAGAACCACCAGATAAACTAGGGCATAACCCCAATGTCCTGTAAGATACGCCGCAGTTCAAGAGTGGATAACTATGCCGCATACAGTGGGTGAAAAAAAATACAAACGAATATTACTCAAACTCAGTGGGGAGGCTCTCACCGGTGGTCAGAGCTTTGGCATTGACCCCAAGGTTCTGGATTCAATGGCCCTGGAGATCGGCCAGTTGGTTGGTATTGGCGTACAGATTGGGCTTGTTATCGGTGGTGGTAATTTGTTCCGCGGAGCCGAGTTGCAAAAGGCGGGGCTGGATCGGGTAACTGGCGATCACATGGGCATGTTGGCGACGGTGATGAATGCCCTGGCCATGCGCGATGCGCTGGAGCGCTCCAACATCGCCACCCAGGTCATGTCTTCTATTCCCATGAGTGGTGTGGTTGATCACTACGACAGGCGCAAGGCCATCAGGGCGCTCAGTAACGGTGACGTGGTCATATTTTCCGCCGGCACGGGCAATCCATTTTTTACCACGGATTCCGCCGCCTGTTTGCGCGGAATCGAAGTGGATGCGGAGATTGTGCTCAAGGCGACGAAGGTGGATGGGGTCTACTCGGCGGATCCGATGAAGGTGCCCGACGCGGTAAAATTCGACCGCCTCAGTTACGATGATGTGCTGGAGAAAAAACTGGAGGTGATGGATCTCACGGCCATTTGCCTGTGCCGCGATCACCAAATGCCGCTGCGTGTTTTTGCGATGCAAAAACGGGGTGCATTGCTGAATATTGTCAGGGGCGGCAATGACGGCACACTGATCGTAGGCGATGACCTGCAGCAATGAATCTGTGACGAGGAGAGAAACGTGTTAGATGACATAAACAGTGAAGCCAGTGAACGAATGGCAAAGAGCCTGGAAGCCCTGACCCACAGCTTCAATAAAATTCGCACCGGTCGGGCGCACCCCAGTCTGCTCGACGGCATAACCGTAGAGTACTACGGTGCCAGAACTCCCCTGAACCAAATGGCTAACATCAGTGTGGAAGATGCCCGTACCTTGTCGCTGACGGCCTGGGATAAATCGACAATACCGAATATCGAAAAAGCCATTATGAAGTCCAATCTGGGATTGAATCCCACGACGGCCGGTGAAGTAATACGCATCCCAATGCCGATGTTGACCGAGGAAACCCGCAAGGGCTTTATCCGCCAGGCGCGGGTCGATGCGGAGTCGGCGCGAGTTTCGGTACGCAACGGTCGACGCGACGCGATGGCCATGCTCAAGGAACTGGCTAAGGACAAGGAAATCAGCGAAGACGATGAGCGCCGTGGACAGGATAGGGTGCAAAAACTTACCGATAGCCACGTGGCTAAAATTGAAAAGCTGCTAACGGAAAAAGAAACCGATCTGATGGAAATTTAGCGCTGCCATCCAATGCGTGAAAATAACCCCTCATCCACCAGCACCAATGCGCCGGAAACCGTGATTCCCTACCATGTGGCCATCATCATGGACGGCAACAATCGCTGGGCGAAACGCAATGGCGTATCTGGGCCTGCCGGTCATCGCGCCGGTGTAGAGGCCGTTCGCGGGGTGCTGCGCTCCTGCCGGGATCACGGCGTCAAGGTATTAACTCTGTTCGCTTTCAGCAGTGAAAACTGGGGCAGGCCGCAGGCGGAAGTGCGGGCTCTGCTGGCGCTACTTTCCCGCTATTTGCGCAACGAAGTCAGGGAGATGCACAAGGATGGTATTCGGCTGCGCTTTATCGGCCAGCGCCACCACTTCAGTGATCGATTGCGCCGACTGATGGAGCAGGCCGAAACGCTCACGATTGACAATACCAGCTCTACCGTGGTCATCGCCCTGGATTATGGCGGGCAGTGGGATATCGCCCAGGCGGCGCAAAAACTGGCGTACCAGGTGCAGGCTGGAACCTTGCAGCCGGGCGATATAACGCCGGAGCTCATCGACCGCAATGTCTCTATCAGCGATTTACCTCGCCCGGATTTGTGTATTCGAACCGGAGGGGATGCGCGTATCAGTAATTTTATGTTGTGGCACTTTGCCTACAGCGAGCTGTATTTCACCAATACCCTGTGGCCCGATTTTGGTGAGCTGGAGTTTGCCCGGGCACTGGCCGATTACAGTCGCCGAGAGCGACGGTTTGGCGTGCGCGATTCGGTTGAATCGCTGCAGCGAGGCGGGGAACATGCTTAGGCAGCGCGTCATAACAGCCCTGATACTCGCCTCGGTTTTTTTGGCGGCAATAGCCTATCTGCCGTTACCCGGATTGGCCATCGGATTTGGTGTAGTGATGAGCCTGGGCGCCTGGGAATGGTCGCGGCTTGCCGGCTGGGCATCCCCGGTGGCGCGTAGCGTGTATGTGTTGGCGCTGATTGTCTGCATGGGCGGACTCTATCAATACTGTGATCTGGGGGGCTTCCCCACAGAAAAAGAGGTGCAGCCATTTTTGGGCCTGGCATGCCTGTGGTGGTCGGTAGCCCTGTTGTGGCTGAAGAGCTATCCCGCCAGTGCCGCATTGTGGGGTACCCGAGCGATGCGCAGCCTGATGGGTTTGTTGGTTCTCGCTCCGGCCTGGATGGCCGCCGTGTATCTGCTCAATTTTCCCAGAGGGGGCCTGTTGATGGTTGCCATGGTGATTGTAGTGGTGGCGGCGGACGTGGGGGCGTATTTTTCCGGCCGCGCCCTGGGCAAGCATAAATTGGCTCCTCGAGTGAGCCCCGCCAAAACCTGGGAAGGTTTTTGGGGCGGCATCCTGGCGTGCTTCCTGCTGGCGATAGTCACCTGGTACTTGCTGCCGGTGCAGATGGAGCATATTGGCCTGGGTTCTGTGGTCGCGGTCGTGGTGGTTACAGCAGCCGCCTCGGTGGTAGGCGACCTCACAGTGAGTATGGTTAAACGCGAGAGCGGGGTCAAAGACAGCGGCAATTTGCTGCCCGGCCACGGTGGTGTGTTGGACCGGCTGGATAGCCTGAGTGCGGCGGCACCGGTATTTACGTTGGGATTGTTGTTGGTGGGCTGGTAAGTGCCACATTCCGGGCGGCGTATGGTCAGCGTGTTGGGTTCCACGGGCTCTATCGGCGTGAATACGCTGGATGTTATCGGCCGGCATCCCGATCGTTTCGGGGTGTATGGTCTGGCTGCCAATTCCTCGGTCGACACGATGTTACAGCAGTGTCTACTTCATCGGCCGGTATTTGCGGTAATGATGCAGGAATCGGCGGCCCAGGAATTGCAGTCGCGTATGCCCGATGCCCTGGGAACTCGCGTTCTGCAGGGTGAGGCAGGCCTGCTCAGCATTGTGACGGATCCCCAGGTTGATGCCGTAATGGCCGCCATCGTCGGCGCGACGGGGCTGGTGTCCACCCTCGCGGCAGCCAACGCGGGTAAAACGGTACTGCTGGCAAATAAGGAGTCCCTGGTGATGGCGGGGCACCTGTTTATGGAGGCCATTCGGGGGTCCGGCGCGCAGTTGCTGCCAATCGACAGTGAGCACAATGCGATCTTTCAATGTATGCCCAGTAAAGAGGATGCGACACCGATAAAAGAGGGTGTTTGCAAGGTATTATTGACCGCTTCGGGGGGGCCATTTCGGCTGTGGAGCGACGCTCAGATGAGAGACGCTACGCCGGACCAGGCCTGTGCCCACCCCAATTGGTCCATGGGACGAAAAATTTCCGTCGATTCGGCGTCACTGATGAACAAGGGCCTGGAGCTTGTCGAGGCCTGCTGGATTTTTGATCTGCCGCCGAAAATGGTGGACATTGTTATCCACCCACAGAGTATTGTTCACTCCATGGTGCAGTATGTGGATGGCTCGGTACTGGCGCAAATGGGCAACCCCGATATGCGCACGGCGATTGCCTACGGCCTGGCCTGGCCCCAGCGAATAGCGTCCGGGGTGGCTACTCTGGACCTGATTGCAACGGCGCGGCTGGATTTCGAAGCGCCGGATGAAGCGAAATTTCCCTGCCTTCGTCTGGCCAGGGAGTCCGTGGCAACCGGCGGTACGGCGATGGCCGTCTGTAACGCTGCCAATGAAATTGCCGTGGCGGCGTTTTTGGCGCAGGACATAGGGTTTACCCAGATACCCCAGGTGATAGAAAGAACGCTGGAGCAAGTGAGCGCAGTTGAACCGATTAGCCTGGCGGTGGTCGAATCTGCAGACAATGAAGCCAGAGCAGTGGCGCGGGAAGTTATCTGTGACCTCTCGCCAATAGGAAAGAGGAACGTAGTCCGCTAATGGATTTGTTAAGTACTATCGCGATTACCCTGGCGACCCTGGCTATTCTGGTCACCGTTCACGAGTATGGCCATTTCTGGGTCGCGCGGCGCTGTGGCATTAAGGTCCTCAAGTTTTCCATTGGTTTTGGCACCCCGCTGGTGCGTTGGCACGACAAACTGGGCACAGAATATATCGTGGCGGCCATTCCCCTGGGGGGCTATGTGAAAATGCTGGACGAGCGCGAGGAGGGGGTGTCCCCCGATGAGATCCACATGGCGTTTAATCGGAAAAGTCCGCTGCAGCGCATTGCGGTGATCGCCGCCGGCCCACTGGCCAATTTTGCCCTGGCTATCGTCGCTTTCTGGTTTTTGTTTATGGCCGGCGAACGGGGCTACGCGCCGGTCATTGGTGAAGTTACCCCGGGGTCCGTGGCTGAAATGGCAGGGCTGGAAGCGGGGCAGGAGATTGTCGCAGTCGACGGCCAGGAGACGCTCACCTGGCAGGCCCTCAGTTTTGCCCTGCTGGACAGGATTGGTGAATCGGGATCCATCTCATTCGCAGTCAAATATCCCGATTCCGATGTTATCTATGAATCCGAGGGAGTGCTCGATCACTGGTTGTCCGATCAGGAAGAGCCCGATCTATATGGTGGTTTGGGTATTGCCATGTATACCCCGCCGGTGCCGCCGGTGGTCGATCTGGTGGTGGCGGCGAGCCCCGCAGAGCGAGCGGGCCTGCAGCCCGGAGATGAGGTGCTGCGTGCCGATGGCGTCGAGATGGCGCTGTGGATGGATTGGGTAAATTATGTGCGGGCCAGGCCAGGCGAGCGAATTGCGCTGGAATATCTACGCGATGGGCAGCTGCGGGAAACCATCATTGTGCCCGATAGAGTCGCCGGCGGTCAGGGCGAGGACTTTGGTCGGGTAGGCCTCGGGGTAGCCCTGCCCGATATGCCTGCGGAAATGCTGCGCGAGTTCGACCGGGGTCCGGTTGAGGCGTTGGTCGCCAGTTTCGACCGGACAGGGGACCTAATAGGGCTTACCTTCAGTGCGATAAAGAAGATGGCTATCGGTCTAATATCGCCAAAAAACTTGAGTGGCCCCATTACCATTGCTAAAGTGGCTTCCGCGTCTGCCAAGTCCGGGCTGGAGTCCTATATTAGTTTTTTGGCTCTGCTGAGCGTGAGCCTTGGCGTGCTAAATTTGCTGCCCATTCCGGTGTTGGATGGGGGGCATCTGATGTATTACCTGTTGGAACTGCTAGCCGGGCGACCGGTGCCGGAGAAAGTCCAAATTATCGGCTACCAATTGGGATTGTTTGTAATCCTGGGGGTGATGATGCTGGCCCTGTATAACGATTTTACACGTCTGTGAGTCGAATCAGCGTGTGTGATTATAATTAGAACCGCAACACAGATACCGAAGGTTTTGGTATTTACTGGTGGTAAAGAGTATTTTGATTAAGCTATTCAGTCGTGCACTAGTGGCCAACGCCGCGCTGTTACTTATTCCCGTAGCGGCCTGGGCGCAAACATTCATCATCTCCGATATTCGTGTGGAGGGCCTGCAGCGTATTTCCGCCGGCAGTGTGTTCTCCGCAATGCCGTTGGCAGTGGGTGATGTGGTGGATGAAAAGAGCATTCAGGCCGCCTCGCGCAGCCTTTTTGCCACGGGTAATTTTGACGATATTCGAATCGGCCGGGACGGCAACGTGCTGGTGGTGATCGTGGCCGAGCGCCCCAGTATCAGTGAGATATCCATTGAGGGTAATAAGGCCATCGAAACCGAGGCCCTGCTCGATGGACTCAAGGGCGCGGGTTTGGCCATCGGCCAGGTTTTTAAGCGCTCCACCCTGGAGGGGATGCAACTGGAATTGCAGCGCCAATATGTGCAGCAGGGTCGGTACGATGCGAATATTGAGACCGACGTATTGCCGGAGCCGCGCAACCGGGTGTCCATTATCATCAACGTAGATGAAGGTACCGTGGCATCGATTAAACACATCAATATCGTTGGCAACGAGATATACAGCGACGAAGAGCTGATGGATATTTTCGAACTGAAGACCACGGGCTGGTTTTCCTTTTTCAGGAACGATGATAAATACTCCCGCGAAAAACTCACCGGCGATCTGGAGAGTCTCACCTCGTATTACCAGGACAGGGGTTATCTGCAATTTAGTATCGATTCTACCCAGGTGTCTGTCTCCCCCAATAAGGAGGAGGTCTACATCACGGCCAATGTGAGCGAGGGCGAAAAGTTTACCGTCAGTTCCGTCGAATTATCCGGTGATCTGGTACTGCCTGAAAGCGACCTGCGCCGATTCTTGCTGGTAGCGGAGGGTCAGACTTTTTCGCAGCAGTTGGTGACCTCTACCGAAGAGTACCTGACCCGACGATTGGGCAACGAGGGTTACAATTTTGCCAAGGTAACCGGTATTCCCGAATTGGACGAGGGCGAAAACACGGTATCCCTTAAATTTTTTGTCGACCCCGGCAAGCGTACCTACGTGCGTCGCATCGCATTTAAGGGCAACATGAAGACCTCGGATGAGGTGTTGCGCCGCGAAATGCGCCAAATGGAATCCGCCCCGGCCTCCGCGGCGGCTATCGAGCAGTCCAGGGTGCGCCTCGAACGGCTGGGCTTTTTCAGCCGGGCGACGGTCGATACACCCGGCGTACCGGGCCACGACGATTTGATTGACGTTGAATTCGAAGTGGAGGAGCAGTCTTCGGGCAGCATTGGTGCAAGTTTTGGTTACGCCCAGGACGCGGGGCTTATTTTGGGCCTCAATCTTCAACAGGACAACTTTCTGGGTACCGGCAAGCGGGTGGGCATGTCCTTGAACTCCTCCAGCTACCAGGAATTATACAACTTCAGCTACACCAACCCCTACTTTACCGAGGACGGCGTCAGCCGGGGCTTTAACGTCTTCTATCGCTCCACTGACCTGGAGGAGATAAACGTAGCCAGTTATACAACCGATACGCTGGGAGCGGCGCTGAACTTCGGTTATCCCATCAAGGAAACGCAGCGACTGGGCTTCAGCTTTGGGGTGTCCAATACCGAAATTACCGTCGGCCGGTTTGCGGTGCAGGAGATCAAGGCAAGCCCGCGCTTGGAGAACAATGTGGATAATTGGTTCGAGAGCACCCGAATAGGCGACAACCTCTATTCCGCCCCGGAAGAGTTATTGCCCATTGATACCCTGCCTCCCGAGTACCTGGTTATCCCACCTGAGCCGGGGTTTATCGATGAAAATGGCGATGAATACCTGAACTGGACGATCACCTCCAGTTGGACCCAGTCGACCCTGAACCGGGGCCGCAACGCCACCCGGGGCTTCTCCAATACGGTGGCCCTGGAAGTGTCCATGCCGGCATCCGACCTGGAGTTCTACAAGCTGACCTACCGGGGGGAGATCTATTATCCCCTGACCCAAAACTGGACCCTGCGCTTCCGCACGGAACTGGGTTACGGCGACGGCTATGGCAGTACCACCGAATTGCCTTTCTACGAGCATTTCTACGCCGGCGGTTTTGGCTCGGTGCGAGGCTTTGAAAGCAACACCCTGGGGCCGCGCAGCACGCCCGCCGAACTGTACAATATCGACCAACCGGTCACCAAAATCAATGAGGACGGAACGGCGGCTGAGACCGGCGGCCCCAATGGTGGCCAATTTGGCTACTTCTATAACCCCGCCACGGGCAAGCTCGATAGCAGCGTGGTACAGACCCGTGGCAACGATCCCTTTGGCGGCAATGTTAAAATAATAGGGGGTGCCGAACTGATATTCCCACTGCCGTTTATCAAGGATCGCAGTCAACTTCGCTCGGCCTTTTTTATCGATGCGGGCAATGTATTTAATACCCACTGTGGCGCCAGCCAACTCAATTGTTTTGATGTGGACTTTGATGAAGTGCGCTATTCAGTGGGTGTGGGTGTCACCTGGGTTACCGGCTTTGGACCCATGACCTTCAGTCTTGCCAAGCCGCTGAATGTTGGCCCGGAAGACGAAGAGGAGGTGTTCCAGTTCACCCTCGGCAGAGGCTTCTAAACCAATTTAATTAACGACAAAGAGTGGAAATACCAGTGAAAAAACCAGTTACAACTATTGCGGAGAAAATTGTGCCCAAC
>SMVB01202058.1_pt1 | contig 24836 bp, 17 predicted proteins | sample 2456461 | NCBI WGS metagenome assembly SMVB01 (sample SAMN11095934, study PRJNA526329) | marine sediment metagenome | biome: Marine sediment; feature: Surficial sediment; material: Deep marine sediment; isolation source: Hadal surficial sediment | place: Pacific Ocean | collected 2014-05 | depth...
AATGTGGTCGATGACGAAGCACTGATTGATGCGCTACGCCATAATAAACTGGCGGGTGCGGCACTGGATGTCTTCGACGAGGAGCCCATACCGCAGGACAACCCTCTCTGGGATACACCGAATTTATCTATAACCGCCCACATCGCAGCAGTGAGTCATTCGTCACTCATCGTGCCGATTTTCGTAGAAAATTATCGCTGTTACATCAAAGAGCAACCACTAAGGTTTGTGATCGATTTTGATGCCGGCTACTAGACACTGCGACTTTCTTGTAGGAGCTCGCCTGAAGAAGCCCGCTAACGGTCCCTCCCTCCCCGGCGCCTTCAATCATCCAGATTTTCGGCAGGAGTTACCATACAAGCCCGCCCAGGCGGGCGAATTAACTAAATCCCACGTATCAGGCATCGATCGTCCGGTGGGCCGGGCTCCTACGGTTCGCGCAATGTTCCTGTAGGAGCTCGCTCCCAATCCGCCCTAACGGTGAAATGCGTTTGTAGTGACGGGTGCGGATTGATCTTTAGCGCAAAAAATGAGAGAGACGAGCCGCGAAAGAAATAGATGCCGGTTTATCCTGTCCGGAAAAAGCCAGCGGCGGCAACAGCCGCCCCCTTGCTCTTCAGGACACCAGCCCCTAGCTTTCCTCTGCTGAATAGAGGCTGCTGTTGTCGCAAGTCGTTGCTTCGTCAATCGCTGCATCGATTGCTTGCCCCTCGTCGGTCTCGATGGCCTCACGCGCTTGATTCCAGACATCGTAGCTCGGGAAATCGTCAACGAAAATAAATCGACCTGCCTCGACATTTCCAATAACCGGCGTCAGGATTGCGCTGGAAATTGCGTCATCGACGTTGGCGTGCATGAACCGGACCCACGCAGAATTTGAGGCCCGCACGTCATCCATCGTCTTTCCGTCCTGAACCGAACAGATCCATACAACACGCACCGTGGAATCTGCGACGGCCATGCCCCAGATGCACAGCACCAGGAATACCGATACGATCTTGACCAGTTGTGCTTTCATAATGCTCCCCTTTGTTTTTCTTATGAAATGACGGATTCAGTATACACACCCGAACTGCAAGCGGTGGCGAGGGAACAATGAACCCGACACCTTTAATGATGTGAATTCCTCAATTGATCAAGTGCGCCTATGAAGTAGGAGCCTGCCCCAGCGGGCGATTGTCGATCCTCGTATCATAGTTTTGCGTTTTCTTGGCACCGATCTTGGATTTATGGGACATCAATGACCTGGCACCTTTTTCTGGGATCTCTCGTCAATATAGACCGAATGCCTTTTCGGCATTAATCTGCACCCTCTGTCCTGATGGTCCACGATTCAAGAGGTGACCCACAGTGGATATCGCAACCATATCAGTGCCGCAACTGGCGCTTTCCTTTATCCCGGTCGCCATCGTCGTGGTGCTTATGTGGCGCTGGGACCAGGGCTATGGTCATGCGCTGCAGGCCATCGCACGTATGCTCATCCAGTTGACTCTGATTGGTTACGTGCTTGTCTACATCTTCCAGACAGAATCGGGGCTGATCATCAGCGGCGTGCTAAGCGTCATGCTGATCGCCGCAAGCTGGATCGCACTCAATACTGTGGACCTGCCGAAAGCCTCACTATTTCCGGCGTCCCTGGTGTCGGTGCTGCTCGGCGGCGGTACCACCCTGCTCCTGATTACCCAGGGCGTGCTGCAACTCAAGCCCTGGTATCAGCCCAGTATCGTGATTCCGCTCGCCGGTATGATATTCGCGGCCAGCATGACCAACATCAGCCTGGCGCTGGATCGTTTACACGCGGAGCTTGAAAATGGCGCCGCCTTTGAGCGTGCGCGGGACACTGCCTTCAAGACATCGATGATACCGGTCATCAATTCATTTCTTGCCGTCGGCCTGATTTCCCTGCCGGGAATGATGACCGGGCAAATCTTGTCCGGCGTATCACCGCTTATCGCGGTGCGCTATCAGATCATGGTGATGTGCATGATCTTTGGCGCAGCGGGACTCTCAACCGTGTGCTTTTTGACCATGATTCGGAAGACCGAGCACTTTAGAGAGATGGATTAGGCGATTAGTTCGCTCGCTGCCTGCACATGCTAATTGGATCCGGTCCCCTTTTTCTGGAAACGATCTTCAGCGATACGGGCTTATTGTCATGAACGAGCCAAAATGCGCTGCGAATGAATTAGCATAGCAACGAATGACGATTCACCAAATTCTTGCAGTACTAAACAAGCAGAAAGTCCGTGCCACGTATGGGGCCGTCGGCCAGGTCTTGGGTATTTTCCCCAGAAACGTGGGGAAGCTGCTTGGACAGAGAAGGCAGGAGGCATCCTGGATCGTCAGCGCGACGTCCGGTAAGCCCATTGGCTACTCGCCAAGCGAGTGCCATGAAGATCTATATTCCAATCCCACAATTCTTCGAACTGGTGAACAACTGCTGGCAATAATGAAATAACCACCGGTGGTACGGTGACGTTTTCACGAAGAGTAAAAGATACCGGATTTATTTAGCAGCAAATTAGTCCGGCACCTTTTTAAGAACAGATTAGCTCTTTCCCTACTTCACCGTATATCCCACCACCTGGTCGGTAACTTCCTGGCCGGCCAGCATGCCACCAACCGTCAACCAGCGATCGCCAAATGGCACCAGCCCGCGATGATCCATTGTCGGCGGAGCGGACAAAGGTATCACCCGCCACGACAGCGAGGACAGATCAAAAAGCAGTGCATCCGATGCTGGTTCGGAAGGCTCACCGTTATAACCGATGCCGTCATAGTTATAGGGATTCTCGCTGCCACCAATAAACAGTACTGCATTCAGGGACGGGATGCCGGCAGACGCCATCCGATAACGAGGTAAACCGGGATGCACATCCAGATGACGCCAGTCGATTCTACGACCGTCTTGTTCGTCGATTAACCCTAAGAAACACGCCTCGCTCGCCACAAAATCCCGGAAACGATCAGCATGAGGCTGCACCATTACGCCATCGCAATAAACCATCTTGTTGCCGACAATACCGCCCGCATGACCAAACAGCGCCCGCCCCGGTAGCGGTGTCGCCTGGTCCCAGGTATCCGTCTTCGTATCGTAGCGCTGCACCAGGTTGACGTTGCCAAGATCATGCCAGCCACTGATGAGATAGATGTAGCGATCCAGGTAGGTGACCGAAACAGCATCGTCCACCGGCACCGGCATGGGCTGGAGCACGGAAAACACTTCTGTCTCGGGATCAAACGCATGCACCCACGGCGTCGACACCTCCGTCCCATCCGCGGCCACCGTGTAACCGCCAAACACGTAGGCCAATCCACCGACCGATGCCGCCGTTGCTGCAAGCCTCCCTGCACCACCCGGCAGTGCCGAAGATTCCCGCCAGCGACCTTTTGCAGAATCCAGCACCAGCGTTACCGACAAGGTATCCGCATGACCGCGCCCGCGACCAAGACCCGCAAAGCTCACAACAAATTGCCGATCCTCCCTTATTACCGTAGTGACCGCATTGTTCGACACCGGCATCGGTAATGCCGCAATGTTCTTCGCGAGAATATTGTGCCCACCGTCCGCGGCGGGGACACAGGCACCGAGGAAGGAAACCAATACGAACAGGACCAGGCGTTTCATGCCCACACAATACTGCATGATTGTCAGGAATAAGGTGCCGGATTTTTCTGGCACAATATAAATCCGGCACATTTTCTTGAATCGCCCGCTGGGGCGGTCTCCTACGGACGAATCGCAGGAGACCGCCCCAGCGGGCGAAGCATCTCCACTGTTGCCCTACGACAAACATTCCCCCAAACTCTCCTTGTCTTTCGGCTGAGAACCATAATAATAATGTACTTTAATAAATCACCGTATCTAGTTGTTTTAACAATATTTGTTTTGTCCTCAACAGCCTCTGCCCAGTCCATCGAAGACGAGGCACTTGACTGGCTACAGGCATACATCCAGGTCGACACCATGAATCCACCCGGCAACGAGACCCGGGCCGTTGAGTTCATCGGTAACATCCTGGAGGCCGAAGGCATTCCCTTTAAGACCGCGGAGAGCGCGCCAGGTCGCGGCAACCTCTGGGCACGCCTGGAAGGCGGCGATGAACCGGCACTGATTCTCCTGCAACATACCGACGTCGTCCCGGCCGACCCGAACTACTGGACCACTGATCCCCTCTCCGGTGAGATCAGGGACGGTTTTCTCTGGGGCCGCGGCACGCTCGATATGAAAGGCACCGGTATCTCGCAACTGGCAACCTTCGTGAGCCTGCACCGGGCCGGCGCGCCCTTAAACCGCGACGTCATACTCGTCGCCACGGCCGATGAAGAAGCCGGTGGTTTTTATGGCGCCGGCTGGCTGATCGAGCATCACCCGGAAATCTTCGAGGGCGCAGGCCTCCTCATCAACGAAGGCGGCAACGGCGAGCAGTCAGCCAAAGAACTCATCTTCCATGTTGAAGTTACCCAGAAAGTACCGGTATGGCTGCGCCTGACCGCGGTCGACACGCCCGGACACGGCTCGATGCCGAATGCCACCTCCTCGGTCACGCGTATCGTCGATGCCTTGAGCATCTTGAGAGCCAACCCGTTTCCGCCACGCATCGTGCCGGCAGTGGATGCCATGTTTCAGTCTTTGTCGGAAAGCACATCAGCCGAATGGGAGGAGGCCTACAGCAACATGGCGAATGCCGTCAATGAACCCGGCTTTCTCGAGAAACTACAGATACATTCGCCATTCCTGCATGCACTCACGCGTGACACCTGTTCAATCACTCGTTTCGAGGCCTCCAGCAAGATCAATGTCGTACCGCCCGAAGCCTGGGCCGAGATCGACTGCCGCATCCTGCCGGACCGGCCCAGTGAAATATTCGTGAACGAACTAAGAGCAATGTTCAAGGACACCGGCGTCGAGATCGAGGTCATCATGGCCTTCACCCCGGCAGTGTCTACAACCAATACCCTGCTCTACCGGGCTATCGAAGAAGTCACCGGCGAACGCCACCTTGGCTCAAGAGTCATGCCATCCGTCTCTACCGGCTTCACCGACAGTCATTTCACCCGGGACTTAGGGATTCCCAGCTACGGATTCGACCCGATTGTTGTTCCCGAAGCCGAGTTTTCACGGATTCACGGCAATGACGAGCGCGTGAGTGTGGATGCATTCAAACGCGGCGTGATTGATCACCTGGCGATTATCGGGGCGGTCGTTTATGACTGATGTGGACTTCTTGCTCGGATAACGGTGCGAAATACCACAAGATAAATCCGGCACCTTTTTACGGCCTTATCTATAAGAGTCGGATCGCCTATTCCGCCGCACCCCCGGTCCATTTGTACACGACCCCACCGCGCATCACGAACACGACCCTTTTTACTGCAGTGATGTCTTGCAGCGGATCGCCATCCAGCGCGATGATATCGGCCTCAAAACCCGGGGCGAGCCGGCCGATCTGATCCGCCATGGCCAGCGCCTCGGCGGCCACCTGGTTGGCGGACACCAGCGCCGCCATTGGCGTCTGGCCGCAGTGTTCGACGCGACCAATGAACTCCTCGGCGTTGCGGCCGTGCGCCCCCGCCGTTGCATCTGTCGAAAAGACCAGTTTGGCATTCGGTAATTGCGCCGCAAGAGTACAGACCTCGAAGTCGAGATACAGATCGCGTTTCATGATCTGCATGCCCTCCTCGGTGTAGTTACCGACGCCTAAGTAGCGCTCCTTGTTTTCCAGGTAGCTCTGAATCACCAGGCCTACCTGCGGGCTGATGAACGCGCCCGCATCGACGGCCGTCTGCAGCTCGTCGCGGGTCGCGTAGGTCACATGCTCGATCTGCTGGCAGCCCGCACGGGCGGCTGCCGCCACCTGCGAGCGGTAGGCATGTACCATCGAACGCAAACCCACCGCGCGTGCCTCGTCGCAGAGAATCCTGAGTTGCGCTTCCGTCAGCGTCGGCGTCGCGCCGACGCGCTGGCTCGAAGATGCGGTGATCTTGACGAGATCGGCACCCTGCGCCTTGCGCTCCCGTACCATCGCCCGCAGTTCGTCGGGCGTCGTCTCCAGGTCACCAGTGACCCAGGCAAGGGACGTCAACACGCGCGGGCCCGGGAAGCCGTGGTCCCGAATGGCATCCCGCAACGGTTTTTCCGACGGATCACCAACCGTCTGTACCGTCGTGAAGCCCCCCATCAGCGTGTCCCAGGCGGCAGCGGCGATGCCCATGGCGGCCTCCAGCGGCGGCTCGGTGTCCGTCGCGATTCTCCCGGTTCGATCGAAATGCGAGGACAGATGCACATGCGTATCGATCCAGCCCGGCAGGACCGTATAGCCTCTGAGATCGATCACTGCGCCTCCACGCGGTGCCGCAAGTGACGTGATCTTGCCATGCGCCACACCGATACGCGCGCCTTCGAGCGTGCCGCCATGTCCGTCGAGTGCGTGTGCGGTGAGAATCACGACCGGTCCGGGCGGTGGCAGCGGCGCAGATATGGGCTCAACGTCGGCCGCGTAACTGCCGGCGACAGCGCATGTGGCGAGCAAGGTGAGATAGCGGAATTTCAACATGGCGGCATCCCCGGGAGTTTTTACGAATCTAATTTATCAGTTATAGCGCAACTCAATAGAATTGTCGGTACGTAGATTTACAATGGATTGGAGATACCCACAAAGCCGCGCCTTTAATTAGTTACCAGGGCGACGCTGCGCGGGCAACCAGCGACGTTGCCCTTACGCTTTCCCGGCCGGGGCATGGTCACTCGGCTTAAGAAACGGTCAGTCCCTCGGCGTCAGCTTCAGCAAGCGTCCACCGCTGTCGTTGCGCTCGTCCTCCAGCACCCAGAGCGCGCCCTCGGGCCCCTCGACAATACTGCGGATTCGCTCACCCATATCGTAACGCTCGACCTCGCGCGCCTCTTCACCATCCAGTTCGATGCGCACGATGGCCCGCGACGAAAGCCCGGCCGCGAATGCATTACCGCGCCAGTCGGCGAACAGCTCGCCGCCGTAAACCATGAGCCTGCCCGGCGAGATGACCGGCGTCCACCACACCGCGGGTTGCAGGAATTCGGCACGCGTGTCGTGATCGGGGATTTCACGGCCGTCGTAATGGTCGCCGTTGGAGACGATCGGGTAACCGTAGTTGCCACCACGCACGACCCGGTTCAGTTCGTCGCCGCCCTGGGGGCCCATCTCGATATTCCACAGCTGACCGTCCAGGTCGAACGCGAGGCCGAGCGGATTGCGGTGGCCGAGCGACCAGATCTGCCCGTACACGCCCTCGTCATCGACGAAGGGATCCTGGTCGAAATAGTCGACGAAGGGATTATCTTCCGGAACCGACCCATCGTCGTTAAGGCGCAGGATCTTGCCGATGTTGGCCTGCATGTCCTGGGCCGTTGTGAACTTCTGGCGGTCGCCGGACGAGATGAAAAGATAGCCTGCATCGTCAAACAGCAGGCGATGGCCGTAATGGCCGTAACCGACGACTTTCGGGTACTGCCGCCAGATGACTTGCACATCGGACAGGTAACCGCTGCCATCGGTCTCATTGAGCACCGCGCGCGCGACCGCGGCGCCGCGGGTACCGGCCACGCCGCCTTCAACGTAGCTCAGGTAGATAAGGCTGTTCTGTGCGAAATCCGGATGCAGGGCGACATCGCCCAGGCCACCCTGGCCGCGATAAACCACGTCCGGCACGCCGCGCAAGGCGCGGGTTTTCTGCCCGAGTTGGTTGACGATGAAGAGATTGCCTTTTTTCTCCGTGACCAGCATGCGGCCGTCCGGCAGAAACGCCATGGCCCAGGGCTCATTGAACGAGGTGACGGCTTCGATATTGAACGGCAGGTCACTTTGCGCCTGCGCGGATACGCTCAGAAGTACAATCAGTGTGCTCGCCAGTAGTCGTCTCATCATCGTAGCCTCGCCGCAATCCCGCCCAAGGTCTCGGACAGCGCGGCCCGCCGTTTGTTCGTAATGGCGTCGCCGCCAATATTATGAAGGGCCATCGACAACATTTCGAGGCTTTCTGCCAGCGCTTCGTCGCTCGCGCCATCTTCGAGCCGCAGGCCTGAGCGGTCCAGTGCGGCGGACAAGTCGGCCACGAGCGACGCCGACAGCGAATCACTGCGCTGCAGCTGATCGATATACGCCCGGGCCACGACCGGCTCGGCCGGCCAGGTGATGTGGAACTGCTGCTGCGGGTTGAACCGTTCGCCCTGATCAGCAATCGCCGCCGCGGCAACTTCGTTCTCGGTCAGGTATTCGCTGGGCAGCAGCTTAAGCACGTCCAGCCCGCGCGCAATCTCGGTGCCGTAGATGTGGCCGTTGTACCAGTAGGTCGACCAGTAGCCGCCGAGGATCAAATGCTCCTCGTGGATGGGACCGCGGTCGAAGTAGGCGATCTCCACCGGGTTGGCGGAGTCGGTGAAATCGATCACCGAGATGCCGCCCTGGTACCAGGCCTGAACGAAGATATCGCGGCCCGGGACCGGCACGATGGAGCCATTGTGCGCCACGCAGTTTTCCTGCTCGACTTGCGGTGCCGGCATCTTGAAGTAGCCGCGAAATTCGAGCACGCCGTCCACGATGTCGTAGAAGGCGTCCGCGCCCCAGGTCAGCGGGTCGTAGGCGCGGCAGCGGGGCCGGCCGCCACCACCCCACTCATCGGTGAAAATGACCTTGGTGCCGTCGTTGTTAAAGGTCGCCGAGTGCCAGTAGGCAAAGCCCTTGTCGACAACCGCATCGATGCGCTGCGGATTCAGCGGGTCGGAGATGTCGAATAGTATGCCGTTGCCCGAGCACGCGCCGGCGGCAATCCCGCGTTCAGGAAACACGGTGATGTCGTGGCATTGGTCGGTCTGGTTGGTCTCCTGAGTGTCATCGCCATGGTCGCCACCTCGCCACAGACCGGCCAGGACGCCCATCTCGGGATCGGTGAACACGGCGGGGCTGTGGACGATACGTGCCTTGGATGGATCATCGACCGGGATCTCGATGACGTCGATGCGAAACAGCGCGGTTCGGTAGTCACCGGGAGATTCGTCGATGCAGCCGTCCAGCTCCTCCTCTTCACGCACGCGGGAAGTGCCGGAGTTGTAGACGATGATCTTGCCGTCTTCGCCCGGGCCTGCGACCACCGAATGCGTGTGCGAGCCGCGACAGGTCTGGACCTGGCCCACCTGTACCGGCCGCGTCAGGTCACTGATGTCGAAGATGCGAAGCCCGCGGAACCGATCGTCGCTGATGTCCCCGCTGATGCCCTGGAGCCCGCAATCGACCCGACCGCGGGTCTGTTCCACCGACATGATCAGGAGGTCGCCGACGATGGAGACATCGCCCTGCCCACCCGGGCAGACCACCGAGCTGAGCTGCTGCGGCAACCCACCTTCGACCAGCCGGTAGATGTTGAAGCCGTGGTAGCTGCCGACCACCATCACGTCGCCGGAGAAAGCCATGTCGGTGTTGGAGAAACTCAGGAGCGGTGAGCGGTCGTACTCCTCGTCGTCTTCTTCCTCGGCATCCTCGCCGTCCTCGGCCAGCTCGTCGGTGTCCTCCTGAGGCATCTCCGGCGGCAGCCCGGCCGGGTTGCGCGGGTCATAGAACCCGGGTGGCTTCGGCATCGAGACTACGAGTTCCATGTTCATAATCGCCTGGCCCGCGTCATCGAACCCGGCCGAGAGACCTGCGCGCGGGTCGTCAGACAGTCCGACCAGCAGCGCATTCATGCGCTCGATCTCGGTAGACTGGTCATTGGTGACGTCGGTCGTAAACTCGAACAGCACCGGGTCGTACGCAGCACCCGGCTGTTCGAGCAGCTCCTCGACCATCGTCACCGCGCCCTCGTGGTGGGTGATCATCAACTCGAGGAACATCCGGTCGAAGGCCGTGCCTTCAGCCTGGGCCAGGTCCGCCATCTGTTCCGGACTGGCCATGCCGGCCATCTTGTGCGAGGTGTGCATCGCATCGTGCGCCGTCGGGTCCGGCACGCGCTCGCCGCGCTCGCGCAACCACTGCTGCATGAACTCGATCTCGTCGAGCTGCGAAACATCGATACGCCCGGCCACGTCGACCAGCTCCTGCCGGTTGGTGCGATCGGCCACCAGTTCGGCCATCTGCACGGCCTGGTTATGGTGCGGAATCATGTCCTGCATGAACATAATGTCGTCCGGCGAGTAGCGCGTGTTGGCAATCTCGATCGCCTCTTCGGCGCTGAGCTCCCGCGCAGGCTCGCCCGGCGCGCCCGGCTGAACGATGGGTACGTCTTGGGCCATGCCGACACTCGCCAGGCTAAAGAGAATCACGCTTAAGGATGCGCACCGAACAAGTCGAATCAGGAAATCAGGGGTTGCGGTCAATGGACTCACTCCTATGCAGAGTTTTGTTATTGGAGGTCGCTGGTACCTTTCACTTCCATCAATCTACCAGAATGGTAAGCGTAGGGTGCGGGGAATCATCCTCGTCATCCCCCATTAGCCCATCACTCGCGCTGATGCCCGAGATTGTCTACGGGTTAGAACAACAGAACTGTTCTCATCATTAATGGGTGCAGACAGGTGGTGTTGCGCACCATCCTGATCGATGCGATAGGAGCCGGAACGTCCCCGGCTACCTGCCCGATTCGACGCCAACCAAATTTCGCGGCCCGTCACGCCGCACCTGTTCCTCCAGGTCATCCGCGTCCATTTCTTCCGCCTGTTCGCGTTCCTTCCGTGCAGACCACTCATCCCCCTTCTTTTCGTACCAGTCAGAAAGCTGCGGATACCAGGCCGAACTAATCCACGCGAAGCCGACTGCCTGCTCGATATCGCCACAGCCGGAATAATCGTATTCGCAGTGAGAAAACAACAAACCGCCAGGGCATTGTTCATCCCAATGACGACTACCGTCGATGAACTCGATCAGCTCGGCCAGCGTCAGCGGTTGCCGGCTGTCCTCGAATGCCAGCTCGTACTCGGACTGGTATTCGTCGTGGATCGCATAGCGAATCTTGTCGCCGGCGTGGATGGCGCGGATGCTGATCTGGTCGCTTGTTACCGATGCCAGGCTGATACGGGCGATCTCGACCTCACCTAAACTGAGGCGGGGCAGATATTCACCGCCCATGAAAGCCGGATGGAGCCCACCCCAACTTGCCCGTTCATCCTCGGCGAGTTCTTCGCGCGCGAGGAACGCATTGAGTCCCGCGAACCCTTCTTCCGCCAGAATATTGCGGGCGATATTGCGGCGCGACTCGCCCTTAATCCGTGTTAACAACTGCTCCTGGTCAAGCGCTTCCGGCCAGTAGGTTTCAGGGCGATATCGCAGATCGATATTTTCAGACATGACTATTCCTCCAGTTATTACGTGACACGCAATCCGGAAGCTAACGTCAATGCAGGTTTGCCCGTTTGGTTGCCAGTTCCGGCCACATCACCCGTTCGGGGTTAACCACCTTGCCCGGGTAGGCAGGTTGGCGGAGCTAATGCTCTCTCTCGATGTGAATTAATATTATAGTCGAACGCGAAAATAATTGAGGGCGATGTAACAATATCCCAATATTAGTAGCGTATGAATGGACTTTAGATGAAGAGCAAAAGGTACCGGGTTTATTTTGTGCGAAATAAATCCGATACCTCCTTTATTCCATGAAATCAATCAATTTTGGCCACCTGCGCGGGCTCTTGTTCGAGCATTGGGCGCATGAACTCCAGATCAGCGACCTCAAACTCACGCTGGATGAAGCCGAAAATATGATGGTCCTCAAAATCGAGGCGCTTGAAAACAAATCGAACAGATCGCTCCTCGCGCCGTGCGGCTTCCAGGCGATCATAGATATCGGTCAAATCTGTCACCGGCTCTCCATCCATGGACATGAGGGAATCAAACACCTGGAGCTCCATGCTACGAGCAGTCGATCCTGACTCGAGATACTGAATGGATACATCGTGGCGCCTGCCGAAGTCGCCGCGGTCAACATAGAAAATGGGCGCGAGCAACATGCCGGACACATAGACACCCTGCCGGTCGAGAATATTCGGGAACGGCTGCATCGCTCCGCGCACCACAATCTCGTCACCGTTACGCAGCACGCGTAACGCCAGATCATCCAATTGCCCGCGTAGCGCATGTACAAACTGACCATTGTTGGCAAGGATGTCGTTGGAACCGTCCAGTCCCAGGATTTCATCGCCCACGCGAAGGTCTATGTCACCTTCTTTCAAATGATTTGCAGCCACCAGGAGTTTCTTTGAGACCCCCATTTCACCCATGAATACCAACCCCGGCAGAGGCGGCGACGGATCATGCCCGGCCTGAAGTAGCTCAAGCACACGGCATGCGTGCGGCATCATGAGTGCGAAGTTGGTGCTTTCTGCACCTTCTCCAGACAAACCCAAGGTGTTGATACCAATCACCCGCCCCGTTTCCAGGCTGATCAGCGGCCCTCCCGAATTGCCGTGATTGATGGGCGCATCGGTCTGGATCATTTCGCCATCAAATCTATCAGTTTTGCCCGAGACAATGCCGCGCGTGCCGGTATAGGGCAGCCCCCATGGGTGGCCGAACGCGCCAACGGCGTGACCTACGGATGGAATCGACTTGCACTCCATTTGTGCAGCCTGATGCGAGGCAAGATGCTCTTTGTCGATCTCGAGGATCGCGAGATCCAGGAATGGATCCACATACAGCTTGGTCGCATCCGCATAGACGTCATCGTCAAAGGCGACTTCAACATGCGATGGCGATCCGCCCGCCACATGGGCATTCGTCATGATCCAGCCACGCTTGGCATCGACGACAAAGCCAGCTCCTTCGAAATTGCCTTTCTTGTCATCAATGAATGGCACCGGAACAGATACCCGGATCTGAACCGTATAGGACCTCGCATCGTTGAATACTTCCTCAGCATTCTGTGCCCAAAGCGGGCACGCAGCACACAACGCCGAACTCACCAGTAAAATATTTATTATTCTTTTCACGGGTTCCACCTCCATGTTTGAGTCTCACCCAGCAAAATACCAACGTATCGTAACGCAGCAAGTGGCTCACAGCGTGAGCCTGTAATCAGTTGGCGTAGAGCGAATTAAGCGCCTGGACATGCTCTTTGACGGCGATGACAAGGCTTTTCGGTCCCAGCACCTTCACATCGGCGCCGTATTTCAGGATATCCATGATGAGTTCACGGGGATCGCTGTACGGGACTTTGAGGATGTAGGATCCATCGAGCTCAAAATCACCCTCTTGTTGAGAATGCCAGTGTTCGCGTGATACCCAGCGTGCGCGCTTCGGATTGAACTGCAGAATTGCAGTTTCTGTCTGGTGGCCGGAGAAAATACCAAAACCCGAACCCAGGGTTGCATCCAGTGACTTTTCGCTGACATCGCGGGCACGCTTTGCTACCACCCTGGCCGATCGGATGGCATCGACCGAAAAGGTTCGCAGCCCCTTGCGCATATGACACCAGGTATCTAAATACCAGTTGTCCCGGTAATGCACCAAACGCTGTGGTGACACTTCGCGCTCGGTGCTCTTGCCTGTCTGGCGCTTGTAGTGATCGATGTGCAGTCGCCTGCGCGAGAGCAACGCCGTAGAAATGGTTTGAAAATGATTGGGCTCCACCGGGCGGGCGCCGATTTGCAGAATACGAATGCGCCTGGCGACTTCCTTGCTGGAATGATCGCCTGCTTCCAGTAGTTTCCGTATACGGCTCCGCAATGGCTTGACCTGCGGACCGAGGAGGCCAGGCTGGAGTTTTTCCAGCAGGTGCTCCATGGTTAAAAGCGCATGGATCTCGGTGGCCGAGAACCAAAGACCCGGTAGTTCAAAGGTACCTGCGCCCGGATCGGCATCATCGATGCGATAACCGCGAAGTTCGGAATCCCAGATGATCGGCATGCCGATACGATCACGAAGGTATTCGAGATCTCGTTTGAAAGTAGCGGGAGAGACTTCGAGTTCATCGAGAAAAATTGATTTGGGCACCGAACGACGTGCATTCAGAAGCTGTTGGATTTTATAGAAGCGTTCGGTACGGTCCATTTTGAGTCCAAATTCCTGACCCGTTTTCCCCTTCTCGATGGTACTCCACCTGGATGCCGAGCGAAGCGAGGAAACAATTTCTTCGGGCGCACCACTTTTGCGATTCGCTTGATTCAGTGGTTACCAACAAGCTCAGCCAAGAAATTTGCGAATGGCGAGATATTTGATTCTGTACTTGCAGATTCAAGCGCTGCCATGTAGTCACTGCGGCGTTCTACTGGCACGATGGTCCAATGATAGCCACCTGATGCGAGCAAGACGTTCATCAAAAAACGTCCGATACGTCCGTTGCCATCCATATAAGGATGTATATAGACGAACATGAAGTGTCCCAAAACGACCCGAACGGCTGGATCATGTTCCTCTTTGATCAGGTCGAAAAATGTCGGCATAAGATCACGGACTGCATCATGATGCGGTGGGACATGCCGGGCATTACGGATAAAAACCTGATCATTGCGATAACCAGCCAGATCGGCCACAGTGATAATGCCGGCGCGCACGCTGGGTGCGAAAAGTTCTCTGTACCATGTACTGTGATCGTCATCGAGTGCCAGCCCCGGGTTCTTGCCATCCAATACGTCACTGACGGTTTTCTTCACTGCCTGGAAGGCTTCGTGATAGCCGCGTGCGGCCATACCGTCCCGCTGCGCGCGATCACTTTCGCTGTCGTCAGGATTCCATACACGACGACGTACTTGCTCAATAAGTTCGGGACTAACCCTATACCCCTCAATTGATAGCGAGTGGTAGGCATCATCAACATATATTTCATCGACGCTCTTCAGATACGCCTTTTTGTCCTTAGGCAGTCCCGGTGCTTTCGGAAAAACAGCGATGATATTCTGCCGCATCGCCTGCCAGCTAAGGTACATGCGTGTGACAGAGGGAGAGGGATCACGCCCGGCAAGGACCCCGGTCAATGCCTCTTCGAATGGGTCAGCCTCACGCACATCAAAGTCGGCGCTGCGCATTGTTTTGACAATCTCATCAGCTATCTTTGGCCTGCCAATGTTGCGCATCGCGCCGGCCAGCCGTCCAGCAATCCTTGAATGACCGCCGTCCAGCAAGGGCGCGAGTAGCTCCGATGCATCTCGGATGGTTGCGAGCGCCGCGCGAGCTTCTGTCGGGCTTTGCCGGAAAAATGCCGGGCCGGCTGCAACTAGTGCTGCGGGCAAAGAAAACAGGCGCAGTCCATCGAATATTTCACCGTCATTGCTTGCCGGTGTCGACGATCGCACCTCTAACAAGGAAATGCCGTAAATAAGATCAGTCGTTTTGTTTCGCGCTTTCGGTGAGCGAACCAGCAACTGATGCGGGACCATCCTGTTACCGTTGTGCAAGAGCAGGGATTGTTCCGGTGAGAGCGACCAGTCCTCGTCAAAGCGGGCAGCCAGATAGGCCGCACAGAAATCCCAGAAGGACGCGTACCATGCGGTGCTTTCTCCCCTCGCATCATCGGGCCGTGAAGGGATATACCAGCCCTTCATTACTTCCTCGATGAAACCGGCTTTTTGCAGGCGCTGGCGGTGAGTCCGGCTCAAATCGCTGGACCGGATAGCAACTACGCCCCGTTTCTCGAGGCTCTCCAGGGCTTCAAGTGATGCTGCTAGTTTTTCTTGCGGACTTGCCATGTTTTTCGTACTTTCGTTAGCTTATTGGGTTGTACAGATATTAGCTTATTATGTCGTTCATCAATTAGCTTATTCTGTTGTACCAAAATTAGCCTATTATGTCGAGAAAAATAGATTATTGTGCAAATATCTGTTCTATATAGAATAATTCCCGCTCCAATAGCACTTGGCAAGCGCTATTTTGAACCAAACTTACACACTGTGTAACAGTCGTCTAACCCACCCTTGGTATAATTGGCGAATTCTCATGAGCGATTTCCGCTCAGTCCTACCGATCCGAATCCACCGGCGATTCCAAGCTTAAGGTGATCAGGGCCCGGAGCCCACTCGCCGGAGCGAACGAAAATACGGCTCACACCTCAATTATCTTGTCGTTTCGACAATCACGATTGCGTGTAGGATTCAAAGTCAGCCAGAGGTCGAGCAAATTTCCCTAATAAGCTCGACTACTGAGTTCCGATCAGAGGTTTTCATGTGAGCACGAAGCGCAAAGCTCCGAATTGCCCGAAATGCGGCTCTGAAAACGTGGCCAGAATCGTCTTCGGTTATCCCGGCGAGAAGATGATAGGACAGTCAGAAAGTGGTGAGATCGTACTCGGAGGATGCTGTCTTCACCTCGCAATCCGTCCAGTACGATACGTATCTTCTCCTCCGCACTGTATTGCTTACGCGTCTTGCGCTTGATGTCACGAATAATCTGTTCTGACGACGAGGGTCGTCCTGCTGGTTTCTGTTTCATCTCTACTCCTCAGATTAGGATGAACAAAAACCCTCCTTTAAACTAGCCCTATATCTGTTCCATAGGCGCTGACGTCATACAGGTGCAATGAACAGTATGGCAACGCATATTGCTCAAAGCTTAACTACATCGGCACTCCCTACGTGCGTAAATCGGCCTGGCGTAGATGTCAGAATGATTATTTGACACTGCTTGCCGGCCGCCGCTATAGCAGCGCCCATCGTCTCAAGGCGCGATGGATCCGAAAATCCAAGGGCGTCGTCGATGATCAGTGGCACGCCCCCTTGTTTGGATACAATCTGTGCCGCAGCAAGACGGGCTAGTATGCCGAGCTGCTCTTTCGCGCCGACACTGAGATCCTCGAAAGGTAACGTCTTGCCATCTAGCGTTCGAGATTCCACTGACCAATCACCAGCTATAATCACCTCGAAACCGGGGCCAAAAACAATCCTGCCTAGCCGCTCAATAGCCTCTTTTAACGGCCGAACGTATGCCTGGCGTGCCGAGTCACGGAACCTGTTTAACGTCGCCCACAGAAGATCCACCGCGTCAGCGCGCCGGCGCGTTGCTTGAAATGTCGCCTGACTCTCCTCAAACTCCCGCTCAGCGGCTTCCAATGTCTCGAATCGACCATCGGCCTGGGCTTGCTGCAATCGATCAGTCAATACCGCCAGATCCTGCTCTGCTTTAGCGAGGTCCGCGTTCGCCCGTTCATACACATCCTTGGCGTTGGTCAGAAGTGCTTCCAGCGCATCTGGAGACGATTCTGCGAGACTTGTCTGCAGCGCATTGAATTTTCCTTTCAGCTTGTCGACTTCGGCGTTGCTCTCCCGTGCTCGATCATTAAGATCCTTGTCACTATCCTTCATTCGTGACCTGTTCAGCCGGTCTCGCTTGTCCTTCAATGCCGCGGTCAACCCCGCCAGTTCCTGTTCGGCGACACGAACTTGGCTATCAATCTGCTCATACTCTCCTTGCCGCATTTCCGCCTTCTTTTGTGCAGCTTCAAGGGCACTTTCCTTGGCGGATAGCGCAGATCTGGCATCGGCAACCCGGCTGGCCGCATTGGCGGTATCTTCCGGCATCTCCTGTGCTGACTTCCGCTGCCCAAGATACTTATCGCATTCCGCTTGCAGAGAAGATACCGCTTGTTGAATCTCTTCCTTACTAGCCTTTTGTAGAATCCCCTCTTCACGGATCTTCAAACGGTCAATGTCCCGCTGCGCATCTGCCCGCCTCTGATTCGCGGCAACCGCCTCCTCAAGATTTGTAACGCCGAATCGGCTCGCAAGTTTGGTAACGGCTAATTCAGCTTCGTCTACTTCCTCCTGAAGCTCCGCCACAGATCGCGAAGGCGATATCTGAATCGCTGCCACCCCAGGTAGCCGCAACTTCAGTTCCGACACGACCGAGCGAATCTCAGTGGCGGCTTTTTCCAGCGACACTTTCTCACTATCAAATTCAATATTTAGTTTCTTTTCAGCAGTCACTGACACCGTGGTTACCGCGGTGTCCCTCTTGCTACGAGCAACAACTGCGCTGCCTTCTGCCGCACGAAACGTCTCCAGCGCTGCTTCATTTATCGTAATTGACGAAGTGATTTTGAGAAATGACTTCATGTCCTTGGAGATATTTTCAAGTTGACCGAAACGGTCTTTTACATCGGCGAGTGCGTCCAAATCTTGGATATGACGTTCATCTCCCTGCGCGAGATCAAGCGCAGCCCTCGCCAACTTCGTTTTCTTCCTCAAGTCTGAGGTTACGAGTTGGGCACTAGCGGCCTCGCCTTTCAGCTTTTCCGCCTGCGTCCGCAATGGCTCCTGCTTTTGAGTTTCTTCATTAAAGGCATGTTGGCTTACTTGGATATCCTTGACTAAGTCTCGGCGACTCTCGTGAGCGCTGATTTTTGCCTGCTGAACTGCTTGCGCAGACACCAGCTCCTTTTTCTTTGCCTCGACCTTTTCTTTCAGCGAGCTGACAGCCGTCCAATCTTGTTCATGCTCCTGCATTTTCTCCTTCAGACTGGGCATTTCTGTTCTAAGCCGACGTACCTCTACGGTACTTCGATCGTGCGCGTCAGAATCCGCCTCCACCTCTGCAAGCGCGATCTTGGCGTCGTCCAAGGCCTTTTTGGCTTTCTCGTAAGCGTCTTCTACTTCTGAGAATTTCGGCTTACTGGTCTTCAGCGTAAAATATTTCTCATACTCGGCCTGAACGGAGCCATACAAATCGGTATCCTCGCTTTCGCTTGTGGTTGAGCCTGCCACCGCATCAAGAGCATTCGCTAAACCTGAAGAATGCTCAATGTCGGCCAGGGCAACTTTTTCTCCCTGATCGACCAGCAACGCCTCCCATAGGACCATATCGACTGTTTCGGTAAGCATCTGCACAACAGCTTCGTGCGCTTCGCGACCCGTCAGCTGCTTCTTGGAAGGGGCCAGAATATCCAATGTTGTTTGTTTCGACTTGTTGTAGGTCTTGGAATAGACAAAGCGATAATCGCCAGCTGTTACCTCCGCTTCAATTTTGCTTCCAACGTCCTCGCCTACTGGTTGAATCGCTTTGACATGCTTCTTGTTTGACGAGTCCATTTCATTGAAGAGCATTCGGACTGCCTCAATGATGGTCGATTTTCCAATCTCGTTGGGGCCCTCGATTAGAGTGATGCCATCGGCAAACTCAACATCAAGCTCGTCAACACCGCGCCAGTTTTCAAGTGAGAGCCTGAGCAAGCGCATTACTCGCCCTCCAGATCACTCAGTCGATAGAACAACCTGAGCGCATCCTGTGCAACTAGATCGTCATCCTCTGCCATCCCGAGTAGTTCATTCCAGGTATCGCGAGCATATCCAGACAAGGACACACTGTCGTGGTCCAACTCGTCTGGAACGATTGCAAGATCGGTGGTGCTTTCCCGACGCCGTAAGCTTGCGAAGAGCTCCGCATTTGACTCCATGAGTTCATCAAGTGCCGCGGCTGTCGCCAAATTGATGCTTCCCTGAAATCCGACCTTCACCGCCGTACACTCTTTGTCGGGCACATCATTCAGCCATTTCCCGAACTGCTCGAGGTCTTCTGGCCCGTTCATCGGCCGCTGTTCGGCAATGAACGACCACGCACCAATCGCTAGCGGCTCCACCTTGCACCCTCCGTCGAGCTCAAGCTCTACCAAGAGCGCCTTATTCGGGTCAATCTCGTCAAAGGCGGTAGCTACCGGCGCACCGGAATACCATACCCGACCGGTGTTACCCACGTCGGTCACTGAATGGCGGTCTCCAAGTGCTAGATAATGAAATTTCTTTTCCTCAACAGCATGCTCGGCCTTTGTGAGCTCAATGATGTCAGGTCTGGACGTATCCGGGGACAGAGTGTCTACCTGTCCATGCGCGACGGCGACCCTGATGATTCCTTGAGCCGGCTCCAGTGCATCCACAAGGCCCGCGCACAAGTCCGAGCTTGGGTGTTTTGTACGCCAAGGAGCGCCAACGACTTCGACGCCGGGCAAATTGGGGGCGGCGACCGGATTCATGTCACGCAACACGAAGATGTGATCTCCAGCGTTTTCGAACTCCTTTGTCAAGAAGATCGACGCCCCGTCCAACGGATCGTGGTTACCTGGTAATAGAAAGACTGGAATAGAAAGAGTCCCAAGTGCATCCAGCGTCCGCATAAGAGTCTGCTTGGAGAGCTGATTCGACTCGAATACGTCCCCGGCGACGATGATGAATTTGGCGTCATGCTTCTTCGCCAACTTTCCCAATGTCGATATGACATTGATGCGATCTTGGCTGAAACGAGCGCTTGCCTCGTCAGTAAGAAAAGCGCGGGTCATGCCTAGCTGCCAGTCGGACGTGTGGATAAATTTGATGGTGGAATTCATATCAACCACTGCAATCAATGGGTCTCAAATGCAGACGATTCGGCATCATTTCAGAATTGAGCCTAGCGCCTCATGGTATTCGGTGTGCCTCGCAACAAATTTGGTGACATCGATGTTTTCTATCCTTGAAACAGTCTCTTCCGTGACTGGAATCGGCTCGCGGCCGATCGCAGGACTTCGAAACGCCAATTTTCCTGCACCGTAAGCAATCTTCAAAACCAAATCATGACTGGAGTAATAATTATATATTTTGTCCTCGATGCCTTGCACTGGTGTCTCCCAGCCTGCTGCCGGAATGACTTACTATATTGTCGGTGTTCTCTCATTTTTCTCTCCTCTAACCTTCAATCATTGAATATTAGAGGCGACAACTATCCTGACACAGGGGGGAGGCGGATTGCCGGCCGACGATTCCATAGGCAGAACTATACAGTGCATGATGGCTCAACAAAGTTGCATGACTAACTTCAGGCAAGTGGCAATACGGGTGAGATTGCTTGATCTGGCGGAAAACCAGGGTCGAACCGAAGTTTTCGGAAATTACGGTCATTCTTTATTCAATCGGGACCCATCGTGCACCGCGGCCATGCCCTTCCGATCTGATGAGACCTTCCTTTTTCATTGCTCTCAAGACCAAACGAATCGTGTCGCGACTGATGTCCGGAACCTCGCGTTCGAGTTCGGACACTCGAAACGGCAATCCCTTGCGTTCGATTGCTTCTCGAACGCGTTGCGACTTCGATCCGCGCCCAGCCTCAATATTGCCGACGCGATCTTCAAACTCCTGGTACGCACGCAACAATACTCCCCAGAAGTAGCGAACCCAGGGCATGACGTCGTGCTCGCTCTCATGCCAATCCCGGGAACTCGCTTCGAGCATGTCGTAGTACGTCTCGTGGGATTGCTCGATGAGGCGCTCCAGGCTGATGTATCGGCCAACCTGGTAACCGGCATGGTAGAGGAGCAATCCTGTGATCAGTCGCGACACCCGCCCGTTGCCATCGCGGTACGGATGAATGCAGAGAAGATCCAGGATGAACAATGGAATGACAACCATTGGATCACGGCCGTCAACGAGAGCTCGTTCGTACCCGTCTACAAGGTCTTGCATCGCTTGCGGCGTCTCTACCGCCGCTACTGCTTTGAAACGAACCCGCGTGATATGGCCGTCTGCGTCCTTTTCGACAATCTCGTTATCAATGGTCTTCCAGTGGCCGCCCTCTTCCGGCATGTATCGATATAACATCTGATGTAGCTGACGGACCACGTTGCTTGTGACCGGCATGTCACCCCCGGTCTGGTGGAGCAATTCCAGCGCATCCCGGTAACCGGCGATTTCCTGCTCGGAGCGGTTTCTCGGTTCTTCCCGGTCGCGAACCAGTGCCTTGATTCGGGCCTGCGGTGCGATGATTCCTTCCAGTCGGTTCGACGAGTCGGTCGATTCGATGGCGGCCACCATGCGCAGACTTTCCAGTATCTCAGACCTTTGTTTTACATACAGTTTTTGCTTGCCCAGGCACTCGCCCAAGGCGCGCAGCATGGCGACATCCTCTTGCGAGAACCTGAGGTCATTGAGTAGCGTCGGCAACAGTGATGGCATCGTCGGGAGCACTTAATAGGGGTAATTTGGCATTTATTTTACCCCTTTTGATTCCCTATTGCCCCGTTTTCGCCCTTCACGCGTGCGAAAATCATGTTTTTAGCGGTAATTTTCCTCCAAAAATACCCCTTATAGTCGGGGATGACCCCTATTCGCCCGCCAAATTACACACTGTGTAACCCTACATCGGGTGGCAATTTAGGAGCGTCAACGAGGCTCGAACCGAGGTGTACGCGAAAACCTCAGTTCGACCCCTAATTCCCCGTACCTATAGTCTTGAAACAGCTCGGGTCCTTACCGCGGTGGTTATAGAATTCATATACCGACCCGACGATGTCACTCCTTAGCACCTGTGATCAGGCCGTATACCTGTTGCACAACCGATGCTGAACTTGCCGAAGCTATTCGCCTGGATCGCTGTGTGGCCATTTCACCGGATGCCGAGTTCAACCACACTTGGAGCACGGGATTTGTCGGCAGAGTCATCAAGGAATAAGTCCAACCACTGATCTGGCTTGAACAGATCCAACGTCTTGTACGGTACCATTTTCAGCAAGTCATCCGTCACTCGCTGATTTGATTTAAGACCATGTGGTGGCCAAGGGGTGACTCGATTTTCCAGGCGAATGCAGACACGGATGCATGAGGACGATTCAGAAGGTGCCCCACCCCGACACCTCCAAAAATCGATAGAGGCATTTTTTCAGCACAGATTCGTCCTGATAATGCTCATAAGGCACGCTGCAGATTTGCTCAGTCGTGTTGTTCCAAAGCAGATCGAAGTGCCGTCGGGCATCCCTCAGGACTGCCGAGGAGCACGACGCCCGAATCAACACGTCTGTTTCGAGGTTGAAGTTGTCGAGATTGCGCCGCGTAAAGTTGGCAGAACCCAGCAGCAAACGCCCCTCGCCGCTCTTGCCTTCGACCAGCATCAGCTTGGCGTGACAATGCTCGCCGTGAGTATGCGCCCACCGCACCTCAATGTTCGCTTGCCGAAGTTCCGCTGCCACCGGCCGGTTCGGAATGCCGTATTTTCTGTGTCCAAATGCATCCTTATTCGGATCAAGCAATACGCGCACTATTACGCCCTTTGGTCTGGCGCGCATTAACGCGCCGATAATGTCACGGTCAGACAGGTAGAAGGTAGCCAGATCGATGCGCTCACCCGACATCGCCTGTTCGATCATGCGCAGGGCCTCAGTTTTGATGGCCCGCTCGGTCAGGATTTGCACCGCAACACCGGGTACTTGGCCAGGGGTTGCCACAGGGAGTCGCAGCGGCTCCTGTCCCGAGAGTTCAAGGACCGCGTTTTCCGACGTCAGTAAATCTTCGACGGCCGGGCCCGTAAACCGGATCGCCGCGTTGGCGTTTGCGCTGCTTGCATCTTGCGCGTTTGCTGAGCTCACGAGTCCGACTAGTTCATCGCCATCATCGCAGATCAGTACCTTGCGGTGGTTCGCTTTGTAATTCAGCAAGGCAAGATAGCTGCGTAAAGTGGCTTTGCCGTCCGGATCGAAGGGGTTTGGCAGATATCCACGTTGTGAGTTGCCGAGCGGCCTGATCAACAGGCGCCAGAACAAGGAGTAAATCGGATTGCTATCTCGCAAGCGGCTCAGGTCGGTAAAGACAATGGTAATGCCGGCATCTGTCAGGCGCGCAAACTGCGCCGAAGGCAGGGAACCATAGACGGTATTGATGGGGTCCGTAATAACGGTGATGGTGAGGCCCGGATACGCTTGTTTCTGGTGCAACAGGGTATCGGTCAATTCACTCGACAATAGCCGGGTCGTTTCCGGTTTCCCCCGCTGAAAGTCGTTGTAAAGAAACATGTCCAGGAGCACCAGTTTGCGGGCCCTGCGTATCATGTCGAACGCCGCATCAAATATCTGCTGGTCGGTGTGGCGCATGCCATCCGCATCCACCCAGGTCTTGTCACCCAAAAAGGCGACCTGCGAAGCATCGGACACGCCACCGACAAAGCAAAGGCCCTCTGGCAATGCCCTCCGCCATCCTCGAACGCGTTTTTCCTTACTCACGAGCGGATATTATCTTACGCAGCGGGCCCGGAGGCCACCGCGAATCTATGTACCCTGTCAATCGAACCACCGACACGCGGATTTTCAGTGAACAGATTTCGCAACCCTACGTATCCTAAGGTGACGTAACAGAACGTTTAGCGTCAGATTTTTATCTGCGTAGGTTACGTTGGGTGACGGTAGGCAATCCTGGTTTGGGCACCAAAGTGGGCACCGGAGCCTAGCGACTCTGACCCTGCTCCTCCGTTCAACACCGACGCGAGGGTTCACGGACCAATCTCGACGCACTGATCCTCGCAATTGCTATAGAATTTACTATCCTTTGATACACCGTGACGTTACCGCATCCGGCTTAGGGGGCGATACAAATGATTGATCGCAGGCAGTTCATTCATTCGGTGGGCTCGGCAGCGCTCGCAGCTACGGTTCCGCTGGAGGCCGATGCGCTCGGCCAATTGGTATTGCCGCGGCGCGCAATTCCCGGCAGCGATGAGACTCTCGCTATCGTTGGGCTGGGTAACGCGCAGGCATTTATAGAGGGTGACATGGAAACGTCGCGCGAGCTCATAAGCATATTCCTCGAGCGCGGTGGCTCTTACGTCGACACCGGGTGGGACGCCCGTGAGACGGTCGACAATATCATGCGCGAGAATGATGCGCACGAACAGCTTTTCCTCGGTACCTACATAGAAGGAGAGGATCTGCCGTCGATGCGAGCCGAAATTCGCCGAGTTCTCGACGTTCAAGGTGGCGAATCGCTCGACCTGGTCCAGGTCATGTCGGTGGACGACTACAGCCGGCGTCGCGACCAGTTTGCGGCCCTCAAAGAGGAGGGGCTTACGCGATACCTGGGTGTTGCTCGCTACGCAAAGCAGTTCTACCCGCCAATGATGAAGCTCATGGAAGACGGTGCACTGGATTTCATCCAGATCAATTACTCG
>SMVB01191235.1_pt1 | contig 24835 bp, 26 predicted proteins | sample 2456461 | NCBI WGS metagenome assembly SMVB01 (sample SAMN11095934, study PRJNA526329) | marine sediment metagenome | biome: Marine sediment; feature: Surficial sediment; material: Deep marine sediment; isolation source: Hadal surficial sediment | place: Pacific Ocean | collected 2014-05 | depth...
GAAGATGCCCTCCTCTACGAGTTCACGGTCGACGACCCGATGACCTACACCGAGTCATGGGGAGGACAGATCCCGATGATGGCGATGCACGACCAGATCTACGAGTACGCCTGTCAGGAGGGTAATTACGCGCTCGCGGCTGTCTTGAGTGGCGCGCGTTATCAGGAGAGAATGGAAGCGGAGGGAACGAACGACTCCAGGCGTGATTAGGAGCCGGCTCTAACACCGACCTAAGAGACGGCCACCCCACCGTTCGGGGGTGGCCGTCTTCTTTTTTTGGGAGATGTGAGAACCACCTCCACCGTACGTATATTCCGAAACGTAGTATACGTACGCTCAATCCTGCCCCTACATGAGCTCAGGGTAAACCGCCGGGCGCGGCGCAATCGCCCGATCAATGATCGACGCTATCGTGGAGAGGACGAGCAGGTAGCTCAATAACACGATCAGCGTGGAAAATATTCCAGCAACACCGGCCACAAAATCGAGGCGCGACACAGCAATGAGAACCAATGGCACGAAATAAAACATGCCGTTCCAGCGCCCGAGAAAACTCATGCGTAATTGTTTCTTACGATGGAGAAAATAGGAATCCAGCACGTATTGTGAAAAAGCCACCACAATAACAATGGGTAGAACGGCTGTTACCTGACCCGCTATGGCAGCACCTGCAAGTCCGGAAGTAACAAACAAGAAATCGGTGGTGTGATCGAACAGCTGTCCTCGAGGTGATGCGGTGTCTGCTCGACGCGCCACGATGCCGTCGGCGAAATCAGTCGCGATCGCGACGCCGACCAACGTCAGCAACAAGAGTGGTGTTATGAATTCTGGTCGGGCGAAGGCCAGTGCGGCCGGCCCCGCCAACAACAATCGAAGACCCGTAAGCAGGTTAGCCATTGGGGACTACCGGTGAGCTATTAGCGACCAAATAATTCGCGCTGTGTACGTCGCCAAAAAAGAAGTCCGATCCCTGCATTGAACAGAATGAAAAAATTGTGCTGGACGAATCCGAAAGCAGCCATCTGTCCCTCATTCTCGGGAAACAGGATGACCCAGGAAGTGATCGCCGCAGCGCGCATTGGCGTGGGCACCGTGGCGGCAAAAAAGATCACAGGCAGATAACCCAACGAGGAGGCAAAGGAAGCCTCAACACCGAAGAGATTCAGCGCGATCGTATAGACGACGACGGCTGAGAGTAGTGCGGGTGAGCGTAACAGGAAGAACCAAAGGTAGTGCTTGGGCTTCGCCAGCCGGAATGCATGGAGGAGTCGCTTATCCCGTAGTTGGTTGTTGGGTAGGATTTTCCCCTGGAAGTACAACATCCATAGGGTAAGAACTACCGCTGCCCCCAAGGCGATAGGCGGAATGAGGCCAAATGCCTCGGGGAGCGTGTCACCACTGACGAAAAATCCTATGGTCGCCCAAACCAGCAGATAGAACATTTCGCAAAACATGATGAACAACATCACCGAGCCAACTTCCCAACCAGGCACCTGGTGGCGCCTATTGAGATAGTAGGCCATAGCACCCTTACCGATCTGCTCATTAAAAACGGAGATGATATAGGCGCTGGCACGGATCGGCAGAATGTCTCGGTACCGTATCTCTTTGATAAACCAGCTGAGGGCACGAGTCACGACAAGGGTGTCGATGAAAAAGTACAGAAACGAATAGACGATCATCAGCAACAGCCATGGTATCCAGTCGACGTTGCTGAAGACCTGCACCATGTAGTCGACAAGGGAGAGCCCCTCACGTCCTGCGGCACCATTCAAGCGATTGTATAGGTAGACGAAACAGGCGGCAGTGATGCCTAGAAAAACGATGCGCTGTAACGCGCCCGGTTTGCGAGGTGCTTCGAGCTCGCCAGCTTCTGCTTCTGTCGTATCTGTTTCGGTCATAGCTCTTGTTTTTTCTGGGTTAGAATTTTTTCGAGTGTTGTGGACAAGGGCGTAAGGCTGATGCCGATTTCCACGTCTGCGTTTTTCTGCACCACTTCGTTGGTGGTGATGACGTCGATGACCGCCGGCGAGGCTCCTCCCCCTCTTACCCGACTGGTCAACGCGGCGCCCAACTTGGCAATCCAAAGGGGAATCGTACCGATCGTTATCGGGTTTTCCATCATTCCAGCGACCCGTATAACCAACGCTCGATAAGGGATGGATTCGGGTCCGACCAGTTCATGGACAGAGACGCCCTCGGGCTGAGTCTGGCAGACATGCAGTATCGCCCGGCTCAAGTCATCTACATCCAGAGGTTGTAATACGTAACGTCCACCGCCCAAAAGTCTTACGTTACCCTGCGCTGCCGCTCGCACAAGCGCGGCTGCACCTGCTGTACGCGGTCCTAGCAGGATAGGGGTTCGAATGATGCTGGAGGATATTCCCGATTCTGCAACCGCCTTCTCCGCTTCACCTTTGGACTTGAGAAAACGGTTAGACGAATCCGTGCTGGCGCCAAGTACACTCATCAAGACGATGTGTCGTATACCCGCTTTTTTGGATGCCTCAACTACGGAAACGGTCGTGGCAACGTTTGCACTCGCATAGGTTCTTGCCTTGCTTTCCATCAAGATGCCAGCGAGGTGCACGATACAAGAGGCACCTTCTATGGTCTTAGCGAGCTCGCCAACATCGTCATAAGAAATGACGCGAGCAGCTATTTGGGGTGAGCCGGGAAGGGAAGCGACGGCGCGTTCCGATCGCACGCAGGCGATGACGCTGATATCGCTACTCTCGGCAACCCGGGCCAACAGGGTTTGACCCACGCTGCTGTTGGCTCCAGTTACCGCGATTTTCATATGCTAGGACTTTGTCCTCGTTACCGCTGTGAACCGGACGTGGCAGACAAGATGCGCGCAAAGCGCGTGGGGCTGCAAGCTGCTTGGACGATCCTCAGCAGGTCCTTTCGGCCGAGCGGTGGTGCAGAGTAGTCTGCTGGCGCGGTGGGACTACAGCGTTTAGCCTCTTGCTGAGCCCAACCTCGACGCTCGGATCCTCAGACCTCATGGAATCCTCAGACTCAAAGGCAGAGGCTCCGGATGAAGACGACTGAACTCGTGAGTATCGCCGTGGGTGTGATTGTGGTAGCTGCTGCAGTCGCATATGTCTCCATGACACCCTACAACCGTATTGCCGGAGTGAGGATAGGTGGTATCGAAACTGCCGCCCCGAGCGATTGGCGTACGATAAACTATGCAGGCGTGATGCAGCTCAAGGTCGGCGGGTTCCCTCCGTTTGTAGTGAACGTCGCGTATGTGGGAACGGAAGAGGGGGTAATTACCGCGACGAGACCGGATGGTGGTTATTGGGCTCAACGAGTGAGAGCCAATCCGAATGGATGGCTTCGTATAGGTGATGCCACCTACGCCATGAGAGCTACCGAAATTATTGAAGATCAGGAACGTATACCTATGCTCGAGACGTGGGGGGACAGAATCGGCATGAGTATGGACGTGCCTGCGTCGGGGGGAGTCATTCAAGGTGAGGCAGAGCCTCTCAGGACATGGGAAGTGTTCTTCTGGACCCCGCGGTAATTGCCGCGTTACCGTCGGCCTTCCTATTATCAATCCCGTCTTTCAACCAAGAGGTCAAAAGGGGCGAGTGAACAATGAACATCGATCGTAGGACTATCGTTCGTAGAGTGTTGGTGGGAATTGGAGTCCTGGTCCTCATCCCGGTTTTCGCACTTAGTGCTCTGGCCGTCTCGGCGCGTTTTTCCGACGGACCGTCTGTGGTATTCAGTGGCGGACCGCTCGTTGAGGGTGAGTTGGTCACGGGTCCAGAACCGGACTGGAGTTTCGCACGTGATGTCGGGACCATCGAACTGCAGCTCCTCGATCCTCCCCGGTCCCGATTGATTTGGATCGCCGAGCACGAGGGCAAGATCTACGTTGTGTCTGGATACATGGGCAACTTTATCGGACGCCTGTGGAAAAAGTGGCCGGCGCAAGCGGAACGAGATGGCCGGGCTATTTTGCGCATTGAAGGTAAGAGGTATGAGCGCCAGGCCGTGCGCATCAAGTCGGGCGCGATACTGGAGGGTGTAACGGCCGAGTTCAGCCGCAAATACGGAGCCGGAATGACACCCGCTGCCATCGAGTCGGAGTCGGTCTGGCTCTTCGAGCTGGCCCCACGCGACTAATACATGACCGGAGCCTCAAGATGAAACGGTTCTACTGGATTGGGGGTGGTGTGTTGGTCGCCCTCGTGCTCGTGGTTCTGTTCGCACCCGGCGTTGGGGACGACATCGAAGGAAGGTTGTTGGGCTGGCTGGTCGGGTGGGCTAGTTAGAGTCGCTTCTCAAGATTCGAGACCGGGCCGTACAAGTTCAGCGGGCCTCTCGACGCCTGATCCGGCCCGCTCGTAGCGCGAGGCGATCCGGTTGATGGGCGGTGTCAGCTCGGGCGCCTCGAACGACCGCTTGATGCGTTCGGCCGGTACCTCGCCATAAGCCGTGCTGCGTTGCTGGGGGACACGCCCGCAACTGCGAATGAGCTCTTCCATACGAGCGGGGGCCAGCTCCTGACCATGTTCGGAGCCGGCGGCCCGGGTGATCGACTCGTTCATGAGGGTGCCGCCTAGATCGTTCACTCCGGCATTCAGACAGGCCTTCACTCCCTCTCTGCCCATCTTCACCCACGAGGTCTGGATGTTGGTGAAGTGCGGGTGAAGCGCGAGGCGCGCCACGGCGTGCATCAGCACAGCCTCGCGGAAGGTCGGGCCGCGACGCGCGTGTCCCTTCAAATAGATCGGCGCCTCCATGTGAACGAACGGTAGAGGGACGAACTCGGTGAAGCCGCCGGTCCGCTCCTGGAGGGCACGCAACCGCAGCAGGTGCCTGGCCCAGTTCACGGAGCTCTCCATGTGTCCATACATGATCGTCGACGTGGTGCGGAATCCGACCCGGTGGGCCGTCTCCATGACCTCTAGCCACTGCGCGGTGTTGAGCTTGTCGGGGCAGAGAACGTCTCGAATCTCGTCGTCGAGAATCTCGGCGGCGGTTCCGGGTAAGGTTCCCAGGCCCACGTCCTGAAGGCTCTCCAGAAACACTTCGAGGCTCACGCCCAGGGTCGCAGCCCCCTGCCAGACCTCGAGAGGAGAGAAGGCGTGCACATGTATTCCCGGCACAGCCTCCTTCACTGCGCTACAGATGTCGAGGTAGGTCTGGCCGGTGTACTCCGGGTGAATGCCGCCTTGCATGCAGACCTCGGTCGCCCCCCGGTCCCACGCCTCGGCGGAGCGACGAATTATTTCGTCCAGACCGAGATCGTACGGCTTGCCCCGCAGGTTCTCGCTCATTTTGCCCTTCGCGAAAGCGCAGAACTGGCAGCGGAAGTAACACACGTTGGTGTAGTTGATGTTACGGTTGACGACGTACGTCACGACGTCGCCGTTGACCCTCGAGCGAACCTCGTCGGCCGCCTCACAGACGGCGCCGAGCTCACTGCCGCGTGCCGCGAAGAGACGCACGATCGCGGCCTCTTCGAGAGGGTCGCCTGATACGGCCCGCTGCAGGGCACCGGCCAGCTCGTCGTCGCGCGGCGCCCCTCGATGCCGCAACTCGACGAGCCGCAGGTCGTCCTCTGGCGGCGCCACGAGCGAGCCCGGCGACCACTCGTCGACGCGGGCGAATCCTTCGGCGTCGATCCGACGGAGAACCGGCACCCTTATTGCCTCATCCAGCCATCGCTCCCCCTCCAGCGCGTACCTGGGGTAGACGGTGAGGCGCTCGACCAGCAGCTTGCCGGCCGCCTCGGTCTCTCTCGCCAGATGGTCTAGGTGCGGCCAGGGAGCTTCCGGGTTGACGAAATCTGGGGTGAGCGGCGACACACCGCCCCAATCGTTGATGCCCGCCTCGACGATCCGCGTGAGCACGCCAGGGCTGAGATTAGGAGGCGCCTGGATACTCATCTCGGGGCCGAACAGAATCCTTGCCACCGCGATCGTCCACAACAGCTCCTCGAGGTCCGGCTCCGGCGCTGCGGCCATCCTGGTCCCTGGCTTGGCCCTGAAGTTCTGGATGATCACTTCCTGGAGGTGACCGTGCTCCTCGTGTAGCTGGCGCAAGGCCAGCAGCGATTCGACGCGCTCGAGCCTGGTTTCGCCGATTCCAATCAGGAGCCCCGAGGTGAAGGGCACCGCTGCCTCTCCCGCCAGCCGCAGCGTCTCGAGCCGGCGAGCCGGTACTTTGTCCGGCGATCCGTAGTGCGCTTCACCCTTGGCCATCAGCCGATCGGACACGCTCTCGAGCATGAGGCCCATGGATGCCGACACCGGACGCAGCGCCAGAAAGTCTTCGCGCGTCATCAGCCCGGGATTCAGGTGCGGCAGGAGACCGGACTCCTCGAACACCAACTGAGCGGCCTCGCGCAAGTAGGACAGGGTCGTCTCATGACCCAGCTCTTGGAGGCCTTCCCGAGCAGCCTTGTAGCGCAGCTCGGGCTTGTCGCCGAGGGTGAAGAGAGCCTCCTTGCAGCCCATCGCCGATGCTGCCTGCGCTTGTTCGAGTAGCGCGGCTGGGCTCATGAACGCCACCTCGCCCGCTTTCGGAGGCCGGGCGAAGACGCAGTAGTGGCAGACGTCGCGGCAGAGGTGGGTCAGCGGAAGGAAGACCTTCTTTGAATAACTGACGAGATTGCCGTGGCCCGCGTCGCGAAGCTCCCCGGCCAATTTGATCAGTCGCGCCAGGTCCGTCTGCCGGGCAAGCTCGGCCACGTCCTTGGAGCCCACTGGATGTCCTTCGCCCACCCGCCTGAGGAGACGGCTCATCATCCGCCTTCGTCGAGAGGGATAGGAAAAGCAAAGGCCATCTGCCGGATCGGGATAAACGTGATGGGGCAGTCGAGGCCCGTCAAGCGGGGATTCTCCGTCGGGCTTCGATGATCAAGCGGGCACTTACGCACCGACACCGTCTGAGGCGAGAGATCTTGGGGATATGTGCTTGCTGCTCCGTACCCCTATGGAGCTCAACTTGGACGGAGGACGGTCCGTGCAAGTCCGACCGTGGCACCCCTACTTCCTCCAGGAAGGCACCCGACACGGGTTCCACAACAGCAGCTCCGCGGCGGTGGAGATCATGGAGATCTTGATCAGGTGAGACCCAAGCTGTACAGCAGTGCGGCGACCATCGCGGCGGCCGTCCGAACGTGGTTCCACGTCGTCCACCGGCTCAGGTAGTGCTCCCACGCGTCACGGGCGGCGGGGTCGGTGGCACGGTCTTACCCAAATCTGCGCTTGGCCGCCTCAGCATTGCTACCTTTGTTAATATCAGCAATGGCCCAACTGCCGAGCAGGCTGCGGCGGAGCTGAAACGACAATTGTTTGGCGATGCCGCCTAACACCACTCACGGTCGTCAAAGGAGATTCCGATGAACGACTCAGGTAGGGGTCTCGCCCGGTTGAAGCGGCGACAGAGGCTTGATGCCGTATTACGTGGCGTCCTGATCGCGGTGGCGACGACGGTGGTCCTGGGCGGCGGATTCTTGGGAATCGCATACTTTGGTCTCATAAACATTGACGGGATTACGCCCCCCGACGAGTTCCGATCCTACGTAAGTCCGCCCGTGGCTTTGCCGGGTCCGACGCCTCGAACCGCGATCATGAGCCACGTCCTGTTTATCGACTCCCGGCGTTCGATGGCGGATGCGGTGGCCAGGGCCGATGCCCTACAGGACGGGCTTCCGAGTCTTCTCTTCTTTGTCACCCCCTTGGACATCGACGGGACGCCCCACTTCGAACTCTACGTCGGCCCTGCGTACAACGCGATGGAGGCAACGGCCCTCAAGGAGCCTGTTGCTGTCGGCTTGGAGCGTGAGAACCCAGACGATTGGTCGGTGCGCGAAGCTCCATACGCGTTTTATTTCGGCGAGTATGGCTCGGCGGTGAATGCGCAAGGCAGGGTCGAGGCGTTGGCTCGGGCTTCGATACCGGCGTACTCGCTCCAAGTTGCGTATGCAGATGGCACGACGCGCGTGCGCGTATACGGCGGAGCCTTCAGGGATGAGGTCGAGGCTGAAGAGATGGGACGGATGGTCGCTGACGCCGACATCGGAGAAATGATTCTGACGCGCCGACGGGGAACGGTGCCTGGTGACTACTGAGGCAAGGAGGACTGGCATCGTGAGAACATCTCTACTGCTCACTCTCGTGCTTAATCTCGTACTCGGGGTGCTCGTATCGGCGTGCGGCGCAGGGGATTACGACATCGTCATCCAAGGCGGCCGGGTGATGGATCCGGAATCGGGTCTGGATGCCGTCATGAACGTCGGCGTCCGCGACGGCCGCATCGAGGCAGTGACCGAAGACGTGTTGCTAGGCGCACGCACGATCGACGCGAGCGGTCTCGTCGTCACGGCTGGATTCGTTGACCTTCACGAGCACGCTCAGTACGAAGAAGCGTATGCCTTGATGGTTGCGGACGGCGTGACGAGTGCCTTCGAGCTCGAGGTTGGGACGAGCGACGTCGCTGCGTGGTACGCCGAGCGGGAGGGCGGGCAGATCGTCAACTACGGTGTCAGCATCGGCCACGTACCGGTCCGTATGGTCGTCATGGACGATCCCGGTGAGTTCTTGCCGAGTGGTCCGGGTGGCTACGGAACCGCGAGCGACGCTCAGGTAGCCGAGATGGCGCGTCGTATAGAGGAGGGCCTGACGCAGGGAGCCATGGCTGTGGGGTTCGGCACGGCCTACACGCCGGCGGCTACGATGGAGGAGATCGAAACGATGTTCCGGGTTGCCGCCGATTATGATGCGGCGGCGCATGTTCACGTGCGGGGTGGGCTTAGCGGTCTGGCGGAAACGATAGAGACCGCTGTGCGGGCGAACGTCGCACTTCATATAGTGCACGCCAACTCGAGTGGGGGCTCGCGAACAACCGAGTTTCTCCAGATCATCGAGCGTGCGCAGATGGACGGCAAAGACGTCACGACCGAGGCATACCCGTACGGGGCGGGGATGACCGCCATCGAGTCCGCCCTGTTCGACAGTTGGGAAACGTGGACCGACGACCGGTTCAACAACCACCAGTGGGTGGAGACGGGGGAGCGCCTCACCCGTGAGACTTTCGGTCGGTATCGGGCTATCGGAGGGACGGTCATCAGTCATAGCCGTACCGAGGAGATGACACTCGCCGCCATAAGCAGCCCGCTCACGATGATCGCCAGCGACGGTTTCATGTCGAACGGCCGAGGGCACCCCCGCACGTCGGGGTCCTACTCAAAGGTGTTGGGGCGTTACGTGCGGGAGCAGGGGGTGGTCGACCTGATGGACGCGTTACGCCGCATGTCTCTCGAGCCGGCGCGCCGGTTGGAGGCGCGCGTTCCTTCCATGCGCCAGAAGGGCCGCATAAGCGTGGGGGCCGACGCAGACATCACCATATTCGATGCGGGGACCGTGATCGACCGCTCTACGTACATGGACGCGACGATCACTTCCGAGGGCATCGAGTACGTGTTGGTGAACGGCGTGCCGGTGGTGGACGGCGGCGAGTTGGTGGAGGGCATGAGACCAGGGCAACCGGTGAGGGCAGGGCGTTAGGGCGGTATATCAGGCTTGGCCGTCGACCGCGTCTGTGACAATGCTCAGGAGCTCCTCGGGATCGACAGGCTTGAGGAGTGTCACCGTAGCGCCTAGAGCCTCGGCCATGTCCAGCTGAACTGAGCCCGTTGCCGAGATCGCGATGATGGTTGGTCGTGGGGACAGTTCCCTGAGCACGGTGATGAGTTCCAGGCCGTGGACTTCGTGCATCTGAAGATCCGTGATGACGACCTCGAACGTTTTCCCCAGGCATAGGCTCACGGCTTCGTCTCCGTCTTCTGCGACGAACGTCTCGTGACCCGCTCGTTTGAGGATGGCGCTCAGAATGGTCCGATCTGATTCGTTGTCATCGACGATGAGTATGTGTGCCACGTGGTTGGCCTGGTGAAGCGATGAGTAACGCGCGGGGGTCTAATGGCCCTCGGCCAGCATATTGCCCCGCCCTGGAGGGGTCAAGGATCAGCTTCCGTCCCGGACCCCCTCAATTGGGTACTCATAGCTGGCCGGGGTGGCTTTCCTGGCCGCCTGGATTCCGGCGCGACGGGCCCAGCCTCGTCAGTCCGGTCAGGGCGTTGAAGGCGGACTGAGCCATCGAGGCAGAGTACGTTCATGGGGATCCGCCCGGGACGCTCGCGTAGGCGGGAATGAGGCCAACCGCCTAGGCTGCTTGCGCCTATCGGCGGTTGTGGCGCTTCATGAGTCCGGGGCGATCGTCGCTCCAGATCCCGCCCAGGTGGTGGCTGGTCGCCCGTCGGCAGCCCGACGGGTATTTTGGCTTGTTGCGATCGACCGACCGTTACCAGCTGAATAGAGCAGGGCTGCTCCCGAAGTCACATGGACGTTACCTACTTCGCTTACGGCTCGAACCTATGCCTCCCACGGCTTGCGAAACGTGTGCCGGGGGTCAGGGCCCTTGGACCCGCGTTCCTGCCCGGCTACGAGCTTCGCTGGCATAAGCGGGGTGTGGATCGATCGGGCAAGTGCAGCATCGTAGCCTCAGCGTCCGAAGGTGCGGTCGTCCATGGAGCGCTATTCACGATCCCCAAAGCGGAGAAGCACCTGCTCGATCGTGTAGAGGGTCTAGGGAACGGGTACGGGGAGATCACCGTCCGGGTGGAGTCCTCGCAGGGGACCGCCTCCGCTCGAACGTACGTCGCGTCGCCGACCCATGTTGACGATTCGCTGAGACCATACGCCTGGTACCGCGACTTGGTCGTATCAGGCGCCGAGTCCCACAATCTTCCCGCGGAGTACGTCGAGTTGTTGCGTCTCGTGGTGGTGCAACAGGACCAGGACGCCGAGCGCGCAAGTCGAAACAGGGTCTTTCTGCCCTGCGGTGGTCCGTGATGTTTGTTATCGAGCCCACCTGTGCAAGAGGTCGGTCGACGACAGGGGGTCGGTCGACGGCAGGGGGGAGAAAATCGTGAAACGGGAAGTCCTGCGGTCGCTTCGAGTCCTCGCCTGCGCCGGCCCGTTCCTGACGGGAACAGCGGCGACGGTCGCCGCCCAGGAGCCGGAGCCCTCCGAGGTAAAATCGACCTACTTCCCGGAATCCGGCACGGCCGGCCTGCTGGTTACGTGGAGACACTAGGCGTTATTATCCCACGTTGGAGGATCGGAAAATGGGAATCGAGCTCGAGTTGTCAGTCCTGCTCTTCATGTTGACCGTAGGTATGGTGGTCTTCGGCCGCTTCGAGGTCGAGACACCGACCTGGAGGGGATTGCTCAAGTGGGCCATCATCATTTTCGGGACCGTCGGCCTTTATCAGCTGGTTGGCCACTGGTCGCTGCTCTTTCCGGCCGCCGGCTTCGTCGGCGGAGGTATCGTGCACACGGTGTGGTGCCGAAAGCACTCGATCCATCCGATCTACGCCAGCCCCCAACGGCGTTACTACGAGCTCCGTGGCTGGACCTGGCCAGACTAGCCGGGAAGCCAACGAGGCAAACATTTGCACATAGGCGACGATCAATGATAAGACGACAGCTGGCGGCAGTGGCTTTATGGGGCGCAAGCCTGACTGCGGTGTCCGCATCCGCTCAACAAGCCGATTTCACGTTTTACTCGCCCTTGGCAGAAGATTGGTATCAGGCCGCGCAGATGTTCGAGTGGACGTCCACGACTGCGAACAACAATGCTCAGAGGGTTCAGATTTCTTATAGAACTTTTGGCTCTCGTTCCAATCCGGCGCTCGTCATGCTGCACGGATATCCCACGTCGAGTTTCGACTTCAGGGAAATGATCGAATTTCTGGAGGACGACTATTTCATAGCCACACTGGACTTCCCCGGATTTGGATTCTCCGACAAGCCCCAGGGCGACTACTCCTATATGCTGGAGGACGATGCCAGACTCGTAGACCACTACGTGAGGGAGATTCTAGGGCTGACGAGCTTCAGCCTTTTCACTCACGACCGGGGCGTCAGCGTGGGTCTGGCCTTCCTCGGAAACTACCTCGCCAATGAGAGCAACGAGTATGAAGTGACGTATCACTTCATGTCGAACAGCGGCATGTTTCTGCCACTAGCGAATCTGGGTGCGGGGCAGACCGTCCTACTCGATCCAGTCAGAGGACCGGAAGCAACTGCCCGCAACCAAGCCCGGCCGCGGCGTACCGAGGGAACGCCGGTGCAGTTGGCTTACGCCGATATTCAAGCGTTCAATGATGGAATTGGCGCAAGACTGGGTGTCGGCAAGTATCTGCTCGAGCGAGTGGCGAATGAATATCGCTGGCTCGACAATCTTCCGAAGAGTCCTATCCCCGTGGCGTACATCTGGGGTCTGCTCGACACAGTGAATCCGGTGCGGATCGCAAATCACGTTTGGTCTACCTATCTGAATGACAGGCCGGTAGAGAGTTCGTTGTGGTACATGCCAACTGCCGGGCACTACCCGCAGCGGGATCAACCGGAAGAAATGGCCAAGATCATTCGGTTGGCTCTGAACGGAGAGGTGCCTTCAAGAGAGGAAGAGGGCACGTTCATGCGCTCCTATAGTCGAAGCAGATCCCCAGCGTCGGGGGTCTTTGTCGGGCACTCTGACATAGAGGACGTGGTGTTTCCGGGTGCAGTGAAGTACAGTCCGTCAGGGTATATCATCAGGCGGTAGCCCTAAGGCGTCTTCCCTTTCATGGCACGGCTCAGCCGCATTTTGTCCGACATGTCAGATCCTGTGGTTTCCGATCCGGATTTTCGCCTGAACACAGCCCTCGAGGGCCACTGAGGAGTCGTGTCACTATCACCGCGGTTGGCGCGCATAGTAGGTCCGTGGTCGCGGCGTGACTTCCTCGCAGCCACGGCCGGCGTTTTTGCACTCGGAGGCTGCGGTGCCGCACGTCGCCAGTCGGCAGGGACCAGGTTGCTGAAGGCGGCTCTGAACGGGGGTCGCCAGCCAGGCACCCACCCGGCGTTACCGATGACGCCGGATGAGTTCGCCGAAGCGGCGCGTCGCGTCGTAGAGGTCGGGGCGGGGGCGATCCATGTGCACGTTCGTGACCCTGCTGCCAACGAGAGCGTGCGTGCCGAGGACGTAGGGCGCATCGTTACGGCGCTTCGGGCCGCGGTTCCCGATACGCCGATCGGCGTGAGCACACATTTCGGGATCGTCGGAGACGCCGAGCAGCGGCACGCGCTGGTGACCGAGTGGTCGGTGCTGCCCGACTTTGCGTCGGTCAACTTCAACGAGCCAGGTGCGGCCTCGCTCGCCGAGCTGCTGATGGACAAGGGCGTGGGCGTCGAGGCCGGGCTGTTCGACGCCGCGGCGACCTCGACGTGCGTCGAGAGCGGTCTGGCCCCCGACTGCCTTCGGCTCATGATGGAGCCGCGGGGCGGCGATTTTCAGGATGCCGTGCGCAACGTGGCCGAGATGGAGTACGTCCTCGATGCTGCCGAGGTCGACCGACCTCGACTCCTTCACGGATTCCGGGCCACCGCCTGGCAACTGATCGAATTGGCTGCCGAGCTGGGGTACGACACGCGTGCGGGCCTCGAGGATACGTTCGAGCTGGCGGACGGCACGACCGCGCGCGACAACGCCGAGATCGTGGCCGCGGCGGCCCGCCTCATCGCGACGGTGACGGGGTAGGCGACTACGGCATCGGGTTGCATCAGCCGCCTTCCGGGTCGCCGCCTTCGATGTCGTCACGACCGAGCTCGTGGCCGTTCGGAGCAGCGACCCGCCGGGCCTCGGCACCGCTCTGGAGGACGACGGGGCCCTCAGAGCGCAGAGCCAGGGCCCCTCTGAGCCGTCGGCGCCACGAGGTCTGCCGGACCAGGACGAGCTGGAGGTAGGGATCGATGCCCTCCACGACGACGAAGTGGACGTCGCCCAGCTTCTCGGGGCGTGGAATCCGGTAATCCCGGCCTTCCCAGGTGAAGTCGATCTCCTCGAGATGGTCGAACTCCGCCTCACTGACGCCCCGCTCGATGTACACCTCGTCTTCCACCCGGTACATCCCCTCGCCCAAGGGCTCGCCCCACTGAAAGTACCAGGGGTCGAAGGGCTGGTCCCGCTCCCGCTTGAAGGCCTCGTCCATGGCGTAGTCCATGGCCTCGAGGGCGTCCTCGTCGGCCAGGGACTCCAGATGATGCTTGAGCTCGTGGGTGAGGGTCTCCCGGAGCTCCCCCTCCCAGTCGAAGTGTGGGTCGTCCTGCGCAATCTGGCGGAAGGAACCGTAGTAGAGGACCACCCGGGAGCGAACGGTCTCGGGGCCCTGCCAATCCGAGTGGTAGGCCTGTGTGAGGCACTCGCCTAACGTGACCACCCCTGGGAGCTCGGGATGGGCCTCGAGCGCCTCGACGGTCGTGACTCCCTCGATGCCCTCACGATAGGCCTCCGGAATTTTCTGGAAGGCCTCCTGGGCCAGGCGGGAGAACTCGTCGAAGGTCATCACATCAGGTTGACCGACTCCGTACGCCTGTTACGAGGGCAACGATGCTCTGGCCAGCGTGCTGAGCGGCGCGCGTCAGCAGGAGAGAATGGAAACCGGGTAGATCGTCAACTCACCCCGGCATCCTCCTGCAATCTCTGAGGATGCGGTCGTGTCGCCCCTCGTCCGCGGCTATCTCGAAGAAATCCTCCCAGTACTCGATTACCTGATCCCTGCGGTCCTCGTCCAGCCCATCGAAGTCTCTAACCACCGAGAGCATCTCCTCCCGCTTCTCTGTGAAAAGCTGAAAGATCGGCCCGTATTCGATGTCTCGGCAGAAGCCCTGGAAGATCCGCTGGCGGACGTTCCGAATGTTCAGCCGCGGGTCGGGTTCCGCATAACGAGTGTTGACCGTCCCAGACCAGTCGAAGTCGTACGAGACCGGGAGCATCGCGCCGTCCATGCGTCGGATCGGCTCGCAGTTGTGCAGGGGAGGGCCGACACACGAGTAGTCGGTCATCCCGATGGCGTAGTTGAACAGCTCTACGATGGCGACGCTCTCCTGACTGACCGCCCTCGGGTGGAGCTGTCTCAGCTCAATGGGAACGGCCTCGTTGCGCGCGGCCATCTGGGACTTGTGCTCGAGAATGAACGCGTTGCTGGTGAACGTGTCGTCGTCGCCTGATGTGTCCACGTAGGTGACCCGGGCGGGGCGCGCCCGAAAACTCAGGTCTGTCAGCACGTTGTAGGCCGGATAGATTACGTACTCCGTGTAGATGTACTCCTCGAAGTCGTCCCTTCCGGGCCGACACGTCACATAGAGCTTGAGCCGGTTCTGGCCCTCGAAGACGGTGCCGACGAGCGCCTCGTCGTCCTTGTCGAAGTCGAGCCAGATGGGAGGAAAGGCGCAGTTTGAAGAATTGAGGCGCCAGTTGCCCCGCGTCTGGATCTTCAGCGCGAGTGTGGCCGCCGACCCTTCGCCGTCGACATAAACGAGCGCCCGCCGCTCCTCCGCGTCCTCCTCACGATCCCGTCTTCTGATGCTGCGGAAATCGGCGTACAGAGTGAGCTCCAGCACGTCATCAGTCTGAAAGAGCGGTGCCGACAGTGCCGCCTCGATCTCCTCTGGTGTCACCGACCACGGGTCATCGACGTCTTGGGCTGCCGCGGGTGCGCCGAAAACGAGGGCGAGCAGGAGGCAGGTTGCGACGCTGAAGGGAAGGGGGGTCACGCTTCGTTGGGATCGACGTTCAGTCATGATCCTAGCTCCGGTAAGAAGGTGCTCACCGAAAACTACCGGTGCGGCGCAGCGCCGCCAGTCCGAGGGCGGCGTTCGCTTGCCACGGGGTGCAAGCTAGGGTCATTTTGTCCTCGGCGGAACAGGACGTTCCTGGTCGTCCCAATCGGAGGAGACACGGTCATGGAGAAGCAAGGATTCACGGCGTATCACAGGACGTCGCCTGGATGGCGTCCGGTCGTTCAGGCCACGGTGGTGGCGATCCTTGCCCTGGCGGGCCAGATGGTGCTCACGTTTCCGTCGACGGCTCAGGCGCAACACCTGCCCATGACCCAACCGGAGAGTGTGGGCATGTCGTCCAAGCGCTTCCAGCGGCTGGACGCGGCCATGCAACGGTACATCGACGCCGACATGGTGGCAGGGACCGTAACCCTCGTCGCTAGAAAGGGTGAGGTCGTACACCTTAAAGCCCAGGGGCATAGATACATAGAAGGAAACGATGTGATGCCCACAGACGCGATCTTCGTGATCATGTCGATGACCAAGCCCATCGTGAGCACGGCGCTCATGATGCTCTTCGAGGAGGGTTATTTCCTTCTGGACGACCCGATTTCCAAGAACATGCCCGAATACGCCGACATGGAAGTGCTCGTTGAGACAGAAGGGGGCGTCCGACGCGTCCAGGCCGATCGGCCCATCACGTTCCGTCACGTCCTGAGCCATACCGCGGGGGTAGATCCGTCTCGAGACCTCCTATCTGAAGACGAGCAGGCAATCCCACGTCGCGCGCCCACGCTGGAGGAAACCCTTGTTGCGCGGGCCCCGCTCCCCCTGGCGTTCCATCCAGGGGACGAGTGGCGTTACGGCAGCTCCACGGATTATGTGGCGCTCCTCGTCGAGCGAATTTCGGGCCAGCGCCTGGACCGATTTCTCCAGGAACGTATCTTCGAGCCTCTGGGGATGGTCGACACGCACTATAACGTGCCCGCGTCGAAGGTGGATCGGGTGGCAGCGGTCTACAGTCCCTCGGGTCCGGGCAACACGATCGAGCTGAGGGGCGAGCCAGGAACCCGTGAGCCCACCTCGTACTTCGGCGGTGTGGCCGGGCTCTCGTCCACCGCGGCCGATTACTTCAGGTTTTCCCAGATGATCCTGAACGGCGGTGAGCTCAACGGCGTCCGGCTGCTCAGCCCCACCACGGTCAACCTCATGATCACCAATCACACGGGTGACCTTCCCATCTACATCAAGGGTGCCGACGCATACGGATTCGGGTTGGGGTTCAGCATGTTGACCGATCCGGACAAGTCCCGGCAGGCGCTCACGCCGGGCACCTTCGGCTGGGGCGGGGCCTGGGGCACCGTCTTCTGGATCGACCCGGCTGAAGAGATGGTGAGCATTCTCATGATGCAGATCTCGTCCTATGGGCATTTCACACTCCGGCAGGATTTCCCGAATCTGGTCATGCAGGCCATCACCGACAGCTTCTACGCGGGGGCGCAAGCCATTCGCGGCTATGAGCCCATCGAACGAAAGGAGTAGGCTGGAGGGTTAGGTCGATGCCTCAAGTGCTGATCGTCGTGGGACGCGTGTTGGTTTTGGCCATACTCGGATATTTTGCGCTGATGTTCACCCTTCAGCGCCGGATGGCTTTCCCCGGAACCTCCCGCGACTCCCCTCGCCCGACGGCGTTCGCCCCGCCTGATGTCACCCAGGTGTGGCTCGAAGCCTCATTCGGACGGGTCGAGGCCTGGTTCCTTCGCGCCGAGGGAGATGTTCGTAGGCCGACGATCATCTTCGCCCACGGCAACGGTGAGTTGATCGAGGACTGGCACGGCGACATGGAGCGCCTCGTCGCGGCAGGAGCGAACGTACTCCTGGTGGAGTTTCCAGGGTACGGTCACTCTCGGGGCAAGCCGTCCCGCTCGACCCTGCGAGAGACCTTCACACTCGCGTTCGATTGGCTCGTTGCACGGGACGACGTAGACGCCGACCGCATCGTGGCGTATGGAAGGTCGCTGGGCGGAGCGGTAGCGGGAGATCTCGCCCTGAATCGGCCCATCCGAGCGTTGGTTCTCCAGTCCACGTTCAGCTCCGCAAAAGCGATCGCGAGGGAGAACTTCGTCCCCGGCTTCCTGGTGCGTGATCGTTTCGACAACCGGCGTGCTGTTTCGGACTTTTCGGGCCCTGTCCTCTTGATGCATGGCGTCCGCGACGACGTGATCCCCTACACACATGCGGAAGCGCTCACGGCCGCTCGTGAAGGACTCGAGATCACCGAGTTGGACTGCGCACACAACGACTGCGCCTCCGAATGGCCCGAGATCGTGGCGTCACTGACGGCATTCCTCCGGAGCAACGCGTTGCTGGACGGATAGAGGGCCCACGATGCCGGGCGGCCGATCGCTCAGGACCTGGCCTGGGTATGAAACATCTTGCCAGGTAGGCGGGTTTTCCCCGCTGGCGGCGAGGCCGTAGTTTCTCTGCCGCTCACCGATGACATTCCACCAGGACGTGCACCTAGTGCCAGACCCGACCCAATCGGGAGTCCAACGCAGGCTCACCCCGATCCGCGTGGTTGGCGGCGTCATCTACTTTTTCGGCCTGCTGCTACTGTTTTTCGTGAGCATCGAGCTGATGGGCACCGCCTTCGAGATGTTCGGCGGCGGGGTCGCGGACCAGCTCTTGAGCATGGGATCGAACCCGGTCGCCGGTCTGTTCATCGGCTTTCTGGCCACGAGTTTCGTCCAGAGTTCCTCGATCACCACCAGCCTGGTTGTGACCATGGTGGCGTCCGGTGCGCTCGACGTTGGGCTCGCCGTGCCCATCGTCATGGGCGCGAACATCGGAACGACGACCACGAACACGATCGTGTCGATCGGGCACGTGACCCGTCCGGCGGAGTTCGAGCGGGCCTTCGCGGCTTCCACCGTGCACGACTTCTTCAACGTGCTTGCGGCATTCACGCTCCTGCCCTTGGAGGTCTTTTTTCACCCGATCGAACGAACGGCGGTCCGTCTGGAGGGCGTGTTCGCCGGTGCTGGTGGCATGAGCTGGGCCAGCCCTCTCAAGGTGTTAAGGGATCCACCCGCTGAATTCATCGCGGACATGGTCACCAGCCCGCTCGCGCTGGTCATTCTGGCTTTCGTTCTGCTCTTGCTCGCCCTGCGAGGGATGCTCGTGTTGATGCGAGGTGCCGTCCTGGAGCGGATGGGAGGACTCTTCGACAGGGTCCTTTTCCGTAACGACGCCGCGAGCTTCACCCTGGGCGTCGTTACGACCGCAGCGGTGCAGAGCAGCTCCGCGACGACGTCTTTGATCGTTCCGTTGGCGGGCACCGGTGTCCTCACGCTCCGGCAGATTTTTCCATACACCATCGGGGCGAATATCGGAACCACGATCACCGCGATCCTCGCTTCGTTGGGGACCGGAAGCTCGGCGGCAGTAACCGTGGCACTGGCTCACCTGACGTTCAACGTGTTTGCCGTCGCGATCTTCTATCCTCTCAAGGCCCTGCCCATCGGGCTCGCGACGAGGTGGGGTGCCTTCGCGGCCAAGTCGAAGGCGAGCACGGCCACTGTGTTCTCTGTCTATATCGCGCTACACGTAATACCGCTGGCGTTCATATTCTGGGCGAGGGGGTAGTAAAACTATGTGGAAGGAAATCGTTACGCTCTTCAGATCTCAAGGCCCGCTACAGGAAGCCTACGACGAGGCGATTCTGATGCTTCGGGCCTCCCATGACATGTTCGACCACGCAGTCAAGCAACTCCACTCCGAGGGCGTTCTCGAGACCGACATCTACAAGCGGGATCAGCAGCTCAACAAGTACGAACGCAGTGTGCGTCGGAAGATCGTCACCCACATGTCCGTGTCGGCCAAGCCTGACATCAACCTGGGGCTGGTGCTTACCGCGATCGTCATCGACATCGAACGGATCGGCGACTACACCAAGAACATCGTGGAGCTGGCCGGCGCGGTTCCGGGGCCGTTCGATGGGCTCGAGCTACACGGCGAGGTGGCTGAAATCGAGAAGAGCATGGCTCGGATGTTCGACGACATCGTGCCCGCCCTCGAGGGACCCGACCTGGCTAAGGCCAGGGGTATCATAGGGTCTCACGCCATCATCTCAGCCAAAGTGGACGAGCAGTTGCCTGTGCTCTGCTCGGGTGAGGCATTGTCGGGACGGTCGGGCCATGCGGTCACGGTGGCGCTTTATCTGCGGTATCTCAAACGCGTCAGCGCCCATCTGAAGAACGTGGCGACGAGCGTAGTGAATCCTTACCACCGGATCGGGTTTCGGGAGAAAGGGAGTTGAGCCCAAACATGCAGAATCCAACCCACGTTTTTTCCGGTCGTCTCGTTCGAGTCTGTCTCGCTTCTTTGGCCGCCTTCGCCCTGGTCGCTCAGGATGCGAAGCCTGCTGAAGCCCAAAGGGGTGCCGACCCACAGCAGGAGCGCAGAGCGAGTGACCCTCCAACGCTTCGAAGGAACGTCCGCAACATCCTGGGCGGCGTTCCCATGACGGCCGCAGACAGCATGCACCAGCGGGTCGTGCGCCTCCTGGACTTCGACAGCTACAAAGAGCTCCTTCGGGGGCTGACACAGTTCGGTGACCGAGAGCAGGGTACGGCTCGTAACGCGGCGGCGGTCGACTGGATCGAGGAGAAACTACGAGGCTGGGGATACGAGACCAGCCGCGTCCATTACATGTACACGCCCCGGCCCGTTCAGGGCGCCCCGTCCACCGGGCCCCAACCCGAGCCCGAGCCCCGGGAGGAGGTGTATGCGACCAAGATCGGGAGCACGAACCCAGGTGAGATGTATATCCTCAGCGCGCATATGGACGGGCGCGGCGGGGGTGAGGCCGCAAATGACAACGGTTCGGGCACCGCGCTAGTGATGGAGATCGCACGGGCTCTCGCTTCCCCGGGTGTAGTGTCCGATGTGTCCATCCGCTTCGCGCTCTGGAACAACGAAGAGACCGGGCTGAACGGGGCCGAAGCCTACGTCGAACAACGTGCTGAGCTTCAGGGCATCGAAAACCCGACGGGGTCGGGGCACTATCCGGAGCCGAGGTGGCTCGGCATGATCCAACACGACATGATGATGTGGGACCACGGCAACCCCGTGACCTTCAATCAGGCGTTGGACGCCGATGTCGACGTCGAGTTCCAGCTCAACTCCGCGTTCGCCGAGCAGTCCGCCCAGCTCGGGCTCGTGCTCATCAACGCCAACCGGCTACACGCGACGGACTATCCAGCTGTACTCAGCAACGCGATGAGCAACACAGACGCGACGCCCTTCATGAACCTGGTCCCGGCGGTGAGCCTACGTGAGAATCGACGTCTCTACGAGACGGGCAACGGGGCGAATCCGCACTGGCACCAGACGACGGACCTGTTCGAGACGTTTTCCGACGCGGACTTCACGCTTGGCCTCAACGCGGCGCAAACGACGCTCGGGGCGGTCGCGAAGCTGGCCGGGGTTCGTATCAGAAAACAGTAGGTGGGGAACTCGGAACCAGCTTGAAACCGCGGTTCACCGCGCTCCTGCATAGCCAGGCGTTTCCTTGGCCACCGATCCAAGTCAACACACCGACCGTGACGAGTGGATAGACCAGGATTCCTGCCTCCCCTATCGATTCGATGAAGAGCAGGGGCATCGACTGAAGCAACAGACCCACCGCGAGCAAAACAAAGCCCAATCCGCCCATCCCTTTCCTCCATGCCCAGAGCGGTCCGAAAAAGAAAGCAGGCCAGCAGAAACCCATCTTGATGATCGTGCGTCGTCCATCGGGGTGTTCGTAGACACGGTGTGGTGTCTTGGTTTCCACGCTCTAGGCTCCTCCTTTCCAGCTCTTCGAGCCCCGCTCACCCCAAACCCCCCTCGTACCTTTCCTGCAGCCTTCTATCGGAGACCCAGGTCGGGGAGGTTGCTGTCCTTGAGCGTGAAGACCAGCCCCTGACCCGGGGCCGATACCGCCGTGCTCTTCGTACCTCCGACCAGGAAGCCGGTCCGTGTGTCGTAGTACCACTCGCCGCGAAGCGCCATACCCACGCCCACCTCGGCCGTCACCACGCCGACGTCCCAGTTCTCCCAACGGCGAACCTCGTCGATTCGAGCACCGTGTGCGCTTCCACCCTCGTGCACCTCGCTCGGTGGCACCCACAGTGGTCCGAGTGAGGCCAATTCGAAGATTCGTCCATCAGCCGTTCGCATGTGGGCATCGACGACGTCGCCCTGCGTAGCCGGCAGTTCGTCCGTTCCGAACGTTCCGTGCTCATCCGCATACTCGAAGCTGGTACTGAATAAGCTGGTGTCGAATTCGTCTTCGTCGGCGGGTGAGAACGTCAGGCGCAACATCGAGCCGCCGATGTCGTACACCAAAAAAGTGCCATCGCCTATTTGTGCTTCCTCACTCGACCGACCGAGCAAGGCGGCCACCGTAACGAGTCCCAAGAGGGCAACAATGAGATTGTTCTTCACTCTCTACGCTACAACGAAGCGCTCTCGGGTGGTTCAAAATTATGGCCGACCGGGAACGTTGAGCCCGTCGTGATCGTCGGGGTGCGCGGGAAAGACGAGCCGATCAGGCGCGCTCCATCAACCATCCTCCGTGGAGGTTGCGGGCAGTTGTTTCGGCGGCTTTGCGCCTTCCACCGCTCGATCCCCTGCACAGGCGTGTACCTCGGCGAGGATCTTGTCGAAGAGCTCGCCCATCACCTCCCGGCGCCTTTTGGTTACGGCCCGGTAGATCTGCCTCGCGCCGACGTACGACAAGCCTATAACGGCAACCGGGAACACCGTCGCGAACAGCGCCGACCCGAAGAGAGCGAGACCGAGCGGAAGACCCATCCCAAGTCCGACTCCGAGCCCGCCTCCGCCGACCCCGCCTCCGAAGAGGCCACCCGCCAACTGGTGCAGGTTCTCCTCGAGGCGCACGTGTGTCTGCCCGTCGCGAGACGTCACCGTGACCTGGACCGTCCGGGTCTTGCTGGGTGTCTCGGCGCGCCATGTGAGCGACCGGCCGAGCAGGCTCGGCTGTCCGTGCTCGCGTGTTCCGATCTGAATGGCGGAGGCGACGCGCTCGAATCCGTCGTCACTGAGCTCGCCGGGTACCGTTGTTTCCCGCAGGAGCGTGAGCTCGTCGCCCACAAACTTGGTCCAGAAATCCGAGTCGGTCGGGTTCGTCCCGAGCTCCAACGCCGCTTGCTGGAGGAAGCGTGGATCGATACCAGCTTCGACCGCCACCTCCTCGAGCTCCTGGAGCGTCAACCCGGACGAGGACGGGGCGCTCGGCTCCTCGTCCTGGAGCTCGGTGGCCCGCTTGAGGATCTTCCCGATCTCCTTGTCGCCGTAAATGCGGGGGAGGCTCGGCGGGAGGTTGGGTTGATCCGTCATGGGTCGCGGCCCGACTCGACGAGCCTCGTGAAGTCCGACCACGCAACCGGCGGTCCGTGGATTGGAACGATGGTCTCGACGTCGAGCCCAAGGCGCTCTATGTGCCCAAAGAGCGTTCGATTGGCCGGTGTCACGCGGGTCTGGGGTGGGCTGCCGGGAGCGGGTGAGTCGAAGAGATCGGCCTCGATGAGGATCCGCTCGTTCGGAAGGTAGGCGATCAGCATACCCTCCACGTGCGTAAGCGGGTGCACGTACGAAATGTGCATCGAGCGCTCCCCGTCGTTGAGCCAGTAGTTCTCCCGCACGGTCTCGTACTGATAACCCTCCGCGAGCTCCGTCGGTGGCCACAGCGAGAGCATGTCGGGAGCGAGCGTGCGCGGCGCGTAGTTGAGCACGTCGTGCGTGTAGAAGTCGTAGTTTTTCCATTGGGTGATGATCGTGGCGCCGATGTGCATGTACGTCCGGAGCCCACCGATGTGGTCGTGGTGCTGGTGTGTGTTCACCAAGAATCGGATCGGCTTGTTCGGCACGAGGCGCGCGACCTCGTCGATGACGGCCAGGCTGCGCCGCTCGTCGAGAGGAGCCTCCACAACCGCCACGTATCTGTCGAACTCGATTGCCACGCTGTTGTGTGACGACCCCCCGAGGAGCCACACGCCGTCGGCCAGCTCCAGGGTGGTGACCACGGTCGGGAACTCGGCCTGCCGCACCACGTCAGGGACGGTGACGGGGTCGTCGCAGTCGTTCGCCCGGATGTCGGCGAGCGTTCCGCCGAACGCATTGTGGCCGGCGTTGACGCTCTGGGCCTGGTAGTTGTCGTCCCATCCCTCGTGCTGGTGCCAGCCCGTCGGGAAGCGCACGCCGTCACCGAGGTCCACGTAGCTCGCGTTGGTGAACTCGTGCTCGTAGTTCATGTCCCCGAGCACGGGATCGGGAACCCAGGTGTGGATCCGCTGGAGCAGATTCTCGCTGTTGATCGTGGCGTCGACCCTGTACTTCCCGAGCACGGTGATCGAGACGATGGTGACCTTCTCGGGCACGGTGGTGGCGCCGTCCCGACCCATCTCCCCGAGCTCCCACCGCCACGTCGCCCTCGGATCGGCGCCCGGCATCATCGCCGCTTTGAGGAAGCCATGCGGGTTGAGCCACATGTCCAACTGCCACCGCTCCGCGTCCTCGGGCGGTGCGGGAACGGGATCACTTCCTGGCCCATCGACGTGCCAGGCATACTCTCCGTTGACCACGAAGCGTTGGTGAGTATTCCGTTGTATATGCGTCCCGCCGCGCCACCCGAGCCCGTGCTTCCACGAGGCAGGGTTGTTGCCCGGCTCACGGTCGAACTCCTCGACCATGGTTCCGGCGTCCCAGTTCATGGTCCGCGTGTAGTTCGTCAGCGGCCGACCGCGCGGCCAATCCACTTCGTACCCGTGCAGCCTCTGCTGGCCCACCATTGCGGCGTAGGCGGACCCTGAGATCGCCACGCAACGCAGGTTGGCGACACCGATCGCCTCGGCGGCGGCCCGTAGGATGGGGCCCGGGTCGAGGTAGCCCGGCGGTAGGTCCTGAGCGGCCGCCAGCCCCCCCACTAACGTGGCTGCCACGACGAGACCCGGTATCCGGATGGACATACTCCCTCCTCAGTTCCCGCGCGGGAGGTCCACGCGCGTGGGCGTGGCCGCTCCCGAGACGATGGTTTCCGCTCCGATCGCGATGGCGCGGATCGTGTTGGTCAAGTGCTCCAGGTCCAGGGTCTCCACGTGGTCCGTCACCTGGTGATAGTCCTGATCCACGTC
>SMVB01121846.1_pt1 | contig 24822 bp, 24 predicted proteins | sample 2456461 | NCBI WGS metagenome assembly SMVB01 (sample SAMN11095934, study PRJNA526329) | marine sediment metagenome | biome: Marine sediment; feature: Surficial sediment; material: Deep marine sediment; isolation source: Hadal surficial sediment | place: Pacific Ocean | collected 2014-05 | depth...
GAGGGTGAGGGTGAGGGTGAGGGTGACGCGCTCAAATGCGGTGACCTAGATCCGCAAGAGCGCTCCGAAGAGCGCGAAGCGCGGCGTCGATCTCGGGCTCTTGCACCCATCCAAGGTGGCCGAGGCGAAGGATCTTCCCGCGCAGACCCTCCTGCCCTCGCGCATAGACGGTGTGGTAGCGCGTGCGCAAGAGCGCAACGAGCGCGCTTTCGTCGATGCCCTCGGGCACTTTCATCGCGGTCACGGTAGAGGACGCGTGCTCTGGATCGGCGAATAGCTCGAGCCCGAGTGACCGAACGCCCTCGCGAGCGCGCGCCGCGATGCGCGCGTGACGGGTGAAGATGCCCTCGGGCGTTTCGCGCAGCATGAAGCCGAGAGCGACCGAAAGGCCATAGATGACGGGAAGCGCCGGCGTGAACGGAAAGGTTCCACGCGCTTGCGCGTCGCGATAGCGCCTTAGGTCGAAGTAGAAACGAGGCGACGTCGCAAGCTCTGTCGCCTTCCAAGCCTTCTCGGACAGTACCAGCATGGCCATCCCCGGAGGCACTCCCCAAGCTTTTTGCGACCCGGAGATGACGACGTCGATGTCGAGCTCGTCAATCGGAAGAGGCATGGCGCCGAGGCTCGATACCGCGTCCACAAAGACGAGGGCGTCACTTTCCTCGCGCACCACACGACAGAGATCCTCAATCGGATGCGCGACGGCCGTCGAGGTCTCGTTATGCGTGAGCAAAACTGCGCGACAGTTTTTTTCTTGATGCAGTGTGCTCTTTAGCGTCTCGGGATCGAGCGCAAGCCCTTCGTCGACCTCGATTGTGCGCAACGAGGCTCCGAAGGCTTCGGCAACGTCACAAAACCTCCTGCCGAAGACACCCGCGTTCACACCGAGGACGCGGTCGCCAGAGCTAATCGTATTCGCGATCGTCGCCTCGAGACCGCCGGTGCCGCTCGCAGTCACGAGCAACACGTCGCGGCTCGTATCGAGAAAACGCTTCAAATTAACGGTGAGCTCTTCCATGAGCTCCGCCATCTCGGGGCCGCGGTAGTTCATCATGGGTCGCGCGACCGCCTCGAGGACTTCCTCGCGGCAAGGGGTCGGCCCGGGAATGCGAAGATTGATCTCAGCCAAGATAAATGCCTTTCGGATCGAGCTCCTCGCGAAGGAGGCGCAACGTGTCGGCGTCGGGAAGCTCGGTCTCGCCGAGAGGCTCCTGTACGCGAAGGGGCCAGCCGACCTCGGCTCGCACTTCATCGAGCGTGACCCCTGGGTGGATCTTCTCGAGCACCATCTCCCGCGTTTCGGGATCGAAACCGTAAACGCCGAGGTTTGTGATCACGCGCTCAGGCCCGCCGCCAGGCGCTTCGAGAGACTCACGCGATCGGCCCCCTTCGTGGAAACCGAGGCTCGTTCGAAAATCGAGATGTTCGGGAAACTTGCTCCGCTTTTGCGGCAGCAGGATCACGGTCCTTTTCGCAAGCCAAGAAATCTCCGCCGCGCCGCCAGCACCGGGAAGCCGCACTTTAGGCCGGCGGTAATCGTCGCCGATCACGGTCGTGTTCAAGTTACCAAAGCGATCGATTTGCGCCGCGCCGAGAAAGCCGACATCGATCCTCCCGCCTTGCAGAAAGTAGAGAAACGTTTCCGCCATCGGCATGACCTGCAGAGCTCCCGTGACGAGGCACGGATCGCCGATAGAGATGGGAAGACGGATAGGCTGTGCGCCGTAGACCCCGGCTTCGTAGACGAGCTGCACGCCGCCGGCGTGTGTACGCCGCGCGAGGTTGACGGCGAGATTGGGAAGCCCGATGCCGACGAAGACGACGTCGCCGTCCTGAATCTCCCGCGCGGCGGCGAATGCCATCAACTCCGAACGCCGAACGTCTTGCATGCTAGCGATAGAGCCCGTAATCCACGGGCCGGGCCGGATGGGGCTCCGGCTTCAAGCGCAATGCGAGGGCGGCGCCGTGCTTTTTCATATACGCGTCCCGGTCGGAAAGGTTGTGCACCCATTCATCGAGATAGGCGTTCACACCCTCGGCCGAGCGGCTCACCCGGTCCCACGCGACGTAGAAATCGTTGTCGCGGTCGTAGTAGCCCTGGACGTAGCTCGGATGCGCGCCGAAAGGCTCTTCGACGACCGCATCGACGATGACCCCGGGCACGAGCGTCCGATTGGGGTCAGAGCGGATCACTTCTTCGTCGACGATCTCTTCTACAACGACGACGACTTTCTTCGAGGCGAAGGCGACTTCTTTCTGGATACCGAGCAAGCCCCACACTTGTGTATTGCCACAGGCGTCGGCGCGCTGCGCGTGGATGATTGCGACATCCGGATGAAGAGCGGGAACCGCCGCGAGTTCTTCGCCGGTAAAAGGGCACTGCACTGTCCGCAAGCTCTCGTTGACGGAAGGCAAGTCCGTCCCACGATAGTTGCGAAGGGGCATGAAAGGGAGTCCCGAGGCGGCTGCTTGGATGCGGCAAAGCAAACCGAAGTGAGAATATTCCTCGATCTCGACGGGACGTGGCAAGCCTTTTTCGACCGCGCGGCGGATCGCATGGAGCGAGCCCACGCCCGGGTTGCCGATCCAGCCAAAGATGAGCTTCTGCGCAAGGCCGGCGGCGACCATCTGATCGTAAATGAGATCCGGCGTGAGACGGCAGAGCACGAGGTCTTTTTTTTTCTGCCGGATCATCTCGTGACCCGCCGCAAACGGAATGAGATGGGTAAAACCTTCGGCGGCGACGACGTCGCCGTCCTGCACGAAGCGTTCGATCGCTTCTTTCATGGAAAGAAGCTTGGTCATAGCGTGGCGAGCACCTTGTCGAGGATCTCGATGGCGGTATCCGCTTGCTCCGTCGTAACCACCAGAGGCGGGGTCAAGCGCACAGCGCTGTCGCCACATCCCAGAAGCAGCAGGCCGCGCTCGAAGGCGCCGACGAGCACTGCGTCGACGAGCTTTGGGTCGAGCAAGTCGATAACGAGCATCAAGCCAAGACCACGGACGTCCCCGATGATCTGGCTGTGTCGCCCTTTCAAGCTCTCGAGCTTCGAGAACAGATACGCCCCCACGTCGGCAGAGTTTTCGACCAGCCCCTTCTCGAGCAAGTCGAGCGTTGCAATCGCAGCGGCGCACGATACGGCGTTTCCGCCATAAGTGCTTCCATGCCCCCCGCTGTTCCACGTCATGACTTCGTCCCGCGCGATCACCGCCGCAAGCGGCATCCCTGAAGCGAGGCCTTTCGCCAAAGTAATGATGTCCGGCTCTATGCCGAAATGTTCGGAGGCAAACATCTTGCCCGTACGCCCCATCCCTGCTTGAACCTCGTCGGCCACGAGTAAGATGCCGTGCTTCTTCGCGGTGGCCGCGAGCCGTGTCAGGAACTCCTTCTTCGGGACGTAGTAGCCGCCTTCGCCTTGAATCGGCTCCACGATGATCGCGGCGATTTCATCGGGCGGGGCAACGGTGTGAAACAAAGTCTCGAGGTGGTCGAGGCACTCCACATCACAGGTCTGAGGCTCGCGGTTCACGGGACAGCGATAGCACTGTGCGTAATAAGAATGGTGCACTTCGGGGAGCATCGGCCCGTAGCCGCGGCGCTGCACCGCTTTGCTCGCCGTCAGCGTCGCGGCGCCCATCGTGCGTCCATGAAAAGCTCCAAAAAAGGCGACGATCTTCTGGCGTCCCGTCCTGAGCCGAGCAAGCTTGATGGCGGATTCCACCGCCTCCGCTCCCGAGTTCGTGAAGAAAACCCTGGGATTCTCGCCCACAGGAGCGACGGCCGCGAGCCGTTCGGCGAGCTCCACGACCGGACCCGTATAGAAATCGGTCGGACACATGTGAAGGAGCTTCCCCGCTTGAGCACGGATGGCGGCCACGACGTCGGGGTGGCAATGTCCCGTCGCGCAAACCGCAATCCCGGCCGCAAAATCCAAAAACCGATTCCCGTCCGGATCGGTCACCACCAATCCGGAAGCTTCTTCTACGACCAATGGGTAGTCCCGGTGATAGTGCTGCGACACGACACGGAGGTCGCGCTCGATGAGGGCCCGGGCTTTGGGGCCGGGAAGCTTCGTCTGGATCGAAGGTGCTGACAGCGTCGTCACAATGGCCAAGAGTCTACCTCACCGGCTCGGCATTCGCTTCCGAGCCGGCCATGCTATATTGCTTCCCCTTCTTCGAAACTTGGACCGTGACCACGACGCATCTCGACCGCGACGCGATAAAAGAGATCCTTCCGCATCGAGACCCGTTTCTTTTCGTGGACGCCGTGACTGAAGTGGAGCCGGGAAAGCGCATCGTTGGCGAGCTCCACGCCGACCGCTCGAAGTTCTTTTTCCAGCGAACCGAGCTCGTGCCCTCGACCTTGCTTATGGAAGCGATGGCCCAGGTCGGCGCGATCCTCGTGCTCTACCCCGAGGAACATCGCGGTCGTGCGATTTTTTTTCGCTCGATTAAGGCATGCAGCTTCGAAGCTCCCATCCCAATAGGTTCCAAAGTAAGAATCGAAGCCGAAGTGAAGAAAATGCGAGGGCGCTTCGGAAGCCTTTCGGTAACCGCCTATCTCGACGACGTCGTGGCGGCGACCGGCATAATGAGCTTCGCGCTCGAATAGCCTTCACTATCCCGGCCCATCCACGTCAATTTCTACCAGAACGAGCGGAACGATCTCGCAGACGCTCGGCTTCACAAAGCGATCTAGCTCGAGCCCACTTACGCCACGTTCTTGAAAAATCCCGCGAAAACGAGCGTTGTGCTATATCGTAATACACGATAGATTATATACATGAAAGCTATACAGATCACTGTCGATGAGAAGCTCCTCGAAGAGCTCGACGAGAGTGATGAGGTGAAGCGCGACGGTCGGTCGGCTGTGATGCGACGTGCCGCGGTGGAATACCTCCGGCGAAGCCGGCGACGCGCGATCTCGGATCGGTATCGCCGAGCCTACGCTGCGAACAGCGACTTGGGCGAGGAATACAAGGGTTGGGAGGAGCAGGGCGAATGGCCTCGCGACTGAGCCGTGGTGAGATTTGGATGTACACATTCTCGCCGCCGAACAAGAGACGTCCGGTTTTGGTGCTGACTCGACAGGAAGTCATCGGTTTGCTGCGCACCGTCATGGTGGCTCCGATCACGTCGACGATTCATGGAGCCCCGAGCGAAGTCCTTGTCGGAATCGACGAGGGTCTGAAACGAGATTCCGCCATCAATCTTGATCATGTACAGACCGTGGACAAGAATCGCCTCAAACGTTTCATCGGAACCGTCGGAAACGAAAAGATGATCGCGGTTTGCAAGGCCCTGAATATCGCTACCGGGTGTGCGAGCTAGGGCTAGCCAGGTAAACCTGAAAGCGTTTGAACCGGTAGAGTAGAGGACGCAGAGGAAAATCCGGGATTTCTTCTTCTCCGCGTGCTCTGCGCCTCTGCGGTGAGATTGTCTTGCTCTAGAATCTAAAACGCGAACAAATTCCTCGCTTCTGACGGGTAAGAGCCTAGTCCTGGCACCTCCTCCGTTTCCAGACATTTCGTTTGGACGAGAGTTTGCTCCGAGTCCTTACGTGACATCTGCCCGGCCCGATAGATAAATCTCTTTGAGCTCGCGCGAGCTCAGAACGCTGCTCTCCGAACAGATAGCAGAATCAGATGGGCTCCGCCGCAGAAAGTGACGTCGCACGCCCAGCTTGGTGCCTGGGTTAGCCTAAGACTCAGAAAAGAGGGGGTCGAGCTGGCTCAAGATCGACGCGTCCTTCACGATGCCCGCGAACGTCTCGACGTGGATGGTTTGGTGCGCATCCGAGTAGGCCGTATCCGGGTGCGTGTGCACTTCCATCATCAAGCCGTGCGCCCCTGACGCGAGCGCCGCGCGCGCGAGGGGTCGGACGCGGTCGCGCTGGCCGACGCCATGCGATGGGTCCACGAGCACTGGCAAGTGGGTCATTTTTCGCGCGAGGGGCACGACGTTCAAATCCAGCGTGTTGCGTGAGTGATTGTTGAACGTACGGACGCCACGCTCGCACAAGATGACGTTTGGGTTCCCCGCGGCTAATAGATACTCGGCAGCCATCAGCCACTCCTCGAGGGTCGCCGCGATCCCTCGCTTCAAGAGGACGGGGTGCTTCAGCTCGCCAAGCTTCGTCAAGAGCGCAAAGTTCTGCATGTTGCGCGCGCCGACTTGCAGAATGTCGACATGCTCCGCGACTTTTTCCGCGAGGCTCGTGTCGATCACTTCGCTGACGACGGGAAGACCGATCTCGTCCCGCACTCGTTTCAGCGTGAGCAAACCCTCCTCACCCAGTCCCTGAAACGAATAAGGGCTCGTTCGCGGTTTGTAGGCGCCGGCTCGAAATATGTGGGCGCCCGCTTCCTTCACTTTTTGCGCAACGGCAAGCGTTCGCGATTCGGTCTCGACGCTACACGGGCCCGCGATGAAAGTCGTGGTGGCGCCGCCGATGCTGTGGCCGCCGACCAGAACGGTCGTGTCTTCGGGATGTACCTCGCGGCTGACGAGCTTGTAAGGCTTCGTCACCGGGATACATTCGAGCACCCCCGGCATCTGGTTCAAGAAAGCGGCCTCGACAGGGCCTTTGTTCCCGGTGACGCAAATCGCGGTGCGGTTCTCTCCCGACACGGGAAGAGGTGTATAGCCCATACGCTGAATCTGCTCTTCGACGGCGTCGCATTCCTTCTCCGTACTTCCTTTTCGCATGATGACGAGCATGTCTTGGCCTATCCTTTTTCGCCGATTAGTTATTAGTGCCAGTCGACGAGGGGCCGAAGCGCCTCGTCGAAAGCCTTGAGTAAATGGTCGCCGCGCGCATTTTGTTCGATCACTCCGGCGAGGTAGCTCCCCACGACCGCGAGTCCCGCGCCCGCTTTGAACACACGCCGAATTTGCTCTGGCTTCGAAAGACCGAAGCCGACGCAAAGGGGGTTCTTCAACTGCCACGCCGTCCGGTGTACGAGAGCCTCGACATCGTCGAAGTCTCCGCCCCTCACACCGGTGACGCCCTGATGAGCGACGAGGTAGATGAAGCTCGTGGCTGCGCCATCGATCCGCTTCAGCCGCTCAGGCGACGTCAAGGGTCCGACGAGCTGGACGTGGCCGAGGCGCGCGCGGCGGCACGCCTTTGTGAGAGGCTTGCTTTCCTCGAGGCAGATATCGGGGACGAGCAACGAAGAGGCGCCAGCATGGACGACGTCATGGCAAAAGCGCGCGAAGCCTCTCGCGTGAACGAGGTTTCCATAGACGAGCAAGTTGAGCGGTGTCTTGGGACAAGCCTCGTGGATGCGCGCCAGGATCCCGATGGCCTTGGACGTGGACGTACCAGCTTCGAGGGCGCGCATGTCCGCCTTTTGGATGGCAGGGCCATCGGCGACGGGGTCGCCATAAGGAAAGCCGATCTCGATCATGCCTGCGCCCGCCGCCACCGCAGTTTTGGCGAGCTCGAGCGAAAGCTCCGGTGTCGGATCGCCGAGCACGAGAAACGGGCTCACTTGTGGGCCTTCGGCGAGACGCTTTTTCAGGAGTGCGCGGCTCAAGCGTGCCTCTTTTTCAAATGGGCGAAATGCGTGAAGTAGGTGTCGAGGTCTTTGTCTCCCCGGCCGCACAAATTCATGAGCACACGTGCGCCTTTGGGAAGGGCGTCCTCCCGCACCGCTTTCATCAAGAAAGCCAGCGCGTGCGCCGGCTCGAAAGCAGGGATGATGCCTTCGAGCTCGGAGAGTTTTTCGAAGGCGTCGAGGGCTTCACCGTCGGTGATGGCCAGATATTGGGCACGGCCGCTGTCTCGAAGATAAGCGTGCTCAGGACCCACGCCCGGGTAATCGAGGCCGGCCGAGACACTGTGCGCCTCGAGGATCTGTCCCTCGTCGTCCTGGAGCACGCTCGTGCGGGCGCCGTGCAACAAGCCGGTGGTTCCGGCAACGAGCGTCGCGCCATGTTTTTTCGTGTGAACGCCTTCACCACCAGGCTCGACGCCGATGAGCTTCACGCGCTTTTTGGGAACGAAGGCGTGGAAGATGCCTATGGCGTTGCTGCCGCCGCCCACGCAGGCGACGACGGCATCGGGAAGGCCGCCGAAACGCTTTCGCCATTGCGAGCGCGCTTCACGGCCGATCACTGCCTGGAAGTCGCGCACGAGCCGCGGGTACGGATGCGGTCCGCACACCGTCCCGAGCAAGTAATGCGTGGTTTCCAAGTTTTTGGTCCAGTCGCGGAGAGCTTCGTTGATCGCGTCTTTCAAAGTGCGCGCGCCGGCGGTCACAGGGATGACGGTAGCTCCGCAAAGCTCCATCCGCTTCACGTTCGACGCCTGCCGCTCCATGTCCTTCTCACCCATATAAATGACGGCCTCGAGCCCGAGCCGTGCGGCCGCCATGGCGGTCGCGGTACCGTGCTGGCCGGCGCCGGTCTCGGCGATGACGCGCTTTTTCCCCATGAGCTTGGCCATGAGCGCTTGGCCCGCCACGTTGTTCGTCTTGTGCGCGCCGCCGTGAAGAAGGTCTTCGCGTTTGAACACGACTTCGAGCTCGCACCGTTCCGAAAAAGAGGGCACGGTCGAGAGCGGCGTGGGGCGGCCCGCCCATTCTTCGAGAAGGAGGGAGAGCTCGGCTCGAAACTCGCGGCTCGGGAGGACCTCTCGGCGCGCACGCTCGAGCTCTTCGAGTGCTGGCACGAGAAGCTCCGGAACGAAACGGCCGCCATATTCTCCGAACGCTCCGACGCGGGGACGAAGGGCTTCGACCATCAGAACACCTCTTCGAAGAGCGCGCGCAGCTTGGCTTCGTCCTTTACGCCCGGCGCGCTCTCGACGCCGCTGGCCAGATCGATGCCGTAAGGCTCATAGCTCAAGAGCTCGCGAACGTTGCCCGGGCGGATCCCGCCCGCGATGAACGTCGCCTCCGGCGCCTGCGCGCCGAGCAGCGCCCAATCGAAGCGACGTCCGGAACCGCCGCCGCCAACATCGAGAAGCGCGGGGTGCGCGTCTGAAGGCGGCGGGTCGAGAACGGGCAACGCCCGAGAATCTTTTTCCATCCCGAATACGCGATAGACGCGGAGCCCGGCCGCTTCGGCGGCGCGCACGTTGGCTTCCGCCGCGTCGTAGAGCTGTACGGAGCGCACGCCGCTCCCGGCTGCGTCTTCGAGCACCTCTTCCATGGGAACGCCTCGAAACACGAACACCGTCTCGACACGGTCGGACACGGCGTCGAAAATGGCGCGCGCTTTTTCGATGCTCACCGAGCGTGGCGAGGTCGGACTTCGAACCGCACCGATATGCGTTGCCCCGAGTGAGGCCGCGAGCACCGCGTCTTCGGGACGCGTTATCCCACAGATTTTCACGAAAGGTCTCACCCGCGTATCTCCTGAATCCGCTGCGTTGGATCGCCGAGCTTCATCAGCGCCGAGCCGACCAGGACCGCGTCGGCGACACCGCGCAGCTCGGCGACGTCCTCGGCGTGCTCATAACCACTTTCCGCGACGACGACCCGTTCGCGCGGGACGTCCGCGAGCACGCGCGGTGAAAGGCTCGTATCGATTGCGAGTGTGTCGAGGTCACGATTGTTGACCCCGATGACCGCGTCTTCGATCTCGAGCGCGCGCTCGAGCTCGCGCGCGTGGTGACATTCCACCAGGGGCGTGAGGCCGAGCTCGTCCGCGGCTTGCGCGAGCTCAGAAAGCTGCTCTCGGGACAGACAGCGGACGATGAGAAGCACGGCGCTCGCGCCGAGAAAGGCCGCCTCTCGGATTTGCGCGGGATGCACGACGAAATCCTTCATGAGCACGGGCACATCGACGCTCGCGACGGTACGTTCCAGATCCGCCAAGGAGCCTTTGAAGCGCGACGGCTCCGTGAGAACGCTGATGGCCGCGGCGCCGGCCTGTGCGTAGCGTCGCACTTGGTCTTCGAGTCCGCGCTCGGCAATGGCGCCGAGACTCGGGCTCGCTCTCTTGAACTCCGCGATGACGTCGAGATGTGCCTTGCCGCGAAGAGCCTCTCGAAAGGACGGACGGCTTCCCTTGGGGAGCTGTTCCCGTGGCGGCAGAGCTTCGGCGCGCGCCCGCGCGGTGGCGACGAGCTCGTCGATGAGGCTCATCTTCATCAGTCCTTTAGGCTTTCGTCTCTAGGGCCGCGAGACGTTGGCTCGTTGAAACGAAGCGCTCGAGCACACGGGCCGCGCTTCCATTCGCGAGCACTTCGCGCGCGACTTTCAACCCTTCAGCGAGATCGCGTGTCAGTCCCGCGACGCCGAGCGCGGCGGCGGCGTTGATCGCGACCACGTCCGCCTTGGGACCTTTCTCGCCATTCAAGACCGCTTCGAGGATCTTTGCGTTCTCCTCGGCGTCGCCACCTTTCAAAGACTCGATGGACGCGGGCTCGAGATCGAGGTCCTTGGGGTCCAAAGTGAATGGCTCCACTTTACCCTCGTTCACGAAGTGTCCCCGGGTCACGCTATGCAAACCGATCTCGTCGAGGCCGTCACAATGGATCACGAGAGCGGCTTCCGTTCCGAGCAAAAGCAGTGCCTCCGCCATCACTCTAGTCATCGAAGGGTCGTAGACGCCCACCAACTGACGCTGGGCCAACGCGGGGTTCGCGAGCGGCCCGAGGAGATTGAAGAGCGTGCGTACGCCAAGCGCTTTACGCACCGGAGCCACGTTGGCCATCGCAGGATGAAATACGGGCGCGAACAGAAAGGCGAAGCCGGTCGAATCGAGACATTTCTCGACCTCTTTAGGGCCGAGGCTCAACGCCGCGCCGCACGCTTCGAGCACGTCGGCGCTCCCCGCCTTCGACGAGACGCTACGGTTGCCATGCTTTGCCACCGCGCCCCCCGCGGCTGCCACGACGAGCGCGGCGGCGGTGGAGATGTTGAAGCTCCCCGCGCGGTCGCCTCCCGTACCGCAGGTATCCACGAGCGGCTGGACTTCGCTTTGCACCGCGATCCGATGCGCCCGCATCGCGCGCGCGCAGGCCGCGAGTGTTTGGGCGTCAGGCTCCTTGACGCGGAGAGCCACGAGCAGACCCGCGGTCTGCGGCTGCGGCACTTCGCCCATCATGATGCGATGGAGCGCATCCTCGAGAGCTTTGGGATCGGCGGACTCACCCGCGAGCAGTCTTTCGATCAGTTCAGGGATCATCATGTCTCTCCGTAACGTTTGGCTTCGTCGAGAAAACGCCAGAGGAGCGTGCCCCCCCCCGGCGTCAGGATGGATTCGGGATGAAACTGAAGCCCCAGTTGGCAGAGACTTCTGTGTCGAAGCCCCATGACCAAGGTCTCGCCGCAATCCTCGACGGTGGCGACGACCTTCATGGACTTTGGGACGGTACTCACCACCAGACTGTGATAGCGGGCGGCCGGAAGCGACTCGCCGAGCCCTTTGAAAATCGGCTCGTCCTCGAGGAGGGTGACGCGGTCTTTCCGGCCGTGGACCGGCCGCGGCGCTCGGCGTACTTCGCCACCCGCGGCGAGCGCGAGCGCTTGGTGCCCGAGGCAGATGCCGAGCACCGGGACCGGCGGCGAGGTTCGCAGCCATTCGACCATCACACCCACCTCCTCAGGCCGTCCCGGGCCCGGAGACAACACAACGAGGTGAGGCGCGAAGGCGTCTAGTGCCGCCGTCCAAGCGTCGAGGGATAGATCGCTTCGGAGCGTCCGCACCGACGCACCGCGCGCGCGGAACTCATCGACGAGATTGAAGACGAAGCTATCGCGGTTGTCGAGAACGAGAACGCGCTCCGCAGCATGGTGGGCGCTCATGGCAATGCCTCCGCCATCGCGACCGCTTGCCGGCAAGCGCGCGCCTTGTGCTCCGTTTCTTCGAGCTCTCGCGCGGGCTCGCTATCGGCGACGATCCCCGCGCCGGCTCGCGTGTGGTAGACGCCGTCTAGGTAACGCATCGAGCGGATCACGATACAGCTGTCGAAGCTTCCGTCTTGGAGCAGATAGCCGACCGCGCCTCCGTAATAGCCGCGGGCGAAAGGCTCCGTTTCGCGGATGAGCTCCATCGCGCGCAGCTTGGGGGCGCCCGTTAGGGTGCCCATGTTCGCCGCCGCGCGATAGGCATGAAGCGCGTCGAGCTCGGGCGGTAACTGCCCTGTCACGCCGCTCACGAGATGCTGCACGTGGCTGTATTTTTCGATCGTGAAAGGCTCCGTCACCTGGCGCGTTCCCGGAAGGCAGACACGGGCGACGTCGTTACGGGCGAGATCCAGGAGCATCGCGTGCTCAGCTTGCTCTTTCGGGTCGAGCAGCAAACCGACGGCGAGACGTGAGTCGAGCTCTGGGTCGATCGAGCCGTCTTCGCGAAAGCCGCGCGGCGCCGTCCCCGCAATCGGCCGGATCTCGAGACGGCCGGATTCGACTTTGATGCACGTCTCGGGGGAAGCCCCGAGGAGAATGCCGTTTCCGAGATCGATATGAAACATGTAAGGCGAAGGGTTGAGCTTTCTGAGAACGCGATAGACATCGAGAGGGCAGGCATCGCTCTTCATCGAAAGGCCCCGAGACAAAACGCCCTGAAAGATGTCGCCTTCGTCGATGTGATGCAAGAACTTTCGCACGGAAGCGAGAAAGTCTTGCTCGCTGATGTCGGGCTCCGCGGCCTTCTCGGGAACGTTTGCGGGTAGACGAGGTTCGTTCGACGAGCCGCGCAAAGCCTCGACGAGACTCCGATGCCTCGCTTCCGCCTCAGAATCCTCCGAAGGGTCGAGAGAACGCGTCACCACGCGGACTTCATGGCTCGAGTGGTCATAGAGGATGGTATCGAGCGCGAGCACGACGTTGATGTCGGGCTCGTCCCATGGGTCGGGAGGCCGGGCGGGAAGATCCTCCCATTGATCGACGAGCTCGTAGGAGAACGCGCCGTAGACCCCCGCCGGAAGTGCTTCGCCGGGCTCCTCGTCTTCGACGATTCCGGCGAGATCACGTACGGCGTCGAGCACCGAGCTCGCCTTCAGCCGTTCGTGATCCGGAAGCGAAGGATCGCAAGCACCCGTCGGCAGGTGCCGCACCTCGCCGAGCTCGCACATGAGCGGTCTCGCTCGGGACGAGAGCGGGCGGAATCGTGCCTCACCAGAACGGACGGTGAGGCGCAGGACGGCCTCGGGCACGACGAGACTTCGCGTTCCGCCCGGGCTTCCAACGGCCGCGCTCTCCATGAGCGCGGCGCCTTCGGTCCCGGAGCGCGCCCGAAGCTTCTTAAAAAAATCGAGCGGCGCACGGCAGTCCGCGTCGTCGAGAACGCTCACGCGTGTTCTGGCTTTCATGATCCTGTCGCCTTACGAAGTCCTTTAGTCGGGAGACGCCTCGTAAAACGCGAAAGAGGCAACCCCCAACGGGTTGCCTCTTTCCTCGAATCCTAATTTAGCCGGAAGGGCTCCCCGTTCAGCCGCACCACCACCGCCAAAAGCGGACCTGGGCTGAACGGGTACGATAAAACATCATAACTACGGGATCTTATAGCGCTGTTCTGACACTCGCGTCAACTGTGTTTTTTTTTGCAACGGACGCAATGAGAAAGGTTTGGTTGACGGTGCAAGCTAATTCTGCGTAAACTGTTCGGGTGCCGATTTACGAGTACGAGTGCAAAAAGTGCGGGCACCTCTTCGAAGTCATCCAGAAAGTCAGCGACGGCCCGATCAAGAAGTGCGAACAGTGCAAAGGCAAAGTGGAGCGGCTAATCTCGTCGCCGGCGATTCAGTTCAAGGGCAGCGGATGGTACGTCACCGATTACGCCCGTAAGGGCTCTGGGTCGGACGGCGAGAGCTCGAGCGAATCGTCGAACTCGAGCGAATCGTCGAGCTCTTCGGACAAGAAAGCCACGGACAAAAAGAAGGCCAAGACGGACACTTCGAAGTCGAAGTCTTCCAAGTAATTGGCGATATAAGCCCCGGCTTTCGGCCGGCCGCCAGCCTGGCGAAGTCGGGGCCGGATTTGCTAAGATTCCTGCGACCTCATGAGCGCGACCCCAGCCGTCTCCATCGTTCTGCCTGCTCTCAACGAAGCGGGCAATATCGAACGTGCCGTTCGAAGCGCTGCCGACGCCGTGGCGCCGCTCATCGACACCTATGAAATCGTCGTTGTCGACGACGGAAGCCGAGACGAGACGCCCACCATATTGAAACGGCTCGAGGAAGAGCTCGGCCCAAAGCTTCTCGTCGTCACCCACGCGTCGAATCTCGGATACGGCAAAGCGCTCCGGGTCGGCTTCGAGGCGGCGCATGGGCGCTTCATTTTCTACACGGATGCCGACAATCAGTTCGACCTTCGAGAGCTCATTGGGTTCTTCCCCGCGATGGAGCGAGTGGATGCCATCCTCGGCTACCGGGTGGGCAGGCAAGACGGCGCCGTCCGTTTGATGGTCTCGAACGGTTACAACGCGCTGGCCTCTTTTGCGTTCGGCATGGACGTCCGCGATTTGAACTGCTCCTTCAAACTTTTTCGCCGCGAGGCGCTCACGTCCCTCGTTCTCGAAGAGGATTATTTCTTCATCGATACCGAAATCGTCGTACAGCTCCACCGCGCCGGATACAAGTACGAGCAGGCGGGAGTGCGCCATTACCCTCGCACGGCGGGAAGGTCGTCGGTGGGCATGATGGATGTCCCCCGCACTTTTATCGCTCTCATGCGGCTGTGGTTGCGCCTCAAACTCTTTAGCTCCAGCAAAACCAAGCTCGCCGCGCGCGACTGATTCTCGTGGGGCTAGACTCCCTCTCGACGCCTAGGAAAGTAGGTGCGGCTGCCGCTTTTCTGACCGCGCTCGGTGTCGCTCTTGCCTATCAGGTTCCCGCCACTTTGGACCTTCAGATGGGGAGCGGCTTCACGAGCAGCTTCGCGGTCGAGAATTTCCATGACGCTGAGCGCGGCTATCGCTGGTCACGCGCGCGGAGTCGGCTCGTCTTCCGCGATCCCGGCGCGAGTGGGCGCGCGCGTCTCGAGCTGACGCTCGCGGGGTTTCGTCCGCGCGGCCAAGAGCCGCCGCTCGTTCTCATCGAAGCCGGCGGGGAGCGTTTGCGCCTGACGCCCTCCCGCCGGATCGACGACTACACGCTCGAAGTAACGACCAGCGGTGTTTGGAGCTCCGATCTCGCGGTCGAGATCCGCTCCGAGACCTTCTCTCCGGGAGTGTTTGATCAACGTGCGCTCGGGGTTCGCGTCCATCGTGCACGGCTCTTTATTGACGGAGCGGCCATTCCGCCCGTGCGTCAAATGCTCCTCTCAGCGCTCGTCACCCTGCTGTTATTCACGCTGAGCGGTAACCGAGCTGCGAGCCTCCTTGCCGCGCCCACGATGGCGGCGAGCTTTGCGCTCTTCCGCGGCTTGGCGACTCTCGTCGTCCCAGCCCTGGCGGCGTCACTCATGGCACTCGCGCTCGTGCGTTGGCTGGCACCGTCATGCGAGCGCTTCGTGCGCTCGGTGCTTCGCGATAGCGTGCAGTCGGTCGCGGGCGCTTTAACCGGTCTTTGGAGCTGGGCTTTTGTGATCGTCTCAGGCGCTGCGCTCGTCGGCGTGGTGGCGAGCCACTGGAGCGTCTCCGAGCTCGAGTTCGATATTGGAAGCGGGCGGCCCGACGCTTTGACCCGGCGTTTCGGAGCTTTCGACCAGGAGGCAGGGGTGAGCTTTCGACGTGCTCTGGCGGGCGCGTCGCTCGACCTCCGAGATTTTGGAGCGGGCGGCCCCTGGACTGTCGAGGTACACGCCTCGTTGGCGTCCGGCGCGTCACGGGGGCTGCTCATCAAAGTTGCCGACGCTGAGCTCGTCGCCGATGTTTCGAGCACATGGAACGCTTTCGTGCTCGAGCTACCGGAACCGCCTTTGGGATGGCGCGCGGGCCATCGGCTCGAGTTTCCCGGTCTCGGTGCAGGCAACGTGCTTCTCATCGATCGTGTTCTCGTCGACCGCGGTCGCGCCATGCCTTCCCTGAGAACGCTCGCCACGGTTCTAGCAGCCGGGCTTCTGATCGGCGCGGCCTTGCTTGCGACAGGCTTGCGGCACCGGTGGGCGCTCGCTGGGGCCGCACTTTGCTGGGCGGCGGTCATTGCGGGGCTCGCGCTCGACCCCGTGCTCGTCACGCCGTTTCTAGCAACCACGCTCCTTGCAGCGGTGGCCAGCTTGATCCTCGCCGCGCTTACCCGGAGCTTTCTGGATGCCCTCGAAGCGCGCGAACTCGCTCCCGCTCTGTCACCGCTGGCGGTCGCGGTCGCGGTCGCCGGCTTCTTCCTCGCCTTTTTGACGACCGCCTCTCCGCTCTATGAAGGCGGGCATTTCGGCTTCCACACGGCGATCGCCGAGGAGATTTGGCAAGGACGGTTTCTTCTCTACTACCTTCCGTTTCCGGGGAGCATGCTGAGCCGCCAACCGCAATGGGCGAACCTCATCGTGCCGCACTCGTGCCTGTACCACATCCTTACCTCACCCTTCGCTCTGTTTCCGACGCTCTGGTTCGTCCTTCTGACGAAACTCTTCCTCGCGACGCTCCTTTTCGGTGTCACGGTCACATCGGCACTGGTGGCCACGCGTGTCGGCAACGTCCGAGCGGGTGTCGGCGCCGCCTTGGCGGCAGCGTTTCTGCCTATCGGCTACCAGCTCCTCGGATTGGGCCACTTGATGACTCTCTTCGGAACGTGGGCCTCTGTGCTGGCGCTGGGATTTACCGTCGTGCACGTCGACCGGCTCTCGGAGCGTGCGATGTTCTGGTGCGCCGCAGCGCTATGGACGCTTTGTTGTCTCTCCTATACCGGCTCGCTGCTCTTCGCGTCCTTGGCCATGATCGGTGCGATCTCGATGGTCGCTTGGCGGCAGCAGGTCGACCTTGCCAAGCGACTCGCGGCATTGCTCCTCATCGCGTGGGGGATGTCCTTCGTTCTTTACTACATCCACTGGGCGCTTCCATTCGTCACCGAATCTCTCCCCGAGCTTCTCACCGGCTCTGGCTCCGAACGAGACATCGATGTGATGGCGCGCCTTGCGGCTCAGCCTCGAAAGCTCGCCTATACGTTCGGCGCCTGGCTCGTTCCCGTGGTCGGTCTCGTCGGCTTGACCCGAGCCCGCCCCCCCGAGGCACGGGCGCTCCTCTACAGTTGGGGTGCCATTCTCGTCGGCTTCGCGTTCCTCGATCTAGGGTTCAACTTCTTGTTAAAGCATCATTACTTCACTTATCCGGCGATTGCGATCGGCTTGGGCCTCCTTCTCGAGTGGCTCTCAAGAAAAAACCTCGCAAGCAGGATGATTCTTGGGCTTCTTGTCGTCTCTATAGTGTGGATGGGTTTTCAGGAAGCGCTAAGCGCCGCGCGGGGCGGAGTCTGAAGAAGGCCGTGAAAAAAAGTACACTGTTTGCTTTCTCCTACACGAAGCGTGGAAGGCCCTTCCAAAGTAAACAGACTGAGCGATTTATGCCTGACACGCCGCAGGGATTTCACTGAGGGTGTTTACCCACACCTCCGGAATTAGCGTAGACGTGGGATGGGGGCGGTGCTATACTGCCGCGCAATCCAACATCTTGGGTTAAGTAAATCTGGGGCTACAGAATGTAGTGGTCTCGAGGCCTGCCTTGACTGTATGGATCACGCGCGCTAGACAGGATGGGGAAATCAAGTACCCCTGTCCGAGTTGGGCCGAGATGAACGGTGGGGGCATCTCGGCGGGGCGAGCCTCCCGGCTCGCTCCCGAAGGGTGTCGGCACTACCGCCCGGCACTTCGACGCCAGGATACCCCTTGGAGGGGCTCAGATGAGCCCATGTAGGGAGTCGAACAGATATTGGGTGGCCGCCGCCTTCCGCATTTGGCGGAAGGGAGCGGGTTGAGCTCCTGGTCCATGGAGGGTTCAGGAATGGCTAGTTCAAAAGACATAATTAAGATAGAAAACGCACCGCGGCAGGAAGTTGAGAGCGAGGCACGGTCGGCAGATGCGGCCTCGGGAGCCGTCCAGCAGGTTATCGTCCGGCAAGGTCCCAGTTGGCAAACGACGGCGCTGCTCTTTCTCACCATGCTTCTATTCACGACCGTCACCGTCGCCTTCTACGCGTTTCATCGTGTTGGCGTTCTCAACGACGAGATGAGCGAAACGATGCGGCGCGTCGAGCAGAAAATTCAAAACTTGGATGCCGGTATCAGCTTTGATTCGAGACGCCAGCAACTTCTTCTGGGCATCCGGGACGAAATCATGCGGACGAATTCAAGGGTCAGCCTGAGTGAAGCGTTCGAGTATGCCGCATTGATCATGGAGGCATCGGACAAATATCCTTCGGTGGATCCGCTCATGTTCCTTTCAATCGGTATCGTCGAGAGCCGTTATGACGGCCGGGCCACATCTCATCGGAACGCCAAAGGTCTCTATCAAATTTGGCCTTCGACGGGCCGGCTTCTCGCGCGTTCGCTCGATTGGGAATACTCGGACGACATGCTCTACGATCCGAGAAAGAACACCGAGATGGCCGCGCTTTATCTCGACATTCTTTTCTCGGCCTATAACGACCATGACATGGTGCTTGCGGAATATAACGGCGGGCCTCTAAACGCCGGTTATTACCGCGCCGGGAGCGATCGTACGGCCTCGGAGACGCGCGACTACGTCAAGAAAGTCGGGGGCGTCTACGAAGGGCTCAAGAACCGATTCGAGCTCGGCGTTGATGTCACTCTGCTTCCGATGCACAAGGACCGGGGCCGCGACGGCAAGCTTCTCGGCCGTGCCCGTCGCCCGAACAAGGCTCCGAACCTTAAGCCGGTCGCGACGACAGTCGACGGAGACGCTGGACAGTAGGTAAGACAGGCGGGAACAGAAGGCCCCGCCTGCCATGAGCTACCAGCTACCTGCCATCAGCGACCCGGCTTCGAGCGAAATGAACCCGCCAAATTGAAGATCGGGCAGCCGGCGCCAGGTAGCCGGTAGCACGATCGCCCTGCGGCCCAAGGCCGCAGGGAACGACTCAGAGGATCTCTTCGTTGTGCTGGCCGAGCTCGGGCGCGACGCCGAGGTCTCTCTCCGGCATTCCGAACGGAAGCTCGTAGGCTCGCGAGCTCTCGAGCGCTTCGGCGGGAGCGACCACCCGTTCGACGCAAGCATCCGTCGAACGGAATCGCGATTCCCATTCTGCTGCCGTCCGGCCCGCGAATATGGCCGCGATTTCATCGCGCGCCCCGGGATCCTCCTTTCGCGCGACGAGATCGGGCCGCTCGAGCACGTCACAAAAATTCTGCCAGAACTTTGGTTCGAGAGCACCTACCGACAGCGCCTGTCCGCAGGCGGTTCGATAAATCGTGTAGTTCGGGTAGCGGCCTGACAAAACATCTCCTGCCCGGCTGTCCGCTAGCATCATCATGGAGGCGACCGCCCGCTCCATCGACAGATCGATATGGCGTCCCCTGCCTTCCATGCGAGCGGCGAGGATGGATATGACGGCGTAAAGCCCGCCGCCGGCAAAATCGGCCACCTGAAGCGGCAGCGGCAGCGGGGCGCCGTGAAGAGCTCCCGCCCGCGCCATGTAGTTCACGTCGTGGCCGGCCCGATCGTGTCTAGAGCCCGAGCGTCCATATCCTGAGATCGAGACATAGATCATCGCCGGCACCTCGTGGTTGACGTGCTCGAAACCGATGCCGAGACGCTCCATGACGCCGGGTCGAAAACTCTCGACGAGCACATCCGCGTTTCGCAAAAGCGCCCAGAACCGCGTCATGCCTTCGTCCGACTTCAAATCGAGAAGCACGCTCTTCTTGCCGGCGTTGAGTCGCTCGAAAGCCACGGGGTCGAGCTCGCGCAGCGGGTCCCCGTCGGGCGGCGCTTCGACTTTGACAACATTCGCGCCGAGCGCCGCGCAAATGAGGGTAGCGTAAGGACCCGGCGCGTATCGACACAAGTCGAGAATGCGCGTTCCTTCGAGCGGGGTCACTCGGCCTCGACCACCATGCTGAAGCCGATGCCGCCGGCGGCGCATACGCCCACGAGGCCAAGCCCGCCCCCGCGCCGACGAAGCTCGTTCAGAAGGCTCAAAGTGATGCGCGCGCCCGTGGCGCCGAAAGGATGCCCAATGGCAATCGAGCCGCCCTCGACGTTGAGCTTGTCTTCGCTCACGGCTCCGAGCGGCGCTCGGTTCAGCTTCTCACGACAAAACCTCTCCGAGTCGAGCGCTTGTACGACGGAGAGCACTTGAGCCGCGAAAGCCTCATGAAAATCGATCAGGGTCAGATCCGAGAGCGTGATCCCAGCGCGATCGAGGGCTATGGGCGTGCTATAGGCGGGGCCGATCAAGAGCTGCTCCGACGGGTCGACGGCTGCAAAGGCATAGGAGCGAATGGTTCCAAGGGGCTCGAGGCCTAACGCCCGTGCCTTGTCCTTGCGCATCAAAACGATGGCGGCGGCGCCGTCGGTCAGGGGGGACGAGTTACCAGCCGTGAGCGTCCCGAAGCGGCGATCGAAAACGGGACGAAGCGCTCCGAGTAGAGCTTCGCTCGTGTCGCGGCGGATGCCGTCGTCTTCGAGTGGTAGCGAGCTCTCGTAGCGCGGCGGCGGGTAGACACGCACCATTTCCGCGGGAAGTCGGCCGTCCTCCGTCGCCGCGGCGGCGAGCGCGTGGCTCTTCGCCGCAAAACGATCCTGAGAGGCTCGCGAGATCCCGTTCTCCTTTGCCATCTTCTCCGCGGACTGCCCCATTGTAAGTCCGGTGGAGAATTCCGCAATCGCCGGCGGCACCGGGAGGAGGTCCTTGAGCTTCAAACCTCGAAACGCCCCGAGACGTTTTCTTAGCGTCTTCGCCTTGCTCGCCGAAACAAGTGCCTGGCTCATGGCTGTCGAGACAGGAATGGGGATATTCGAGAGCGACTCCGTCCCGCCCGCAATGACGACCTCCGCTTGGCCAGAAGCGATCGACTCGGCCGCGCTCACGATCGCCTGATTCGCGGACGCGCAGGCGCGGGACACGGTATAGGCGTCGATCGTCGCCGGGAATCCCGCCGCGAGCGCCGCCTCGCGGGCGATGTTGGGTGTTTGGAGATTCGGTATGACCGTTCCCAGCACGACCTGGACCTGTTCTATGGCGCCCACCGGGAGCTCCGCGCGCTGACGCAGCTCCGCGAGCACCAGCTTGGCGAGATCGAGCGAGGACGCGTCGCGAAGGAAACCGCCCGCTTTCACGAACGGGGTCCGGCACCCGGCAACGATGGCGATCTCCTTGCCTTTATCCACGTCAAGAATCTATACGGGGTCCCGCCCGGGGGCAAGCTCTTCCTGCGAAATTGAGCTAGAATCGGCCTGAACGTTCACTTGGCAAGGGTGTTGCTGTTTGCCTAGCCCTTGTGGTAGCGTTTGTTCCTTGGGTATTGTCTATAGCCCAGCAAATTCGCCTCAGCTCGAGACCAAAGGAGACACTTTCATGACCAAGTGGCTAGGCTTGGCCGTCGCGACGTTGGTCGCGGGCGCCGCCTTCGCTCAACAACCGGGGGAAGCCGATTTTATTGCTTGCCAGGAATCCGTGAAAACAAATGACTTCGACGGCATCATCGCATCATGTGAAAAAGCGCTCGCGGCGAACGGAGACCTCTTTCTAAGCAATTATTACTTAGGCTACGCGTATCGCGCCCAGAAGCGTTACGACAAATGCGCGTCGAACTTCGACACGTTCATAAAGAAAATGGGCAGCAATCCCGACGGCGCCGACATGATCAAGAACTCGAACAAGGAAGGCGGGCTCTGCTACGCGAAAGCGAGCTCACCCACGGAAGCCATCCCGTACCTGCAGAAGGCGGCTTCGAACAAGCCGAACGACAAGGAGGTGCAATACTACCTCGGCACGACGCAGATGCGAGCCAAGAACGACGAGGCGGCGGAGCGCGCCTTCGCGAAGGTCATCCAGCTCGACCCGAGTATGGCCCCTCCGTACTATTTTGCTGGACGCATCAACTTCAACGGGCAGCAATGGGCGACTGCCACCGAGCGGCTACAGAAATTTCTGGAGCTGAGCCCCGACCATCAGTTCGCGGCGGATGCGCACTTCATGGTGGGTTCCATCGCCGTCCGGAACGCGGAATCCTCCGAAAATGCCGAAGCGGCGAACCAAGTGGCCATCACGCATCTCGAGCAGTTTCTCGTCGCGAAACCCAATGCGCCTCAATCCTCTCAGGCGCATTACATTCTCGGAACCCTCGCTGCGCAGAAAGAGGACGACGATGGCGCCAAAAGCCACTTCGAGAAGTATCTCGAGCTCGAGCCCAACGGAGCTCAGGCGGAAGAAATCAAGCAGTTCTTGTCCGCCCTCTCAGAGGCTGAATCCGGCAACTGAGATTCGTTCGAAGTCCCTGAGGGCCCGGAGGCCGAGGTCGCCGGGCCCTTTTACTTTTGGAGGAAGTCGGCTTTGATCCCGTTGCTCTTGAACAAACCCACCAGGCCCGTCTTATCCGTCGCCTTCATCCAAGCTTCCTTTGGTTCGACTTTGCCCGTTTTCACGAGCTTCATGAGGGCGTCGTTCATCGTAACCATGCCCTGTGCTTTTGACGTCTGCATGATCGATGGTATTTGATACGTCTTGCCGTCGCGAATGAGGCTCGCGAGCGCCGAGGTTCCGAGAAGGATCTCGAGAGCGGCGGCGCGGCCCCCTTCTTTCTTCTTGCACAACACTTGGGCAATCACGCCCTTGAGGGAGCCCGCAATCATCGTGCGGATCTGCTCCTGCTGATCGGCCGGGAACTGATCGATGATGCGATCGACCGTCGCCATGGCCGTGGACGTATGGAGGGTCCCGAACACGAGATGCCCGGTCTCCGCGGTCTCGATCGCGATCGCGATGGTCTCGAGGTCGCGCAGCTCGCCCACGAGGACGATATCGGGGTCTTCGCGAAGCGCTGCGCGAAGCGCCGCTTTGAACGATCCCGTGTGATTGCCGACCTGCCGCTGATTAATGAGACATTTGTTATTTTGGTGCACGAACTCGATCGGGTCCTCGATGGTGATGATGTGATCGGCCCGGTTCTTGTTGATGTGATCGACCATCGCGGCCAAAGTCGTGGACTTGCCCGAGCCGGTCGGACCGGTGACGAGCACGAGCCCTTTCGTGAGAAAACATAGCTCCAAGATCGCTGGCGGAAGACCCAACTGCTCGGCGGTCAAGATTTCGACGGGGATGGTTCGAATGACCGTACCGATACCGTGGCGGTCCTCGAATACGTTCACACGGAAGCGTGACAACCCGGGGATCTCGTAGGCGCAATCCGCGTCGCGATGTTCTTCGAACGTTGCGCGAACGTCGTCATCCAAGATACTGAATACGAGATTCTTGACGGTGTCTGAATCGAGAACGCCGCGGTCGGACAGAAATTGGACCTCTCCGTGCACACGCAAGACCGGACAGGAATTAGAGCTCAAATGCAGATCGGACGCACTGGCGCCCACCATAAAGCGGAGAAGCTCGTCCATGGCTTCCCGTCCCGACGGTTGCTTTGCACTCTCCGCGGCCGGTTGCGTCGGCGCTGCGACGGTCGGTGTTGACGGCGCCGCGGCCGGCGCCTGTAACGCTGGGGCGGCCGCGGGCGCCTGTTGCGATGGCTTGGCTGCCGGTGCCTCCGATGATGGGGCGGCTGCCGTGTCCGCTTTCGGACTCGGAGCCGCGGCGGGCGTGGCCCTCGGCGGGCTCGGTTTCGATGGAGCCGGGGCTGTCGAGGGCGGAGCCGCCCCCCCTACGGAGACCGTTCGCCGGATCGTCACTTGGATCGAGCCACTCGGCCTCGTAAATTCGACCTGAAAATGTTCATCCAAGTGCTCGCGCTCCATGACGTGTGGTTTTGTGTCGAGCGACGAGATCTGGAACGGCTTGAGCGACTGGTTCGCCATCTGAAGCAGCGCGCCGGGAGAAACGGGCTCGCGGCCGATGAAACTTTTCTCGCCCGCGCGGAGCATGTAAATCCTTTCCCCCGGCTCGAGACGGATCTCCTCTCCGTCCGCGGCCTTGAGGGCCTCCATGAGGGGCTCCATGCGCATCAGAATCCACCTTTCACGACTGTTACAGCCACACGATCGATATGAAGTCCCGGTTGACGAACGTGACACCTTCCGCGACCGTGAGCGGTACAAAGTCTGCGGCACCACTGTTGAAGTAGTCCGACAGACGCGGCTTCTGCGGCGACAATACCGTCGCCAAGGTCCCTTCGATCGTTTCCCCACCAACGAGCTCGAGACGCACAAGGTCCACGCACGAGAAGGCCTCATCGTGTGCACGGCATTGCGCGGCAACGGCGTCAGATACCGTCACCGTACGGATAGCTCGACGACGGATGAGTATTGTTTGCTCCGTTTCGTTCGAGCGCGCCGGGAGAAAATCCCGCTCGTGATTCAAGGCCTCGTCGAGAGTTTCCGGCCCTGCATGGGTCTCCGACAAAGTCGAGAGGAATAGAGTAACGTTCTCGCATCTGTCACCGTCAAAGGCAATCTCGACTACGAGGGCGCGTGTAGGCGTGCGGTAGGGGGACTCTGAAGTTTCCATAGCTAGAACGCTGGATTCTACATCGTGTTGGTTCTCGGTCGCTTAGAAATAGAATGCCTTAGTTAGGCGGCAAGTTGCAAACGAAGTCCCGGACGATGTCCGGGAGCACCAGTCCCTAATACTAGCCAGGTAAACCTGAAAGCTTTCGGAGCGCAGTGCTTCTAGTACCGTCGACCATCGCCCCCCCAGCAGACCACGGTGCTCACCGGCGTCAAGGGTACCCTCGCTTCGCTCGGCGGCTGCGCCGCCCTTGACACCGGCTCCGCTCCGTGGTCCGAGCAACTATGGGCGATGGGCGGACGGGTGGGCTCCGGACTCCGGGTGTCCCTCAACATCGTCTTGGATTGCACAAC